>Ga0208564_1001704_pt1 | contig 18177 bp, 14 predicted proteins | sample AD_UKC073_MetaG_FD_184439 | JGI IMG/M metagenome (GOLD analysis project Ga0208564, IMG submission 184439) | Active sludge microbial communities of municipal wastewater-treating anaerobic digesters from USA - AD_UKC073_MetaG (SPAdes) (version 2) | ecosystem: Engineered > Bioreactor > Anaerobic >... | reverse complement strand
TTGAATCGAGGATATCCGGGGTTTTCCCCTGCCTTCACCCGCCGGAAAAAAGATTTGAACGCAAGATCTACGCGCATTTGAACGTTCTGGAGAACCTGAGAATAAACTCTATTCAGTTCGGGCCGTTCCTTCTTCCATTGGGTCAGGATCTTGTTGGTCTCGTAGAGAGAGATGGAATGCTGTTCCTGTTCCCAGGCATTCTTTCGCAATGCAAGAGTATCGTTATAGACCCACCGACAGATCTCAAGCGTCTGCTCAAGCAGAGTTACTTGAGACTTTGAGGGATAGAGTCGATACCGATATGTCTTACGCATTACGGTATTATACGTCGCGACGCATAATAAATGTTTTCGATGGACGGCATTCATCCCCCCACTAAAGTAGGGGGCCTTCTGCCTGTTTTCTTCGTAATACGTGGTCAGTTCTTTGGCCCTCCTTTTAAATTCCTCAGCATACCCGTCGGAACCCTCTGCGTCCCGCGGTGGGAGATCATCAATCCGGTAGTACGCATAGATGGTGCATGTGTTGATTCTGTAGTACATCGATTCCAAATTAACAGACTCTACTGGGCCTTCGTCCCCTCCCCCACAGAGCGCTCTTCCCCCCACCCCTACCGGGGGGGCAGTACCCGGGCGTATATCCGGTGGAAAGCCGTCCTCCAGGATGCAAACCCCTGGATAGTGTGAAAAAGGTTGATACTCTCCTCTGTTGAGAGTGCCGGTAATTGAGAATCATTGCACTAGGAGGTACTGATCTCCTCCCTGTACCGGATGAGGGCGGTAACGGCCGCAAGGCCGGTGAGGAGCGCGCCTGTAATATACGCATCGTGGAGCGCAAACAGGAAAGCGTCATCGCCCATGTGGGCATAGATGGGCAGCCGATACGCCACCACTGCGCCTCCGATGGCGATACCGAGCACCATTCCTACGTTTCGCACCGTCGCCAGGATCGCCGAACCCACACCCAGGTACTTCTTCGGGGTGCTCCCCATCACCGCACTGTTGTTTGGTGACTGGAACAACCCGGTGCCCAGTCCGAATAACGCGAGGCACCATGGCACGCCAGAACCCTGCATGATGCCGATACGCGCCATCAAGACCAGGGCGACGGCACAGATCCCTGCTCCAAGCGCGCTCAGCACCCTGGTCCCGATCTTATCCGAGAGTGCGCCGCTGAACGGCGCTACCATGAGCACCACCAGAGGGAAGGCGACCATCACAAGACCAATCTGGTCCGGCGCATACCGCAGCGCCCTCTGCAGATAAAAGGGCGTGAGAAAGACCAGCACATACTGGGACATGAAATTCAGCATCGCACTGAGATTGGCAAACGTGAAGGTCCTGATCCTGAATATGCCAAGGTCGAGCATCGGGTGGGGCACGCGCCGCTCGGTATAGATGAAGAGAGAGAGGGCGATGAAGAAGAGGAACAGGAACGAGATTCTCATCCCTGTATTCATCGTCTGCCAGCGGTTGACGATGAAGAGGAAGGAGAAGAGGGAGACAAACGCGGTACCTGCCCCGATCAGGTCTATCTCCTGTCTTGCCGCCCGCTCCTCCCCATCTGGCGGTCGTGGTAGCATCTTTGCTGCGAGGGCAAGCGCCGCAACTCCTATCGGGATGTTGATTAAGAAGATGAAACGCCACCCCAGGTACGCGGCGATGAATCCTCCCAGCGTGGGACCGATCGCAAGACCGACCGCGATACTTGTTGCATTGATCCCGAGTGCCCTGCCACGCTCATAGGGGGGGAATACATCGACCACGATCGCGTGAGCGACCGCCATCATCATGCCTGCGGTGATGCCCTGGAGGGCGCGGGCGGCAATCAGCATCTCGATGCTGCCTGAGAGGCCACATATCGCGGAGGAGACAACAAATCCCCCCAGACCCGAGAGATAGACCGCTCGATACCCGTATATATCTCCCAGACGGCCGTAGGTGAGCAGCAGACTGCTGATCATCAGGAGATAGATCATGGGAACCCATTGTGCGGTGGACATCCCGGTCCGGAAGAACTCGGCGATGGTGGGGAGGACCACATTCACCACGCTTGCATCGATCGGGCCCATGATACTCCCGAGCATCACCGTGGCGAGGACCAGCCACTTCTTCTCTACCGCTGTTGAGGTCTCTGCTGCCATTGAGAAATCCACCCCTCCTGCTTTGCGATCCGGTCGGCGCGGCTCTTGCGAGGTCCAAAAAACACCGATCTCCCGTCACCTCGCCTGACTCACACATTAGTGTTACTGCGTCGCTTCATCAATCTTGTGCCGACGGCGGCTCATCGGGTGCCCTGAATAGTTACGTAACGTCTTTAATGGCTGTGGCCCGATATCATCGGGTATGGTGTTTTCCCCCGTAGAGATCATCCTCATCCTGGTCATCGGGACCGGTGCAGGCGTGATGGTTGGCATAATGGGGGGCAGCGGGGTTATGGTGGTGGTGCCCATGCTGACACTCCTGCTCGCGTTTCCGGTCCACACCGCCATCGGCACCAGCCTGCTCATCGATGTCATCGCCACGGTGGTCACCGCCTCCATCTACCACCGGCACCAGAACGTCTACATCAGGCCCGGGCTCTGGATAGCCCTCGGCTCGGTCGGCGGAGCTCTTGCGGGGAGCAGATTTGCCGACATGATACCCCCGTTTGGCATGGCCAATCTCTTTGGGCTGATGCTCATCCCCACCGGAGTGATCCTATGGATCAGGGGTGTCGGGTATGCCGGCCGCGATCTTCAGGACAGCGATCCTGATGACGCGCCCAGGCTTCCCGTGCAGACCAGAGGGCAGCAGCTGACCGCTCTTGGCCTCGGGGTATTTGTCGGCATCATGTGCGGCCTCTTCGGGGCCGGGGGCGGGGGGATGATCCTCCTGATTCTCATCTTCATCCTCCACTACCCCGTCCATCTGGCGGTCGGCACATCATCCTTCATCATGATGATAACCGCTGCTTCAGGAACCGCGGGATATATCCTGCATGAGAACATCGATATCCACGCTGCCCTGATCGCCAGCGTGCCCACCGTGCTTGCCGCCGGTCTTGGAGCAGCGATAGCCAATCGGGTCGGTGAGAAGACCCTCGGGCGTATCATCGGCGTTCTCCTGACCACCCTCGGCGTGGCCATGATCGCCACTCAATACCTGGCCGGTTAGTACTACTCCCTCTGTGGCACGCAAGGGGGGTTCTTCCCGCTCGCACCGCCGACGAGCCCCGCGGTCATCTCGCGCCTGGAGCCGTGTCGCCGGGATATCCACCAGTGCATACCCTCGATCGGTTTGCCGCCATGGCAGAAAGGGTTCTTCCCCGGGAATGCGGTGAAGTGTACCGGTATGAAGCGAGCCATCCAGACCCGGAGTTCTTTCTGCCGGCTGAGGGCTCTCCGTAGCACATCCAAAGGCAATTGTCTCCGTCCACTCCAGTTTCCGGAGTTGATCCATTCAACGTGTGAGATATCAGATGCCCTGGAGGTCTGGCACGATACAGAGAGGCCGGACCAGCAAGGTTTAAGAACCCGGGCGTGCTACTTGCTCGCCGGTGCATGAAGTTATGGATGTCGAAGGTTACCGTTCTATTTTATCAAACGCCATCGATAGAGAGATTGAGGCCTATACCTTCTACCGCACACTTCAGGAGAAGGTCAGGGACGAGAACCTCAAAAACCTCCTCGACGAACTTGCCGGAGAGGAGATCAAACACAGGAAGACCCTCGAGGCCTTCCTCCTGAAGGAGCCCGGGGAACTAGGGTTTAACACAGAGCGAGACTACAAGGTCGCCGACACCCTGGAGACCCCGCCGCTCTCGGCCGACTTAAAACCGATCGATGGCCTGGTCATCGCGATCCGGAAAGAGCTCGACGCGATGCAGATGTACACCCAGCTTGCCGCCCTGAGCGATGATCCTGAGCAGCGGAAACTCTTTGAGAGTCTCGCCGCGATGGAGCGCGGTCACAAGGCGCGCCTCGAGGATATCTACACCAACATGGCGTTCCCGGAAATCTGGTGAACGGGAAAAACATCGGGGAGAAGAGGGGTCGCCCCCCTCTCTCTGCGATTTTTCCGGGGGCGCGTGTGTCGCCTGCACCCTGAAAACTCCACCCGAGCAGGTGGAACGCCACCTCAAGGAACGAGCAGACTGTACCGGTGACGCGATGCCCCCGCTGAAGCCGGGGCATTCTCACCTGGTATTATGGTTCTGCACCGTGCACTGTACACGAACCAGCAGGTTCAGGGCCAGGCCCCGCTCCCCGGGCCGCGTGCAGCAATATACGACAACGTGAGAACCATGTTCAGGAAAATACCCTGTATACCTATCGGCGGCGGGCAGATGTTCCTGGATGTCGCCGAGGAGACGCCGATTGCGATCTTCGTCAACGGCCGGCACATGACGACCGCGATCCTGAGCCCCGGGGGCTTTGAGGACTATATCACCGGTTACCTCTACACCGAAGGGATCATCAGGAGCGCTGATGAGATCGAGTCGATCAGGCTCGAAGAGAATCGGATAAGCGTCCTTACCAGGAATCTCTTCAAGCGGGTCAGCGCAAAGAAGACCGTCCTCTCCGGGTGCGGCGGGGCTGTCTCCTACATCGACACAGAGAAACTGCCCACGATCAACTCTGACCTTACAGTCTCCGTCCCGGAGATCGAGGGCGCCGTCGCCGTCCACCTTGCGCTGGATCCCTTCATCGCGGCCGGCAGGATCGACGCGGCCGCCCTCGCGGGTGAAGGCGGGCGCATCGTTGCCCGGTCTGAGGATATCGACCGGCACAACGCTCTCGACCGGGTCATCGGCTACGGGTTGCGCACCTCTCTCAACTTCTCCCGGACGTTTGCCATCAGCACCGGGCGCATCACCTCTGAGATGGCCAGAAAGTGCCTGGTCGCCAACATTCCGGCGATCATCACCACCGGAGCCCCGACCGTCCTTGCCGTGGAGATCGCGGAGAAGACCGGGCTCTGCATCGTCGGGTCTGCCGGCACCCCGGATATGGCGGTCTATGCGCATGCTGAGCGGATAGCGGGGATCGGTGCGTAGGGCGCCGCACCGCCGCCCTTCCTCTCTTGCGATCTCTGGCATCAGACCGGGATTAGTAATGCCGCGGCAAACATACCCACCGCGTGGGATGGAGCAGCCCTTCTTTTGAGCCTCTGGAGACGGGGCCTCTACACCATCTCTGCGGTGGATGTTATCCATGATCAGCCGGGAAGCCCCGCCCAGAAGCGCGGGGTTCACCCGGTACCGCGACTCAGGAGAGGCCGCAAGGCCCCCTTCTCACCGTCCCTGGCTAATCTCGCTGACCGCCGCAAGAAGAAGGTCGATCTCCTGCCCGGTCGTATACGCTGCAATACTCGCCCGCACCGTCCCCTCAGGGAGACCGAGGTACTCCATGAGCGGCTGGCAGCAGTGGTATCCCGACCGCACAAGAATGTCCGCCTCTTCGTCGAGCAGGTGGGCGACCTCCTGCGGGTGGATGCCGTCGATGGTGAACGAGACAACACCGATACGCGACCCGGGTTCCCCGGAGGCATAGACCCTGACCCCGTCGATCCGGGAAAGCCCGTCGATGAGCCGGGCGGTCAGGCGCTCCTCGTACCGGTGTATCCTCTCCATCCCTATCGATGATAGGTAGTCCACGGCAACGCCGAGCGCTATCCCGCCACCGATGTTCGGCGTGCCTGCCTCGTAGCGCTGATAGCCCTCAGCCGGCACAAACCCCTCTGCCGTCACGCTCTCGACCATACCACCGCCAAGGACCGAAGGTTCCAGGATCGCCTCCCTCATCCAGAGGACGCCGGTGCCGGTCGGCCCGAAGGCCTTGTGCCCCGAGAAGCAGAAGAAGTCGCAGCCGAGACGCGAGACGTCCACCGGCATGTGCGGCAGAGACTGTGCGCCGTCCACCAGGAGCAGGGCATCATGCTCCCGGCAAACCCGGGCAATCTCCTCGACCGGTGTCGTTACGCCGAGCACGTTCGAGGCATGGGTGACCGCAACGAGCCGGACACCACCTCCGTCCAGGGCCTCCTCGAGCGCGGCGAGGTCGAGTGAATACCCGGCACCGAGCCCGATCGTCTCAAGGGCGACGCCCTGCTTTCCGAGGCTCCTCCATGGCAGGAGGTTTGAGTGGTGCTCGAGGATGGTCGTCACCACACGGTCGCCCGGCTTCCAGGAGAGCCCCTGCGTGACCATATTGATCGCCTCTGTAGCGTTCTTTGTAAAGACCGTGACACCATCCTTGCCGCCGATGAACCTGGCCACCTTCTGGTGGGCATGCCAGTAGCGCTGCGTCGCGATCTGTGTCAGGCGATGGATTCCCCGGCCGACGTTGGCGCGATAGCGGTGCTCGAACTCAACGAGCGCTTCCACCACCGGGTTCGGCGAGAAACTCGTCGCAGCGTTATCCAGGTAGATGATATCACCGAGGATCGGGAAGTCTCTTCGGATCTCTTCTGCAGTAAATTCGTCTTCAACCGGCTCATGGGTTCCTGTGGTCTCCATGGTTCTCACCTCTACCATCCCCTCCTCTATCGGGGCCGCCTGCAGGGTAAAGTCATCGTTCAGGGGGATACCCCGGTCCCTGCAGACCTCACGCATCTTCGGGGGCAGCGCCCGCCACCGCCAGAGTCCCCACTGGTGGTAGGCCTCCGGGAGGCCATTCTTCTTCGCCCACCTCTCCAGAAACCCGTCCCAGCGCCCGGTCAGTTCGGGGTGCATCTCCCGGAGCAGCTCATACTCGCTCTCGAGCGCCGCCGGACAGAGGTAACAGCCTATCCGCTCAAGCCCCTTCTCGTAGAGCGGGTTTATGGGGACTTTCTTCCACCAGAGGTAGAGGAAGACCTCAAGAGCCCGCCAGTTCCGGATCGGCGAAACGTTCAACTGGAGCGGGTTTGCCGGGTTCTGGCTCGTCTCCTCGAGATCGGCGCGGTTCCAGGACTCGTACCAGCGGTTCCCCTGGATGGTGACACAGGGGCCAATCCCGGCGAGGTAGATCTTTAAAGGGTGGAGCTTTAAGAGTTTGCAACACCAGCGGTGGTCCTTCCCCGGGGGACCAGCCTTCTCAACTGCCTGGAAGAAATCACCGCCTTTCCGGATGATCTCGACGCCCTGCGACGTCGCAAACTCCACCGTCTCCGGGAGTTCGATCCCGGTATCGATGAAGAACGCCCGTTCCACCCCTGCTTTGCGGGCAAGGTGGAGGACAGCGGTGCTGTCTTTGCCGCCGGAGAACGATACGTTCACGCACGGCCGGTCGTTCATGTGTTTTTTGATGGTGCGGATCGCGTTGCGTTCAAGGTTCTTTAAGTGATACCGGTTCTTCTCGATCACCACGTCCCAGTCAGGGTCAGGTGGGGTCCGGGGCTCGACTGGGAGGAGCTCCTTCACCCGGACCTGTCCATCCTTCACGACGCCTGTGCCGAACCGGTTCCTGTAGGAGACGATGACCGTCCCGTCGGGTAAGGGGGTCTTCAGGGAAAACTTCTTTCCGCCGATGCGCCCCTCATGGGTGCTCACATCGGTGGTCCCGGTCTCAAGGTCAAGGATGCCGCGTTCTGCGTGCGGCAGAAGGTATGGAAGCGCTTCAGGGGCGATATCGAGGCTGAACTTCCGGGTGATCGGGTCAAACGCAAGCCAGCCGAACCGCTCGCCGTGCACTATCACGAGATCTGCCCGGTCGATACCACCTGTCTTGTTCAGGAGGACGACTTTTGGAAGGGGAACGTCGCCGAACTGTTCGGCAAGAAGACTCCTGATGAGGGCCATGTCCGCTGCCAGTGCAGGCCGGATATCGTAGGGTTGCAGGAGCCGGATCCCCCTGCTCCTGGCACCGCATGCACAGGTGCGCCCGATGAGGGGGATGTTGCAGTTGTCGCACCAGTAGAGAGTCTTTTTTACCGCAGGTTCACGCATTATCAAAAGAATACTTGGCTTTCTTTTGCATTAAGTTGTGGGGGCGGTTTGAGAATCTCATCTTTGCGCGGCGAGTGAGCGGCGATGCTTCATGCCTCTACCCTCGCCCGGTCTCATGCGGGCCGCCCCCTCATATGATCCCGCCAGAGAAGATCCCTGCGACGGAGATGCAGATGCCGGCCACAACCGCGGCTGCCGGTATGGTCAGGATCCACGCTATGAGGATCTCGCGGACCACGCCCCACTTGACCGCCGAGTAGCCGCGGGTCGCGCCGGCACCCATGATCGCGCCGGTTATCGCATGGGTCGTCGAGACCGGGATGCCCAGGACGTTCATCAGCGAAAGGACGCCTCCGGCAGCGGTGGAGGCGCAGAACCCCTGGTAAGGGCGTATCTTTGTGATCCGGGTGGCCATCTTATCCACGACGCGCCATCCTCCAAAGAACGTTCCGACCGATATAGCGAACGACGATGCCAGTATAACCCAGAGCGGGACAGCGAACTCGGAGATCAGCCCACCGGCAAGGAGCATGGCGGTGATGATACCCATCGCGTTCTGGGCATCGTTGCCACCATGGCCTGCCGCCTGAAGCGATCCCGCGAATATCTGGAGAATTCTAAAATGGCCCGTCAGGCGCCGTGGATGATAGCCGCTGAAGACGCAGGTGACGATGATGCCAAGGGTAAACGCCGATATGAGCCCGAGCATGGGGGAGATGACGATGAACATAACAACCGCCAGGATGCCGCTGATCTTCAAAAACCCGGTTGCGATGGCGATCGGAACGACTATCGTCACCCCGATGAGCCCGCCGAGAAGGAGGTTCCATGGCCTGAACTCGCCCTTCCAGCGTGTAAACATACCCGTGACGATAGCACCGAGAATCGCACCGATGAACCCATAGACAGCGACCTGCTTGAGCATGGTGGGTGATGGCCAGATGACTGCTCCAAACCCGGCGGCTGCAATGCCGGCGCCAAGAAGCCCCCCAATCAGGGCGTGGCTGCTGGATACAGGGATCCCGAAGTACGAAGTCACAAAGACCCAGAGCACCGCACCGACCATGGCCATAAGGATCAGCGGCGGCGTAAGGAACACGGGATCAACGATCCCCCTCCCGATGGTCGCTGCAATCGCCGTAGTAAAAATGAGAGGACCAAGGAGGTTGAATACCCCCGCAAGGAGCACAGCCTGCAGGGGTGTTAAGGCCTTTGTCGCGATGATGGTGGCGATCGAGTTGGCGGCATCGTTCAGGCCGTTTGCAAAGTTGAAGAGCAGCGCGAGCAGGATGCCGAGGATGATGATCGGATCCATATCGGTCAGGTGTGCCTGACGGCTATATCGCTCAGAACGTTTGCAACGTCTTCACACTTGTCAGTCGCTATCTCCAGGTTCTCGTAGATATCCTTGAGTTTGATGATGGTTATCGCATCCTTCGTTTTGAAGAGATCCATGATGGCACGACCGAGGACGTTGTCTGCGATATTCTCCAGCCGGTTCACCTCGATACATCGTTCTTCGATCAGCCCCGGATCTTTGATCGACCTTATGCTGTTGACGGCTTTCTCGATCTCGATGACGCTGAGCTGGACCAACTTTGCGAGTTCGACCATATGAGCGTCGGTCTCGGTGATACCGTAGCCGTACATCTGCTGTACGGTGCCGTCGATATAGTCAAGGATGTCATCCAGCGCCGATGTAAGCCGGGAGATCTCCTCTGGCTCGAGCGGTGTGATGAACGTTCGGTTCAGCTGCTCGTAGATCTGGTGTGCAATCTCATCTCCCTGATGCTCGATCTGCTTCATCCTGTAGCACTGCTCCTTCACGTTCTCGAAGTTCTCGATGAATTCGACCAGCAGATTAGCTGCAGTAACCACTGTTGCGGCCATCTCGTCGAAGAGATCAAAAAAAACCTTATCTTGAGGGATAAGCCACTCTTTAATGCCCACAATGATCAGTATAAGGTTTTTCTGTCCGGGACTATATAGCGATCGGTCTGGTGGCACCTCTTCGGGCAGATGATGTGTCGAAAAAGACGGCAGAACCCATATTTGTCCCCCTGACCCTGGACGGGTTTTTGGGCGATATCTGAGAGATATCTGCCCGCTTTCGTGAAATACCCGCCCTTGCGAGATCTCGTGGATGCGATGTAACGACCCACGTGGTCACGGCCCCCGGGTCGTTGCAGACCGTCACCGCACCGGCCAGAGAGCAGGGGCAGGCAGATGAGCCCCGCGCCAGTGGAGGATCGGGTTCACTCCGAGACCTTCACGAGGTTTTCGCGGATGAATTCGAGATCTCTTTCCTTTGCCGCCACCTCATAGAGCATCGTCCCGTAGCCGGGGCAGGGCTTCGTGAACGGCAGAAGGATCTTTTGCTTGCGGATCTGGAGACCGACGAGCATGGGAGATTTCAGGAGCATCCGGACGTCTTTAAAAACGAAGCCCGGAGGCATCTCATAGTACTCTTTACAATGTTTTCGCACGTAGTCATTCACCTGGTCAGGTGTCACATCCATGAGGAGCACCTTCCCACCGAGGTTGTTAACGCATCGCGATGCCATCCATAGAACGTTCGTCTGCAAGCGAATAAACTTTGCGTTGATACCCCATCCACCGCTCCCAGACGGAGACCCGGCCAGATGGCACAACACGGCCGGACAACAATTTTTCCAGACCCCGGGATTTCTTGCGCTCCTGCCCTGAGGATCATCTTCTTACAGCGCGGCGGCCCCTGGTTTCAACCAGGGGAGCGCGTTCTCCTGTAAGTCTGAAGACAACACGTGGGCTACCATAACGCTCCGCCGACGCTCGCAAGAGCGCTTATACTACCGACACTGCTTGCAGACGGATGTACGCGTGCCGGGAGTGGGGGTCGAAAGTAGCCGGTGATTCTGTCGTGTCAACCGACCGGTACGACGGTACGAATAAGGCTTGTTGCGCAAGCATCCTTCGAACGACTCACTGACACCGGAAAAGAATTTGAAAGTTTCCTTGACCTCGCGCGGAGCCGCTACAATCCCGTTGAGGAGGAGAAACTCAACGCGGTCCTCGAGGCCGCTCGCCTGGCGCCGACGGCGGCGAACCGACAGCCCATCTGGTTCATCGGGATCCTGACCGCCGGCAAGGAGTTCTTTCAGGACAGCGCCGCCGCCTCATCTATCGCCCGGGCCCCTCCCGTCCGCGTAGACCCTGGTAATCCCGGCAGAGGTCTGCGACGAAACACTCCTCATGCTTTGGGTTCTGTGCCGTGCAGATCTCGCGCCCGAGGCGGATCAGGAGGTAGTTGATGTCCTGCCAGGTCTCTTCTGGGAAGAGGGCCATGAGGTCACGCTCGATGATATCCGGGTTGGTGCTGTCGGTGAACCCTATCCGTTTTGCGACCCGGCGGACATGGGTATCGACAGCTATACCGACATTGATCCCGAACGCATGAGAGAGGACGATGTTTGCGGTCTTTCTCCCGACGCCGGGGAGCGACTGCAATTCTTCAATCGTCCGCGGCACCTCCCCGCCGAAGTCGGCGACAAGCCTCCTTGCCGTCCCGACGATGTAGCGGGCTTTGGAACGATGAAAACCGATGCTCCTGATGAGCGGTTCCACCTCCTCGGGCTCCGCGCGGGCGAGCGCCTCAGGTGTCGGGTAGCGGGAGAAAAGATCATCGTGGATAGCATTGACGGCACGGTCTGTTGTCTGCGCGGAGAGGATGGTGAGGATCAGCGACTCAAAAGGGTTATCAAAGTCGATAAAATGACGCCTGCCGCCGACGATGGGATAGTGTGCAAGGAGGCGGCGGTACACCTCACAGGCAATCTCCCGGTTCATATCTGATGGGGCAGGGCAGATTCGAACTGCCGTCAAAGCGTCCCAAACGCTCTAGGATGGACCAGGCTACCCTACTGCCCCTGTTTGTACCATTACATTGGTGGCGGCAGACAAAATAGTTACCGCCAGGGAGGTGTTCAGGGAGGCAGGGGATTTGAGTTCTCTCTGCTCACGATGGTGCCGACGGGGGCCCCCTCCACGACCGCCCGGTAGAGGGTCTCCGGGTCGCGGCCGTCAAGCACCAGGAGCGGAATCCCGGACCGCTCGACGACCTTCCCTGCGACAATATCGAGTACCATATTGGCACCCGCATCCATCCTGCCCCGGGTGATGATATCGAGGAGTTCCGGGGGCGTCAGATGCTCATACCTGACCGCGCCGGCGTCCTTCTTCGGGTCGGCACTGTAGATACCGTCAACTGACGTTGCGTTGATCAGGAGGTCGGCACCGATGCTCTCAGCGAGAACCGCTGATACCGCGTCGGTCGTCTGTGCGGGAGTGATGCCGCCCATGACAACGATCTTTTTAGTCTCTGCAAACTCCCGGGCCTCTGTGTAGTTCTCCGCAACGCGAGGGTAGGCTGCATCCCCGAGTCCAGCCACGAGGAGGCGCGCGTTCAGCCTTGTTACCATGATCCCGAGTTCATCAGCCACCGCCTCACCGGCGCCGAGGTCGCGGGCAACCTGGATGTACCGGCGTGCCTCCCCGCCTCCGCCGACGACGATAAAGGTCTGGCACACCTTTGCAATCCGCTTCAGGACAGAGACATACCGGCTGATATTGTTCGATTCAAGCGAAGGAACCAGAACAGAGCCGCCCAGGGATACGACGATCTTCTTCATTCCACCGTATTATTATCCCCGATGCCAACCATATACCTGTTGTGAAGATGCCTGCACTGGCCCGTATGCAACTCCAAACCAGAGGTCCGGGCGATTGCCGGCTGATGCGCCGGCTGAATCTACCGGTGCAGGCGCTGCGGTCACCGGGGGGAGGGATGAGCGGGAGACCCGCCTGTACCGCAATGGTGAACTCACCCTCCCACCGGCGCGGGACTTCCCGCTCATGCCGCCGAAGGCCATCAAACCACCGATCGGACATATAAACCCTTCTCTCTTTTCCGGTAGTATGCGCGCCTCCGGCGCACCTTGCCATTTTACCCGGTTTTTACCGGAGAGTTACCCGGTCTGCTAATTTTTTTGCGCCTTGATGAGGGCTGTTCCGTCAGGTATATATACCTGGCTCCAAAATGGCTCATGCCTCCGCCGACCCGGGCCCGCAAGATAAATACCTCATACCTCCTCATTCTCATGCGGTGGTCATATGCACGAAGCGCGACTCTATCAGAAACTGGAAGAGAACTCTGTCCGCTGCTCGCTCTGTCCTCACCGGTGCACCATACGGGAGGGAAAACAGGGGATCTGCGGCGTCCGCATCAACCACGGCGGCACGCTCTATGCTGCCACCTTTGGCAAGGTCATCGCCGAAGCAGTCGACCCCATCGAGAAGAAACCGCTCTTCCATTTCCTCCCCGGAACGCTCTCTTACTCGCTCGGAACCATCGGGTGCAACTTCCACTGTAAACACTGCCAGAACTGGCACATATCCCAGCAGATGCTGGAGATGGAGGCGCTCCGTGACCTTCGCCCGGAGCAGGGTGTGGAACGGGCGCTCGCATCAGGTTCCGCGAGTATCGCCTGGACCTACAACGAGCCCACCATCTGGCACGAGTACCCGCTTGCGATGGGGACGCTCGCGCGCGAAAAGAACCTTGGGACCATCTACGTCACCAATGGTTACATCACCGAGGAAGGGCTCCGCGAGGTCTCGTCGATGCTCAACGCGTTCCGCGTCGACATCAAGTCGTTCTCAGACACCTTCTACCGGAAGATCTGTGGCGGTCGGCTGCAACCGGTCCTCGACGCGACGGTGCTTGCAAAAGAACTCGGGATGCACATCGAGACGGTGACGCTGGTCATTCCGGGGCTCAATGACTCCATGGAAGAGATGGAGGCGCTCATCCGGTGGGTGCTTGAGAACCTCGGGCCTGATACCCCGATGCACTTCACCCGGTTCCATCCCGACTACAAGATGCGGGATGCAAGGCCGACTGATGTCAGGACGCTCGAGAAGATCTATGAGCGTGCAAAAGAGTTAGGGGTCCACTACCCCTACCTGGGCAACGTCTTCAATCACCCCTACGAGAGCACCTACTGCCCCGCCTGTGGCGGCCTCGCTATCGAGCGGGTGGGGTTTGGAGCCCGGATACGGGGGCTCGAAGACCATACCTGCACGGAATGCGGTGGGCGTATCGAGTATGTCTCAGAGATCAGGTGAACAGAACCCGCGGCGGTTCCTGACCGACAGGATGCTCGGGACGCTCACTCGCTACCTCCGGTTCATGGGTTACGACACGATGAGCGCAAACAGCCTCTCGCTGGGCAACGCCCGGGAAGATACCCTCCTCCTCGATATCGCCTCAAGGGACAACCGGATCCTCCTGACCCGGGACCGCGAACTCGCACGCCGGGGTGGTGCGCAGGCGGTCTACATCACATCGCAGGAGGTCATGGAACAGGTCCAGCAGGTCGCCGCCCTCGGGCTCATCGAGCCAGAGATCAGGATGAGCCGCTGTTCGCTCTGCAATACGCGCCTCCGGCCGGCTACCACGCGCGAGATCCAGGAGGCAAGTTACGCCCCCCGGTCAGCCCGGGGAAAGGAGTTCTCGTGGTGCCCGGTCTGCCGGAAACTCTACTGGATGGGTTCGCACGGCGACCATCTGGAGAAGCGCCTGAAGGAATCTCTCTCCTCCTGATCGGGGTGCACCAGATTTCGGAAACATCCCATCTCAGGTTTTTGGAATCCGGGAGACCTGTACCGGATGTGACTGGCCGGTCGGAGTGACCGATCATGCATCCTCGGGGTTGCGACGTATCCTCTGACCCGGCAGAGGTCCGTCACCCCCTCCTCGCTCTGGAACGTCCGAGATTCTGCTTTGCAAGAGATCCCGTCTGCCTGATTATTGGTGAAGGGAACCGTGAAAATCCCGCATGATCTCCCGGCCTCTCTTTCCCCCTCCGTTCCGGAACCGGGGTGGTTGCTTCCACCTCCTGACCTGCCTTCAGGATCTGGCGATACCGTTCTGCAAAAAAGGCTGGCTTGCTTGCTGCTCGAGCGTCAGAGAACCCCCGCTCTCCCGGATCTCGTCGAGGAGGGCGTGGGGCGCTGGTCTCTCTCCGAGGAGATCGAACACGGAGCCGATGAGGTTGAGGTGCGCCCCCGCACCCTGATTCGATCGCCGGCGGTGGCGGATTCCCCGGGAGATCGCTCTATGCGGGCCGGCAGGGCCTGACAGGGTGAAGAAGTATTTCCACTGGAAGCAGATCGCAGGGCGGAGGGAGGACTCCTCCTGCAGTGCAGGAAGGTCGCGAACCGCGATACAACCCTCTCTTGCTTGCTGACCTCGGGCTGCCTGCTCATGGCAGCATGACGGCTGCAAGGTGTTCCATCAGGCGGAAGGGGTCTGACGAGACCACGGGCGTTTCTGCGTAGAGTTCCATCCCCCCGATATCCGAAGTCCGGGCGCGAAGGTCGCCCCGGTCCACCAACCATGCAACGTAATGCCCCTGTTCATCGATCGGGGGCATATAAACCGCTGCGTTGTAGCTCTGCACCCCGATGTTCCGGTAGCAGTCAAGCGCTTTCGCGAGAGCAGGGGCAAGATCGTGTGGTGACTCTGCGATGATCATGACTTCATGCTCTTTTTTTGGGGTCAGGTGCGCCATTACCCGGGCGTTCCTGTAAGTGAGTCCGAGACCGATGGCGGTGTGGGCCCTGAAGAGGTCGTCGTAGTACCCGGTCCCGTAACGGCGCCAGTAATCCTCCCTGACCCGCTCGATGCGTGCCGGAGCGGTGTACAGGCGGTGGGTGAGCAGGATCTGCGCATGGTTGTGCACGATGCTTGCCCCCGCACGCCAGAGGAAGTTCCAGATGAGGAAAGGGTAAACCGCCCGGGGGTCCGTACGGTGCGCATTCTGGCACCACCGGATGGCCACGCTGATCATATCGGCTATCTGCGGTTCTGCGATGACGTAGGGGTTTGTGTCCTTGGCGATGATGATAGCATGGAGATAATCGTACTTGGCGATGTTGCTTGCCGTGATCCAGTGGTCACCATCGATCCTCCCGAACGTGTCGGCAGGCGTCTCTTCAAGGGGATTTGCAAATGGTCCCTTCTCTGCCAATGCCTGTACGTCTCTCACCTCTTCAGCACGGGGCGTCAGAACCGGGCGGCGTGCCCTGATGGAATTGAAGAGCGTGCTCTCCCCGGTCAGGTTATTGGTCACCCTGACGATCTGCTGCGTCTCGATATCGCCGTACTTCTCCCGTACCCACTCTCTCATCGCGTCAGGGAAGACCAGGCGTCCGGGTTCGACGTACCAGGAGTATATCCGGGAGAAGATCTCGGCCATATCCGGCCCGAGTTCCTGCACGATCGCCGGCAACCTGGTGATATCAAGTCTGACCATGAGTTCAACGTATACTGATCCTGCAGCGATAAAGATTCGCATCGGCCGGGTCCGTGCGGGGTAGGGGGTTTGCCGGGCATACGCGGTGATTTCAGGTACAGAGGTTCGCGGGGATAACGAAGGGCGATGCAGGTACTCCCTGGTTTGAGTCCTCTACCCGCAGGGGAGCATGCGATGAGAGCCCGGACCGGTTCGCTCTGGACATGGATTTTCCCGGCGATCACGTGCACTGGTTGTGTCCTGTGCGGGGTCCCCTCTCCGGGCGTGATTCCCGGGCAACGGTCCACTGCTACCCGGTGGGACGGGGAAGAATCGCGGTTCGGCACCCATCGTGGATGGGGACGATTCACCAGAACCAGAACAGGGGTTTGACGGAATCGATGCACCGACCACAACATACCGCCGGAGACGCAATGGAACATTTATTTTGCGGGGTGAAGGGGCGGAGCGAGGAAGACCCCGGCCAACAGGTGCGGGGATGAAAGCGGCGCCCCTTCGGCGCGCTTTCAGAGAGATTGTAGTGAGTATATATTGGTGTATACCAAATGACATTTTGTATGTTCCAAGCCTACAAGTATCGGATGTATCCTTCAGAGGAGCAGGTTGCGCTCCTCATGAAACACATCCATGCCTGTCGGTTTGTGTACAACCATTCTCTGGAGCAGAAAATCCGGGCGTATGAGCAGGAAGGTCGAAAACTCTCCTGTTTCGACCTGAACAACCGTCTTCCCGCCCTTAAAGAAGAACATCCGTGGCTCAAGGAAGTTAACTCTCAGTCTCTCCAGAGTGCAAACAAGAACCTCGACAACGCTTTCACCCGGTTCTTCAGGGAGAAAAAGGGATTCCCTAAATTTAAATCAAAGAAGAACCCGGTGCAGTCATTCCAGATACCTCAGCATTACACGGTGGATTTCGAACGGCATAGGATCAAACTCCCCAAGATTGGTGAGATCATGACTGTCTTTCATCGAGTCTTCACCGGGAAAATGAAGTATGCTACAGTCTCTGTGACTTCGACCGGGAAGTGGTTCGTTAGCATCCTCGTTGATGACGGAATGCCTGCCCCCGAACCCGCACCGATTTCTCGAGATACCACCCTCGGGATCGACGTCGGACTGACGGACTTTGCAACCTTCTCTACAGGAGAGAAGGTCGAGAACCCTCGATACCTGAGAAACTCCCTTCGGCGCCTGAAGGTATTGCAGCGTCGGGTATCGCGGAAAAGGAAAGGGTCGAAGAATCGGGAGAAATCAATTCAGAAACTTGCTCGGTGTCATGAGAAGATAGCCAACCAGCGCAATGATTTCCTACACAAAATCTCTTTTCGAGTCGTGAGCGAGAACCAAGCTATTGCAGTGGAATCGTTGAACGTTGCTGGAATGCAGAAGAACCATTGCCTCGCACAGAGTATCAGTGATGTGTCCTGGAGTAAGTTCTTCACGATGCTCGATTACAAATGCCTGAAGTATGGGAAGACTCTGCTCAGGATCGGGAGATTCGATCCATCCTCGAAAATCTGTAATCGATGTGGGTATCTCAACCGGGATCTCAAACTCTCGCATCGGGAGTGGGTCTGTCCGGATTGCGGTACTCAGCATGACCGTGACATCAACGCGGCGATCAATATCAAGACGTTCGCCCTACAAGATCAGAATCTTGTTGGGGTAGCAGGTGTGGAACGCACCGTCGAGCCTGTGGACTCGCTCCCGATGGGGAGGAGGATGAAGCAGGAAGCCCCGCCCGAGAGCGCGGGGTAGTTCACTCACTACGTGGATAGAAATATTCACGTAGTTTCGCAGGGATTCATTTGAACAGCGCGCCCGGCATATTTTCCATGGATCAGGAGATATGGCACTCTTCGACAGGTTTCGGACGGATATTAGGAGGCTAGAGCAGGAGAAGGATTATTCCGGCC
>Ga0208564_1001702_pt1 | contig 18191 bp, 19 predicted proteins | sample AD_UKC073_MetaG_FD_184439 | JGI IMG/M metagenome (GOLD analysis project Ga0208564, IMG submission 184439) | Active sludge microbial communities of municipal wastewater-treating anaerobic digesters from USA - AD_UKC073_MetaG (SPAdes) (version 2) | ecosystem: Engineered > Bioreactor > Anaerobic >... | reverse complement strand
ATGTGGTGCCTGCCGCGCCCACGCCTCGTCGAGCTCGGTCAGCAGCCGGTGGATCCGTTCGCCCGGCACGTTGCGGTGGATGAGCGCCTTGGGGAGCCGTTCGGCGACGATCCCGGGTCGCTCCAGGTCACGCAGGCGCAGGCTGATCGTGAGGCTCACCGGTCCGGATGCCGTGAGCGCCACCCACGCCGCGACCCGCCCGAGCTCGTCGCACGTGCCGTCGACGAGCAGGCCGTCGGGGGCGAGACGGGATGCCGTGGCGTCCCACGCGGCGGCCACCTCACCTTCGTCGTACTGCCGCAACACGTTGAACGCCCGCACGATGACCGGCCGGCGACCCTGCGGCAGGGGAACCTCGAAGCCGCCGACGGCGAACCGCAGACCGGGGCGCTCGAGGGGGCGGGCGGCGGCCACCCTCGAGGGATCGATCTCGATGCCGACGACCTCGACGTCCGGGCGAACCGCGCTCAGCCGGTCGTGGAGTTCCACCGCGGTGACGGGGGAGGCTCCGTAGCCGAGGTCGACGACGACCGGCGGGCCCGGGTGGGCGCGCAGCCGCCACCCCTGCGGACCGGCGAGCCAGCGGTCACAGCGCCGCAACCGGTTGGGGTTGGTCGTGCCCCGGGTGATCACCCCGTGTGGCCGCTGCCGTGTCACCGGGTCAGGGTACGTCCGGCAGTTCGGTGGCTCGAGCCGCCAACCTGCCGGACGTAGGCTGAGACGGTGCTGGACTGGTGGGTTCGTCGGAGCCGTGACGGGCGAGTGAGCCTGTCGATGCTGGCCCTGGTCGTCTCGCTGAGCGGCGCGCTGGTGCTCGGACTCACCTCGTGGGTGCCGCGTGTCATGGCTCGCGACATCGGGATCGTCGACGTCGAACCGGGGCTTCTCGAGGTCGCGCAGGGGGCGCGCGGGGTGCAGTCGCTCGGGGCCGGGTTGTCGGTGTCCCTCTTCACGTCGGGGTTCCGGCTCGCCCGCGGGAGCGAGGTGCTCGCGGACACGGTGACGCGCGGTGCCCCGGTGTCGGCGATGTTCGGGACGGTGACCGAGGGTGGGGATCATCCGCGCGAGACGGTGAGTGGGGTCCTGTCCACCGTGCGCATCGACGCGGTGCGTCGGGTCGGCGACGTGGTCGAGTACCTGGGCGTGGTGCGCGACTCCTCGACGAGCAGGCCGCTGCGGATCAAGTTCGAGCCGACCGACGGGTCGATCCGCATGGACGTCCTCGTGCCGGCGGTCGATGCCCTGGCGATCCACCTCGACTGGCGGCCGGCGACGACCGGCATCGCCCCTGCCCTGCCCGAGCGCAACCTGCGCGAGCGGGCGTACTGGGTCGATCCGACCGTCATCGCCCAACCCGCGTTCACCTGGGTGCTCGGCACCGACGTGTCGATCGGTCCGGTCCAGGTGCCTCGTGCCGTCGATCTTCGCCAGGACGGGCGCATCGCGGTGCACGTCTGGGCCCCCCGGGCGGTGGTGACCGTCACGGACACCCCGCGGATGCCGTGACACACTCGGTGGTCATGAGCACGCACCCACGGCAGCGCCGCCTGCACCGCATCGCGATGGTGACCGTGCACACCTCTCCGCTCGCCCAGCCCGGAGAGGGGGATGCCGGCGGCATGAACGTCTACGTGCTCGAGGTGGCCCGGCAGCTGGCCCGGCGTGACATCGCCGTGGACCTGTTCACCCGGACGACGTGTGCGGCCCAGTCCCCCGTGGTCGAGGTGGAGCCGGGGGTCGTCGTGCGCCACCTCGCGGCCGGGCCGTACGAGGGTCTGTCCAAGGAGGACCTGCCTGGTCAGCTGTGCGCCTTCGCGGCCGGCATGATGCGCGTCGCCGCCCACGCCCCGCCGGGGTACTACGACCTCGTGCACTCGCACTACTGGCTCTCGGGGCAGGTCGGGTGGCTGGCCGCCGATCGGTGGGGCGTTCCCCTGGTCCACACCATGCACACGATGGCGCGGGTGAAGAACCTGCACCTCGCGGACGGTGACGAGCCCGAACCGCGCGGCCGTGAGATCGGTGAGGCGCAGGTCGTCGAGGCTGCTGACCGGCTCGTCGCGAACACCCCGCGAGAGGCGGCCGAGCTCGTCGAGCTGTACGGTGCGGATCCTGCCCGCGTCGCCGTGGCCGAGCCGGGTGTCGACCTCACCGTGTTCAGCCCCGGCTCCAAGGCCGAGGCGCGAGCGCGCGTCGGGATTCCTGCGGATGCCGTGCTCCTCCTCTTCGTCGGGCGGATCCAGCCGCTCAAGGCGCCCGACGTCCTCGTGCGCGCCGCCGCCGAGCTGGTGCGGCGCCGGCCCGACCTGCGGTCCAGTCTCGTCGTCGGCATCCTCGGCGGGGCCAGCGGTACAGGGGTGCGCAACCCCATGGGCTTGACCGAGCTGGCCCAGCAGCTCGGCATCGCCGACCTCGTCCGCTTCGTGCCACCCGTCGACCGGTCGACCCTGGCGCAGTGGTACCGCGCCGCGGACCTCGTGGCGGTGCCCTCGCACAGCGAGTCCTTCGGGCTGGTCGCGGTGGAGGCCCAGGCGTGCGGCACACCCGTCGTGGCCGCCAACGTCGGCGGCCTGCCCACGGCCGTCGGTCCTGCGGGGGTCCTCGTCGACGGGCACGACACGGCCGACTGGGCGACCGCCCTCGAGGCGGTGCTCCGCGACCCCCGCGGTGCTGCGGCGCTGGCCCGCACCAGCGTCGAACACGCGGCCGGGTTCTCGTGGGCGCGAACGGCAGGGCGCCTGGCGGAGGTCTACGCCGACGCGATGGACCACCCGCGAGAGGTGCCGATCCACGATGCCGAGCTGCTCACCGGCATCCCCACGGCGGTGATCCCGTGACGGGCAGGGACGAGATGCGGGCCACGATCGAGGCGTTCCTCGCGGCATCCGGTCTGGAGTGGGAACCCGGAGCCCGCGACGACGAGTACGTCGTCGCGCTGCCTGGCGAGAAGAAGCTGAAGACGATCACCTCGCTCGTCGTCTCGGACACGGCACTGTCGGTGTCGGCGTTCGTCATCCGCAACCCCGACGAGAACCACGCCGAGGTCTACCGCTTCCTCCTGCGCCGCAACCTGCGGCTGCCGGGGCTGGCCTACTCGGTCGACAAGGCGGGCGACGTGTTCGTCACCGGCCGGATGCCGGCTGCCGGCGTCGACGTCGACTCCCTCGACCAGCTGCTCGGAGTGGTGCTGACCGCGTGCGACGAGCCGTTCAACGAGCTGCTCGTCATGGGCTTCCTGTCCTCCATGCGCAAGGAGTGGGAGTGGCGGGTCTCGCGCGGTGAGAGCCTGCGCAACCTCGAGGCCTTCCGCGGCATCCTCGCCAGGCCGGGCGACCCCGATCCGGGATCCGCGCCCACCTGACCCTGACGGCCGCGGGTGGCTAGGCTGGCGACATGACCGAACACACGCTCATCCTCCTGCGCCACGGCGAGTCCGACTGGAACCAGAAGAACCTGTTCACCGGGTGGGTCGACGTCGACCTCACCGACAAGGGGCGCGCCGAGGCCACTCGCGGTGGTCACCTGATGAAGGATGCCGGGATCCTGCCTGACGTCGTGCACACCTCGGTGCAGCGTCGCGCGATCACGACGGCCAACCTCGCGCTCGACGCCGCTGACCGGCACTGGATCCCGGTGCGCCGCAGCTGGCGCCTCAACGAGCGGCACTACGGCGCGCTGCAGGGGCTGGACAAGGCGGCGACGCGCGAGAAGTACGGCGACGAGCAGTTCATGCTCTGGCGTCGCAGCTTCGACACCCCGCCGCCGCCCATCGAGGTCGGCAGCGAGTTCGACCAGACGAACGACCCGCGCTACGCCGGCATCAAGGTGCCGCTGACCGAGTGCCTCAAGGACGTCATCCCGCGGATGATGCCGTACTGGGAGAACGAGATCCGCAGCGACCTCGCTGAAGGCAGGACGGTGCTCGTCACCGCCCACGGCAACTCGCTGCGCGCCCTGGTCAAGCACCTCGACGGCATCAGCGACGACGACATCGCCGGCCTGAACATCCCGACCGGGATGCCGCTCGTCTACCGCCTCGGCGATGACTTCATGCCGACCGGCCCGGGCGAGTACCTCGACCCCGAGGCGGCAGCGGCGGCAGCAGCAGCGGTGGCCAACCAGGGTCGCTGAGCTCAGCCGTCCATCGGGTGTCGCCCGCTGTCCGGCACGCCGTCGAAGAGCACCCGCCCGTCGCCGTCCTTGGTGACGAGGCGGTACTCGGCCGCGGCGGCCCCGTTCACGACGGGGACGATGACAGCGTCCTGACCGCGCGTCGGAACCACCTTGGACACCGGGTAGCCGTCGGGGCTGGTGGAGATGAGCTGCACCTGGGCGGCGCCTGGTGCCGCGACGAGGAAGCGCGCCACCCCGACCCGCTCGTCGGAGGCCCACACGACGAGCGGGTCGCGCGCGCTGTCGCGCGAGAGCACGAGGGCCGGCTCGAGTGCCCAGGTGAACCCGTCGCCGGTGTACGCCGTGGTGCGGAACACCCCGCCCTCAGGCGTGGTGGTGAGCAGCGAGACCAGGCGAGCCGGCACGGCATCCGGCGGTGGTGGCCACTCGAAGAGCCCGCGGGGAATCTCCGCGTCCACGAACACCGTGGTCGTGAGGTCGCCCGCGGGGATGCCCGTGATCGCGCTGATGCACCGGTGCGCCCACCCCGGTGACGTGGTCGGAGCAGGGCCCTCGGAGATGGCCGTGTGGATCTCGGTGAAGGACTCGGGCGGCCCCTCCCACGAACCCACGCGCAGGCGCGTCGCCAGCGGGAGATCGGTGGCCAGGTTCAGGGTGGCGACGCCGCCATCCAGGGGCAGCGGACCCCAGTCGCGCTCGATGGTGCCGTCGGCGCGGGGTCGAAGTGCCTGCGACAGCGACGCGGACTGCACCGTGGGGCGGGCCAGCACCACCAGGGGCGCCTGCGCCGGGCCCTCCGGGTCGGGCTGCAGCACGACGGCGACGACGTCCCCGTCCTCGCCGGAGGTGACGATGCCGCTGGTGACCAGAGTTCGCGGTGTCAGGCGGGCCGGGTCAAGACCGCGAGGCCCCTGGTACACGCTGATGAAGGGTTCGGAGTACGTCACGCCCGGCTCCGGGGGATCGGCGCCGTCGACGTCGTTGCCTTGGGAGTTGTGGGCGAGGATCAGCACGGCTCGTTGGGTGCCGATGTCACCGGCCCACAGCAACCGGTTTCGTGGGTCGCCCGACCGCAGGGCCAGCGCGATGACCGCGGCGTCGTCGGCCAGAGGGCCACGGGGTGTCCACTGCGTCGCAGAAGCCCACCGAGGGTCCTCAGGGGCCAGGCGGGCCGTGGTGGTCGTGGACATCGAGGGAGCGTCGGCGCTGCCGCGGCGCACCAGAGCGGCGCCGGCGGCAGTGAGGGCGAGGGTGGTGGCACCTGCGGTGAGGAGGGTGCGTCGTCGGATGCCGGTCGTGCGGGTGGCGACGAGGGCGGCGGGGTCTGGTGGGTCGTGGGTGTCGCGCAGGAGGTGGTCGATGGCGGTGCTGACGTCGCGTTCACGACGCCACGGGGAGGGGTCGCGACCATCGGCGAGGTGTGCGGCGTCGTGGGCTGCGGTGAGCCGCGCGTCGAGGGATGCCGCGTGGTCGGTGAGGGTGGCGGGGTCGGTGTCGCGGGTGGCTCGGCCGCGGGTGGGGGCCTGTTGAAGGAGGTGGGAGACGGCGTCGGGGTCGAGGTCCCACACGTGGCGGGTGGCCAGGAGGGCGCGCTCGATCGGTGGTGCGGAGCGGATGGCGTCTATGAGGGCGGTGGTGACGGGGTCGTCGGTGTCTGAGTCGGTGGTGTCTGCGTCGTCGGTGGTACCTGCGTCGCGCACCGCCTCGTGGGACACATCCGACCTCGTGGTCGGACCCGTCCCGGGGGAGGAGGTGGGGGTGGGGGTGCCAGCGGTGGTGAGGGCTGCGTGCAGGACGGCGGCGCGGGCCTGCTCGCCGGGGCGGCCGGCATCCACGACGTCGTTCCAGGTGCGGTTGAGCCGGGCCAGTGCGTCGGCGGTGACATTGCTGGCGCGCTCGGTGTCGAGGAGGGCCAGGTGCGCGACGGAGCAGAGTTCGGGCCAGCGGGCGGCCACGAACTCCGCGAAGTCACCTTGAGCGCTCAGAGGCGTGGCAGGACCCGGTCGGTGTGCTCGCCGGCCTCGAAGATCTTCGACGCCGGGCCCACGATGAGGGGGTCGGGCTGGCCGACGATGGCGGCGTCCTTCTGCGCGTAGTCGACCCGGTTGAGCAGCACCCGGAAGGCTTCGAGGCGGGCGCGCTTCTTGTCGTTGCTCTTGATGACCGTCCACGGCGCGTCACCGGTGTCGGTATAGAAGAACATCGCCTCCTTCGCCTCGGTGTAGGCGTCCCACTTGTCGCGGCTCGCGAGGTCGGTGGGGGAGAGCTTCCACTGGCGCACCGGGTCGTTCTGGCGGGAGGCGAACCGGGCGGCCTGCTCCTCACGGCTGACGGAGAACCACAGCTTGACCAGCGTGATCCCGGAGTTGACGAGCATGCGCTCGAGGTCGGGCACCTCACGCATGAACTCGAGGTACTGGGTGGGGGTGCAGTAGCCCATGACGCGCTCGACCCCGGCCCGGTTGTACCAGGAGCGGTCCATGAACACGATCTCGCCGCCGCTCGGCAGGTGCTGGACGTAGCGCTGGAAGTACCACTGGGTCTGCTCGATCTCGGTGGGCTTCTCGAGGGCGACCACCCGTGCACCGCGGGGGTTCAGGTGCTCCATGAACCGCTTGATCGCGCCGCCCTTGCCCGCGGCGTCGCGACCCTCGCAGATGACGAGGACCTTGGCGCCGGTCTCCTTGGCGTGCAGCTGGAGCTTGAGCATCTCGATCTGGAGCTTGCGCTTGGTGCGCTCGTACTCGTCGCGGGGCAGCTTCTTGTCGTACGGGTACCCCTGCTGCCAGGTCTTGCCGACCTTGACGTCGATCTCGACGCCGTCGGCCTCCTCGAGATCGTGAAGCTCCTCGATCTCCTCGGCGTAGTCCTCGGTCACCGACAGTCGCGTGTCATCGTTCACGACCTTGAGACTAGCCAAATCGCGCGGTGTCCGCGCGGCGGTCCGGTGTGCGCTCAGGCACCTACGGTGGCGCCGTCCTCGGCGTCCTCGTGACTGCCCTCGCTGGCGGGGTCGAACTCGCCCGTGACCAGCCAGATGACCCGGTGGCCAACGCTCACCGCATGGTCGGCGAAGCGCTCGTAGTAGCGACCCACCAGGGTGATGTCGATCGCCGCCTCCGTGCCGTGTCGCCAGCTCGGGTCGGTGACCCGGGCGAAGAGCTCGCGGTGCAGGTCATCCATCGCGTCGTCGTCGCGTTCGATCTGCTGGGCCGCCTCGAGGTCGCGCGCCGCGATGACCGAGCCGGCCTTCTCGACGATGCGTTCGGCGACGTGCCCCATCTGCAGGATGGTCGAGCGCAGCTCGGCAGGGACGGCGGACGCCGGGTAGCGCAGGCGGGCGACCTTGGCCACGTGGCGCGCGAGGTCACCCATCCGCTCGAGGTCGCTGCTCATCCGCATGCTGGTGACGATGACCCGCAGATCCGTCGCGACCGGCTGCTGGCGGGCGAGCAGGTCGAAGGAGAGCAGGTCGAGGTCAGCGCGCAGGGCATCGATCTCGGCGTCAGCGGCGATGACGGAGTCGGCGAGGTGGATGTCGGCGTCGAGCAGCGCGGTCGTCGCGCGGTTCATCGCGGAGGAGGCGAGGTGCGTCATCTCGACGAGCGTCTCGGCGACCCGGTCGAGTTCCTCGTGGAAGGCCTTGCGCATCAGGGGTGATTCCTTCGGGTGGCGTGGGACGGGTGCCGTGCCGGTGACAGCTGCGGCTGGTGCCCTCGACCCTGACAGCCGGGCGTGAACCGCAGGCGCACCCAAGGTGAACTTCTGGCGAGGCTGGAGCGGCGGGAGGTGTTCGTGGACGAAGCGGGGCCCGCCCGGGCCGTACCCTGACGTCGTGGACCCTGTGCTCGCGGCGATTCTCGGCGGGGCGGTGGGGCTCGTCATCGGAGCCGTCGCCGTCCTGGCGACGCGGTGGTCCGAGCGCAGCACCGCCGCTGCCGACCCTTTCGACCCTCCGCTTCCTCGAGGGGTGGGTGACGTCCTGTCGGTGCTGAAGTCGATCGCGGTGGTCCTCGACGCCAGTGATGCCGTCGTCAACACCTCGGCGTCCGCCGTCAGCTACGGCCTCGTGCGTCACGGTGAGCTGGTGCACCACGAACTGCGGCACATCGCCCGGCAGGTTCGCCGGGACGGCCTGATCCGTGAAGCCGAGCTCGACCTGCCCCGCGGGCCCAACGCCCAGGCCAGCACGGTGATGCGGGTGCGGGTGGCCCCGATCGCCGTGTCCCACGTGCTCATCCTCGCCGAGGACCACACCCAGGCCCGCCGGGTGGAGGAGGTGCGGCGCGACTTCGTCGCCAACGTCAGCCACGAGCTGAAGACGCCCGTCGGCGGCATCTCCCTGCTCGCCGAGGCCGTCCTCGACGCCCGTGACGACCCGGATGCCGTCGAGCGCTTCGCCGAGCGCATCCTCGTCGAGTCGGCTCGGCTGACCCGGCTCGTCAAGGAGATCGTCGACCTCTCCAGGCTCCAGGTCGCCGACACCCTGCACGAGCCCGTCATCGTCGACGTTCGCGCCGTCGCCGCCGAGGCGGTGGACCGGGTGCGCGTCGCCGCGGAGGCCCACGGCATCCAGCTCACGCTCGTGGGCGAGGAGGGTCTGCGCGTGTTCGGGGACGCCGAGCTGCTCACGACCGCGATCGCGAACCTCGTGACCAACGCCGTCAACTACAGCGGCTCCGGCACCCACGTCGGCATCGGTGCACGCCGTCACGGCGACAGCATCGAGGTGAGCGTCACCGACCAGGGCGAGGGCATCCCGGCCGCCGAGCAGGAGCGGATCTTCGAGCGCTTCTACCGGGTGGATGCCGCGCGTTCGCGGGCGACCGGCGGCACCGGCCTCGGGCTGGCCATCGTCAAGCACGTGTGCGCCAACCACGGTGGGCGGGTGAGCGTCTGGAGCCAGGAGGGGCGCGGGTCCACCTTCACGATGACACTTCCCGCCGCGGCCGACCGGCCGCGAGTGGGCACCGAGCAGCCGCACCCCCAGACCCTCGGGTCACCCGAGGTGCGCGACCACGCCGACCCGTCGCGGACGGCATCCGATGTGGAGAGGGAAAGGGCCCTGCATGACGCGCATCCTGATCGTTGAGGACGAGGTGTCCTTCTCGGACCCGCTGTCGTACCTGCTGAGCAAGGAGGGGTACGACGTCACGGTGGCCGAGAACGGGCACGACGCGCTGACCGCCTTCGACGGCGCGGGCGCCGACCTCGTGCTGCTCGACCTCATGCTGCCCGGGTTGTCCGGCGTCGACGTCTGCCGTGCCCTGCGCCAACGCTCCAACGTGCCGGTCATCATGCTGACGGCCAAGGACAGCGAGATCGACAAGGTCGTCGGGCTCGAGCTGGGGGCTGACGACTACGTCACCAAGCCGTACTCCTCGCGCGAGCTGCTCGCCCGGATCAAGGCCGTGCTGCGGCGACTGGCCGAGCCCGAGGAGCTGCTGCCGACGACCCTGGAGGCCGGGCCGGTGCGCATGGACGTCGAGCGGCACGTCGTGACGGTGCGCGGGGGCCAGCTGCCCTTTCCGCTCAAGGAGTTCGAGCTGCTCGAGATGCTGCTGCGCAACGCGGGACGCGTGCTGACGCGCGGCCAGCTCATCGACCGGGTGTGGGGCAGTGACTACGTCGGCGACACCAAGACGCTGGACGTGCACATCAAGCGGTTGCGCGCCAAGGTCGAGGCGGACCCGGCGAACCCGGTGCACATCCTCACCGTGCGCGGGCTCGGCTACAAGTTCGAGGTCTGACCTGAGTCAGAGCGCCGGGGCCTGCTCCTTGCGTCCGGCAGCTTGGCTCCCCCGACGACCAAAGTGCCGGACGTAGCCGCCGGCTCAGCCGAAGACGGTGCCGTTGTGGTGCACGCCCGCCAGCACCGGCACGGTGACGACGTTCTGGCCCGCCTGGGGCGTGGACACCGTGAGGGTGATGGTGTCACCCGCGCTTGCCGGCAGGCCCTCGAACTCGATGAGCGCACCGGTGTCGGACAGCGAGTTGCCGGAGAACGCGGGCACGGCGGCCGTCTCGGTGGACGTTGCGCCCTCGACGCCGAAGGTCACGTTGACGGCTGAGCTACCCCTGTTGACCGCCTGACCGATGAGGACCGCCGGGCCGTCACTGTTCTCGACGACGAGCGCGAGGTTGCGCAGCTCAAGGCCGGGGATCGACAGCGCGACACCGTCGGAGGCCGGGTAGTCGTAGTCGGTCTGGGTGGGTGAGAAGGTTGCGCACCCGGAGGCGAGGAGGCTGGCCGCCAGCAGGGCGGTGGCACGCAGGGCGAGGGCGGCTCGTGTGGTCACGCGGCAAGGATATCCATGAGTGGGTGCACGGCGTCCAACGGCAGGCGGCACCGTCCCCACTGCGGGCGCGTGGGGCGCGCGCGATGCATGGAAAGCGCAGTTCTGTCAAGACCCGATTCACGCCCTGTGGAGCGGTCTCCCTGCCCCTGACCTGCGCAAATGGGTCGTCCTTCCATTTCGGTGGCCAGATTCTGCGTGGTACCCTGAGTGTCGCGAAAGGGGCCAACAACACATGGTTTTCAAGGTCGGCGAAACGGTCGTGTACCCCCACCACGGGGCAGCACGAATCGAAGAGATCAAGACTCGTACGATCCGCGGAGAGGAGAAGCTGTACCTCAAGTTGAAGGTCGCCCAGGGCGATCTCGTCATCGAGGTGCCAGCCGAGAACTGCGACCTCGTCGGTGTCCGCGACGTGGTCTCCAAGGAAGGGCTCGACAAGGTCTTCGAGGTGCTGCGCACCCCGTTCGCCGAGGAGCCGACCAACTGGTCACGCCGCTTCAAGGCCAACCTGGAGAAGCTCGCCTCCGGTGACGTCATCAAGGTCGCCGAGGTCGTTCGTGACCTGTGGCGCCGCGACAAGGACCGTGGCCTGTCCGCCGGCGAGAAGCGCATGCTCGCCAAGGCTCGCCAGATCCTCGTGTCCGAGCTGGCCCTGGCCGAGAAGACCGACGAGGAAAAGGCCGAGGTCATCCTCGACGAGGTCCTCGCGTCCTGACGCCGGGCTCACGCCCACTCCAACTGACGTGACCGACGCCGACGCTGCCCCGAGCAGCGTCGGCGTCGTCGTGGTTGCGGCCGGTTCCGGGTCGAGGCTGGGCGCGGACCTGCCCAAGGCGTTCGTCCACCTGGCCGGCCGCCCGTTGCTCGCCCACGCGCTCGACACCATCGCCCGGATGCCGGGGCGCGCCGAGGTCGTCGTCGTCGCCCCCGCGGGCCTCACCGACCCGGGCGGCCCGCTGTGGTCCGGGGTGGTGCTGCCGGCCGGTGCGGTGGTCGTGCCCGGAGGTGCCGAACGCACCGACTCGGTCGCGGCCGGGATGGCAGCTCTGGGTCAGGGTTGCGAGATCGTGCTCGTGCACGATGCCGCGCGCTGCCTGATGCCGCTCGCCGTGTTCTCGCGGGTGGTCGAGGCGGTTCGTGCGGGGGCGGCGGGTGCGGTGCCCGGCCTGCCGGTGGTCGACACGGTCAAGACCGTCGACGCCGCCGGGGTGATCACGGGGACACCCGAGCGTTCGACGTTGCGGGCGGTGCAGACGCCGCAGGGGTTCCGACGAGAGGTGCTCGAGCGCGCTCACGCCAGTGGGCTCCAGGCCACCGATGACGCCGCGCTGGTCGAGCTCTGCGGTGATGACGTCGTGGTCGTCGAGGGTGATCCACTGGGCGCGAAGGTGACGACCGCCGACGACCTCGAGCGGGCGCAGTGGCTGCTCGACCGGGCTGCCACACTGGGCGAATGATGCAGCTGCCACGGGTCGGCGTCGGGGTCGACGTGCACGCGCTGGCGCCCGAGGGCTCCGATCGCGAGCTGTGGGTGGCCGGGCTTCTCTGGCCGGGGGAGCGCGGGCTCGACGGCCACTCGGATGCCGACGTCGCCGCGCACGCGTCCTGCGACGCGCTGTTCTCGGCCGCCGGTATCGGTGACCTGGGGGCGCACTTCGGTACCGGTCGGCCGGAGTTCGCCGGGGCCTCCGGCGTGACCCTGCTCTCCGAGGCGGCCCGGTTGGTGCGTGCTGCGGGCTTCGAGGTCGGCAACATCGCGGTCCAGGTGATCGGCAACCGGCCCAAGGTGGGCACGCGCCGGGCCGAGGCGGAGCGGGCCCTGTCGGATGCCGTTGACGCTCCCGTGTCGGTGAGCGGCACCACGACCGACGGGCTGGGCCTCACCGGGCGGGGCGAGGGCATCGCGGCGATCGCCACCGCGCTCGTCGTGGCTGCCAGCTGAACCCGCATCCCTGTCCCGCGGGCACATCCGCAGTGGGGGGAGGCCGCTCACGTCAGCCACCCCCAGAGGTCCGACCGTCAGTGGCCGCGGTCCAGCCACTCCTGCAGGTGCGGGGCCTCGTCTCCGATCGTCGTCGTCTCGCCGTGGCCGGTGAGCACGACGGTGTCGGCGGGCAGGGTCAGCAGGCGGTCACGGATCGAGTCGATGATCGTCGGGAAGTCGCTGAACGAGCGCCCGGTCGCACCGGGCCCGCCGCTGAACAGTGTGTCGCCGCTCAGCAGCACGCCGAGCGCCGGCGCGTGCAGGCAGCACGCACCGGGCGCGTGGCCCGGGGTGTGCACGACGGTCAGCTCGACGTCGCCCACGGTGAAGACCTGGCCGTCGGTGAGCTCGCCACCGGGCGGCTCGGTCTGCGACTGGTCCCACAGCACCCGGTCGTCCGGGTGCAGGGATGCCGTGGCACCGGTCGCGCGCACGAGGTCACCGACCGCGTTGACGTGGTCGTTGTGGCCGTGGGTGCAGACGATCGCGACGACCCTGCGCCCACCGACGGCCTCGAGGATGGCGGGTGCGTCGTGCGCGGCGTCGACGACCAGCACGTCGCTGTCGTCACCGATCAGCCACACGTTGTTGTCGACCTCCCACGAGCCCCCGTCGAGCTCGAACACCCCGGAGGTGACCACCCGCTCGACCCGCACGCCACCCGGCGACGGTGCGAGCGGCATCCGGCTGTGCGAGCTCACTGGCCCTCACCCATGACGACGACGGAGCGCAGCACCTCGCCACGGTGCATCTTGTCGAAGGCGGCCTCGACGTCGGTGATGCCGATGCGCTCGGTGACGAAGGCGTCGAGGTCGAACCGGCCTTGGCGGTAGAGCTCGACGAGCATCGGGAAGTCGCGCGAGGGCAGGCAGTCGCCGTACCAGCTCGACTTCAGCGAGCCGCCGCGACCGAAGATCTCGATCATCGGCAGGGTGACCTGCTTGTCGGGGGTCGGCACGCCGACGAGCACCACCGTGCCCGCGAGGTCGCGGGCGTAGAAGGCCTGCTCATAGGTCTCGGGACGGCCGACGGCCTCGACGACGACGTCGGCGCCGTGCCCGCCCGTGAGCGCGCGGATCGCCTCGACGGCATCCTCGGTGCTCGAGTCGACGGTGTGGGTGGCGCCGAAGGCCTTGGCTGCCTCGAGCTTGCGGGCGTCGACGTCGACCGCGATGATCGTCGTCGCTCCGGCGACCTTGGCCCCGGCGATGGCCGCGTTGCCGACCCCGCCGCAGCCGATGACGGCGATCGAGTCGCCGCGGCCGACGCCGCCGGTGTTGACGGCCGCGCCGAAGCCGGCCATGACCCCGCAGCCGAGCAGGCCGACCGCAGCGGCATCCGCCCGGTCGACCTTGGTGCACTGCCCTGCGGCGACGAGGGTCTTGTCGATGAAGGCGCCGATGCCCAGGGCCGGGCTCAGCTCGGTGCCGTCGGTCAGGGTCATCTTCTGCTTCGCGTTGTGGGTGGCGAAGCAGTACCAGGGCTTGCCCTTGAGGCAGGCGCGGCACTGGCCGCAGACGGCCCGCCAGTTGAGGATCACGAAGTCGCCCGGGGCCACCTCGGTGACGCCCTCGCCGACCGACTCGACCGTGCCGGCGGCCTCGTGCCCGAGCAGGAAGGGGTAGTCGTCGTTGATGCCACCCTCGCGGTAGTGCAGGTCGGTGTGGCAGACCCCGCACGACTCGACCTTGACGACGGCTTCACCCGGCCCGGGGTCGGGAACGACGATATCGACGAGCTCGACCTCGGCTCCCTTGGATCGGGCGATGACTCCCTTGACGGTCTGTGGCACGGGTACTCCTCGGGTCGGCGACGGTGCTGACGAGCCCTCGCGGGCGCTGGCGTCACGCTAGCCGCCGCTCTCGGACGCCGGTAGGCCGGGTCGGTGGGGTCAACTTCTCCGCCCTCCCTGTGATGACGGAGAAGTGTGTTCGCGGCGGAGACATATGTCCGTCAGCGTGCGACTTCCCCGCCGTCACCGTGATGACGGAGAAGCTCAGGTCAGCTCGACCCGGCGATTGCTGGCACGGGCCAGCGCCGATCGCACCAGGGCGTCCACACGGCGAGGGTGGTCGAGGTCGGCCCAGGTCAACCGGACCACCTCGTAGCCCAGAGCCCGGAGGGCATCCTCGCGACGCTTCTCGGCAGCCAATGCCTCCCGGCCGTCCTTGCCGGCGTACTTCACGAGCCCGTCGAACTCCACGATCACGCGAGAGCCCACGAGGAAGTCGGCGCGGGCCATGACCGTTCCGGCGGCGTCGGTGACTCGCACCTGGCTGCGCGGGGCATGGCCCAGGTCGATCAGCAGCAGCCGGGTCCGGGTCTCGCCGACCGATTCGGCCAAGGGGTCGCACGCGCGCAGCCATCGTTGCGCCCGCAGTCCCCGGCGCGCAGTAGGTGCCAGGTGCCCGATCATCTCGACCACGTCGTCGATCTGGACTCGACCGGTCGCCAGGGCCCGGTCCGCGGCGACCATCACTGGCAGACGGCCCTCTCGGAGCGCAACCTGCGCGAGGGCGACGGCAATCGTGACGCTGCGGCATCCGTCGACATCCACCACGGGCAGTGACGGGTCGGCCGCATGCACGCGAAGGGCTCCCTCACGGCGCACCCTGCGCACCAGTCCGAACAGGTCGACGACGTCATGCGGCACGCCGAACAGTGGGAGCCCATGCACGGCGAGGGCGCTCTGGTGGGTGGCGGCCTCGCCCGGCGCGTTGCCGCGGGTGCGCAGAACGGCCCTGGTCATCAGAGCGAGTTGTTGCTCGGGTGTGGCGCCGGCCCAGTCGGAGGCGACGACGAAAGAGCCGCGTCTTACTCGGCGCAGCACCCCGGCGCGCAGGAGCGCAGCGAGGGCGTGGGGGTCGACGTCGGCGTGGTGGACGTCCTGGCTCGCGATGATGCCGTTGTTGGCGGCTGCCAGGGCGAGGAGTCGGTCGGACATCCCTCGATCCTGCCCGCCCGGCGGGGATCCACGGAGTTGTCCACAGAGCGAAGTGAGAAGTTTCCGACCCGATGCGGGCGGCATCCGAGGTGGGGGAGGTCGGGAACGTCTCCGCCGTCACTGGGACGGCGCAGATCATGGGCCAGGGCGGAGATATACCTTCGCCTCGGCGCCACGAGACCGCCGTCACAGGGGTGGCGGAGAAGAGGCGCGGCAGCCTGACAGGGGTGGCCGAGCAGGGGCATCGCCACCTGATCCGGATGCCGGTCGCGGGCTTCGCGGAATCGGTGCACCCGCCGCGCCGGTAGCCTTACCGGGTGACTCTCAGGCTTTTCGACTCCCTCACGCGCGAGCTGCGTGACTTCGTCCCCGTCGTGCCCGGCAAGGCGGGGATCTACATCTGTGGGCTCACGACCCAGGCACCACCCCACCTCGGCCACGTGCGCTTCGCCGTGGCGTTCGACGTGCTGCGCCGCTGGCTGGCCCGTGGGCACGGCTACGACGTCACGCTCATCCGCAACGTCACCGACATCGACGACAAGATCCTCGCGAAGTCGCTGGAGTCCGGCGAGGCCTGGTACGCGGTGTCCTACCGCAACGAGCTCGAGACCTCTGCTGCGCTCGCGTCGCTCGGAGTGCTGCCCCCGACCTACGAGCCGCGCGCGACCGGGCACGTGCCCGAGATGGTCGAGCTGATGGCGGCCCTCGTCGAGCGGGGTCACGCCTACGCAGCCGCCGACGGCAGCGGCGACGTGTACTTCGACGTGCGCAGCTGGGCCGACTACGGCGCGCTGACCCACCAGAAGGTCGACGACATGGTCGACGCGGAGGATGCCGACCCGCGCGGCAAGCGCGACCCCCGTGACTTCGCGCTGTGGAAGGGTCACAAGGCCGACGAGCCCCCGACCGCGTCGTGGCCGACCCCGTTCGGCCCGGGCCGCCCGGGCTGGCACCTCGAGTGCTCGGCGATGGCCCGCAAGTACCTCGGTGACACCTTCGACATCCACGGTGGTGGCGTCGACCTGCGGTTCCCGCACCACGAGAACGAGCTCGCCCAGTCGCGCGCGGCCGGTCTCGGCTTCGCCAACTACTGGCTGCACAACGCCTGGGTGACGCTGCACGGCGAGAAGATGAGCAAGTCGCTCGGCAACTCGTTGCGGGTCAGCGAGGTCGTCAAGGAGCACCGCCCGCTCGCGGTCCGCTACTACCTCACGGCTGCCCACTACCGCTCGACGATCGAGTTCCACGCCGGGTCGCTCGAGGAGTCCGACACGGCGGTCCAGCGGATCGAGGGGTTCCTGCGTCGTGCGCTGCCCGGCATCCTCACGGCCCTGCCGACGGGCGACGAGACGCTGCCCGAGGACTTCCGCGAGGCCATGGACGACGACCTCGGCGTCTCCAGTGCCCTCGCCGCGGTGCACGAGGCCGTCACCACCGGCAACACCGCGCTCGACGACGGTGACCACGAGGATGCCGCTGCCGTCGCCCGCGTCGTCATCGCCATGACCGACGTGCTCGGCGTCAACCCGCTCGACCCCGCATGGTCCGCCGGTGACTCCTCGGCGGCGGACGCCCTCGCGAGCCTTGACGCCCTCGTCAAGGAACGCCTCACGGCCCGGGCGCACGCCCGTGCCGCTCGTGACTACGACACCGCGGACGCCATCCGCGACGAGCTCGCCGCCGCAGGCATCGCGCTCGAGGACACCGCCGCCGGGGCCCGTTGGTCCTTGGCGCGGGGACGGAGCGAATGACCCATGGCCGGTAACTCCCAGCGCCGCGGCGCGATGCGCAGTTCGAGCAAGAAGGGCCCGCAGGTCGGCTCCGGCGGTCAGCGCCGCCGTGGGCTCGAGGGCAAGGGCCCGACGCCCAAGGCGGCCGACCGCCCGAACCACAAGGCCCACAAGATGGCCAAGGCGGCCGACCGCCGCGCCGGGGCCACGGGTGGGCGCACGAGCACGCGCAAGAACAAGGCGAGCAGCGAGATGGTCGCCGGGCGCAACTCGGTGCTCGAGGCCCTGCGCGCCGAGGTGCCGGTGACGACGATGTACGTCGCCGGCCGGATCGACTCCGACGACCGGGTGCGTGAGGCGCTCAAGCTCGCCACCGAGCGCTCCATCCCCGTGCTGGAGACCCCTCGCGGAGAACTCGACCGCCTCACCGACGGAGCGGTGCACCAGGGCCTGGCCCTTCAGGTGCCGCCCTACGAGTACGCCCACCCCAGCGACCTCATCGATCCCGAGGCCCCCGGCATCCCGCTCGTCGTCGCGCTCGACGGCATCACCGACCCGCGCAACCTCGGTGCGATCGTGCGTTCGGTCGCGGCCTTCGGTGGGCACGGTGTCGTCGTGCCGAGCCGCCGTTCGGTGGGCATGACGGCATCCGCGTGGAAGACGTCGGCGGGGGCCGCGGCCCGGGTCCCCGTGGCCCAGGCGACCAACCTCACCCGCGCGCTCGAGGACTACCGCAAGGCAGGCTTCTTCGTGATCGGCCTCGACATGGACGGCGACGTCGACCTGCCCGACATGGAGCTCGCGTCCGAGCCGATCGTCATCGTCGTGGGCTCCGAGGGCAAGGGTCTGTCCCGGCTGGTGCGCGAGACCTGCGACCAGATCGTGTCCGTTCCGATGTCCTCGGCGGTCGAGTCCCTCAACGCCGGGATCGCCACCGGGGTGACCCTCTACGAGGTTGCCCGCAGGCGCCGACGGGCCTGACCTCTGGCGTCGTCGCGGCCGGATGCCGGTGGGCGGCGACCGGGTTCAGCGCCCGGGAACGCGGCGGTTTGGGTCGAGATGACCCTGCGGCTGTGGAAGGATCGGCGCCGCCGGAGCAC
>Ga0208564_1001701_pt1 | contig 18198 bp, 15 predicted proteins | sample AD_UKC073_MetaG_FD_184439 | JGI IMG/M metagenome (GOLD analysis project Ga0208564, IMG submission 184439) | Active sludge microbial communities of municipal wastewater-treating anaerobic digesters from USA - AD_UKC073_MetaG (SPAdes) (version 2) | ecosystem: Engineered > Bioreactor > Anaerobic >... | reverse complement strand
CGACACCCGCGCTTCCAACTGCGCCAGCGCGGTCTGCGCCAGCAGCGGCGAGGCGAACTTCTCCGCCGCCAGCAGCTTGACCACCTCGGCCCGCGCCAGCGAATCACTGCGGTCGAGCAGGCTGCTGACGCGGTCGGCCACGCCCAGCGCGTCGAAGCGGCTGTCGACGATGGCGTCGGGCGTGGGCCCGTCGCTGCGCAGCACCACCGCCACGCCCTCTTGTTCGGGCCGCAGCGCCACGCTGCGGCGGCGGGCGTACCACAGCACCTCGGTGGTCGACAGCAGGGCCGCCCAGGCGGCATCGGCGGGATCGACGGTGGAGACCGGCACGATGCCGGTGCGCACCAGACGCGCGGTTTGCAGCAGCTTGAGCGTGTCGGCCGGCGTGCGCCGCGCCACCAGCTTGGTGGCGGGCGCCACCAGGGGGCGGGTCAGCCGCTGCTGCAGCGCCTGCACGCGTGCGGCCAGCGCCTCGCGCGGCACCGGCACCAGGATGGCCACCGACGTGGACGCCTGCTCGGCGGCGGTCAGCGACAGGTCGATGGGCGGCAGGGTCAGCGATTCCTCGACCAGCACCGGGATCTCGTCCTCGGGCACCAGGGTCAGTTCGGCGCTGACGCCCGGCGGCAGCCAGCTCTGGCTGAAGTCGCGGGCGTCGATGGCCGCGGCCGGGAGCGGGCCGGCCGGCGGCAGCGCGGCAAACCAGGCCGCGGCGCTGGGCCGGGCGCCCAGCGGGCGCGCCATCACATCGGCCAGCTGGCTGCGGTACTGCGCCAGGTGGGCCTCGCGCAGCAGTCGCGGCGCAAAGCCGAAGCCCAGCACGTCGGCATGGGCCTGGCCGGCGCGGCGCCGCACCAGGTGGGTGTCGATCCACAGCACCTGGTCGCCGGCCAGGGCCAGCACGGCGATGGGCAGCACCTCGGCCGGCAGGGCCGGGCCGGCCTGCTGCACGAAGACCTCGCGCGCCAGGTCGCCGCGCAGCGTCTGCAGGCGCTCGGCCGGGGCGTCGCGCAGGTGGTGCAGGGTCAGCGCGCTGGCCTCGACGATGTCGCCGGCCTCCACCACACGCTGCGCATCCAGACTCGTCGGGTACGCGGCCACCGGGTTGGCCGCGAATTCCAGCGGGCGCAGGCCCAGCACGAAGACGCCGGTGCGGTTGCGCAGCGGCGGCGCCGGCCGGCGCGCCGTGCCCAGCTGCTGCGCCAGCGTCTGCAGCGTGAACAGCTGGGCCAGCGACACCCGCACCTCGCCGGTCAGCGCCACCAGCTCACCGGCGCTGGTGGTGCCGAAGCCGGCCCCCACGCGCAGCTCGGTGCCCACGCTGCCGGCGGCCACGTCCAGCCCTTCGACCACGCCCGCGCCCAGGCCGCGCGCAAAGCCGGCCTGGCGCGCCAGGAAGTAGGCCTGCTCGCGTGTCAGGTCACGCGCGGCGAGGAACTTGCCGTCGAACCAGCGCGGGCGCACGCGGTGCGATTCCTCCACCAGCAGGTTGGCCTCGCGCAAGGTTCGCGCGGTCTCGGTGTCGATCACGGTGCGCTGCGTGCCGCTGGCGGCACCCAGGCGGACCAGCGGGATGTTGGCGATCGGCATGGCAACCTCCGTTCAATTGCGGCGCCGCACTTCGTGCGACCTGGGACCGATGACGCAGTCGCAGCCAGCGACCGCCGCGGAACCGGCTCCGCCGGGCCGCTGGCGGTGCCCCCTTGAGGGGGCGCGCGAAGCGCGTAGGGGGTGAGTCATATCAGCGCAGCGAAGGCATCGGCCGGCACCGCGAAGCGCCGGCTGCGGTTGTCGATGCGGGTGGCGTCCAGCGTGGCGAAGTCGGGGTCGGGTTTGGCGCCCGGCGTCACGTCGTCGGGCAGCTGCAGCGTGGGAATGCGCAGCCGCGCCAGGAACAGCGCCGTGGTGTCGACCAGCGCCAGGCCCGCGCCATGTTCGGGCAGCGGCGGCAGCACCGTGCTGTCGGGCCGGGCCAGGTCGTGCGCATGCGGGTTGGCCTCGGCCCAGCCGTCGAGCAGGGCATCGGCCAGGGCGGTGGCGCGGTCGGCCTCGGCCACCCCTTCCAGCGCCTGGAAGCGCGAGGTGGGCAGCATGGCAGTGTCGGGCGCGCTGCGCGCATCGGGGCGCAGCACGATGTCGAAGCGGAAGGCGTCGCGCAGGCGGTTGGGCACGGTGGCATCGGTGGCGTCGAAGGCGCCCTGGGCGAAGCTGGGCGTGCGCCCGCGCGCCACCGCGGCAAAGCGCAGGAAGAGATCCACCACCACGCCCTGGGCGCCATGGGCGGCGCGCAGCTCATCGGCCGTGCGCGCCGCCCACCACGGCTGCAGCCGCAGGCACCAGGCGCGCGGCACCTCGATCAGCCGGCCCAGGCGGTCGATGGCGAGACCCGGCAGCACCTTGAGCTCATGCACAGTGCCGGCGGCGTTGGCCTCGACCACCGCCCGCAGGCCGACCAGGGTGCCGCTGCCGGCCAGGTAGGCCAGGGCGCGGGCCAGGCGGGCACGGTGGTAGGTCTGCTCGTCGCGGAAGTCGTCGGCGCCCAGCAGCACGCCGGTGGCGTGGTAGGGCCGGTCGGGCGCCACCGGCACGGCCAGGGTGTCGGCTTCCTCGTTGGCGGCGGTGAGGGTGGTCATGGGATGCGTCCTGGCCGGGTGGCGGGCGTGGGGGCGACTGGCGTGCGCAGGCGGATGGGCGGCGCCGTGGGGCTGCGCACGGTGACGGTCAGCACATCCGGCGCACTCTCGTTGCCGTCGCCGTCGATCACCACCAGCGCGAAGCGGTGCTGGCCGGCGGCGAGCTTGTTCTCGACCAGCAGCGTGGCCGCCTTCGACTCCAGCGGCCTGCCCAGCGGCAGCACGGCCATCGTGGTCACCGCAGGTTGGGGCCGAGGTAGGTGAAGCGGTAAGCCTTGATCTCGCCGCCGATGTCGAAGGACCGGGCGCCGGTGAGCTCGAAGGGCTTGCCAAGGTCGGCGATGGACGGGCCGTTGAGCACCGCCGTCGGCCGCTCGCGGTCGGCCACGATGACGTCAATCACGTCGGGCGCCGAGACATTGCCCGAGTCGTCGACCACCTCCAGCTGGAAGCGGTGGCGACCACGCGGCAGCGGCTGCTGCGGGTCGACATCGACCACGATGGTCGGCTGGTCGGTTTCGAACGGGACATTGATGTCGAGCTTGGCCATGGCGCCTCTCCTTCAGGGTGATCAGGTGGGCAGACGGGTGAAACGCCAGCGTGCAATCGCACCGCCGGCAGGGGGATCGGATGCGGTGCCGTCGAGCAGGATGCGACCGCCCTGCCCCGGCTGCGGTGTGGCGGCGGCGCCCTGCAGCCGGGCGCGCGGCACGCCGTCGTGGCCGACCAGGGTGGCGCTGTCGTCCAGCCGCGGGTCGAGCGCGCCACCGCCGGTGATGCGGTCGCCCCGGCCGATGCGGCTGCGCTGGATGCGCACCGGCTGCAGCGGCAGCGGCGCACGCAGGTAGCTGTCGACGCCGACCAGCGACGCGATGCCCTCCAGGAAGGGCTCGCGCGCGGCAATCACCTTCAGCGCCACATGGGCCGGCGCCACCTCGTCGGCGACGCTGCGCACCATGTCGACCAGCGTGGCGTCCAGACCTTCATGCACCAGCACGGTGGCGCGGTGGGCGGTGCGGTCATGGACGCTGGCGACGGTCAGCCGCTCGGCCTCGTTGTCGATCTCGTCGCCGAACAGGGCCAGGAACTCGCGCCGGACCTGCGGGTCATCGGCATCGCCCAGCACCAGGGTGTCGCCGACAAAGGCGTTGCCCGAGACGATCAGGCCCGGCAACAGCGGATCGTCGGCACGGCCCAGGTCGATGCCGATCAGCGTGGCCAGCGTGCGGCGCAGCAGGTGGTCTTCGACGATGACGATGCGGCCTTGCGCCACGGCGCCACCGGTGGCGACGTCGAGTGCGCGCCGCAGGCCGGCCAGCGTGCCGCGCTCGGTGCGCAGCGTCGGCGCCTGCTGCAGCCAGGCACGGCGCCGGTCACGCGGCAGGCGGGCGGGGAAGCGCTCGCCGGTCCAGCGCGCCAGCCAGTCGAGGGCGTCGTCGGGCGCACTGGCCGGGCTGGTCAGCACGCGGGCATCGGCGATGCGGTCTTCCAGCGGCGTCAGCACGCCCTCGAACAGCGCGGCGAAGCGGTCGAGAAAGTCGTGCCGCGTGGCGCGGCCGGTGGCCTCGCGGTCGAACACCGCGTCGTCGCGGTACAGCTCGGGCAGGTAGCGCCGCACATGCGAGAACCGGCCGCCCCAGGCACGCAACCCAGCCACCAGCGGGCTGGCGCGGCCATTGCCCAGCAGCGTGAGCCGCAGCCGCAGGTGGCGGCCACGCAGATCACGCAGCTGCATGCCGGCGCGCTGCACCAGCACGCCGAACAGGCCCACACGCCCCGCCTGCGGTGCGCAGCCCAGCAGCGAGCCGTGGTGTGGCAGCTCGCTGGCCTGCGGGCACCAGGCGGCGCGGGGGGTGTCGGCCGGCAGGTCCAGCGCGGCCAGCGCGCTGGCGTCGCCGAAGCCATGGGGCGACCAGCGTGGCGGCGTGGCGGGGTCGTCCAGCGCCTCGGCGTCGTCGTCGGCGGCCAGCTCGACCAGCACCGCGCAGCCCGGCGGAATCACCGCTTCCAGGTACAGCCGGTGCCACACCAGGTCGGGCGTGCCGGTATCGACCGGCCGGCCCAGCGCCACGCCGGTGGCGGCAAAACCGCGCCAGGCCAGCGGCACGAGGGGCCGGCTGAAGCGCACGCCCGGGTCCAGGCTGGCCGCAGGCACGTCGGCACTGGCCACCAGCGGCAGCCGCGGCGGCCAGTCGGGGCCCGCGACGAAACCGCCCGGCGCCGCGTCGGCGCAAGGCCAGCGCTGGCCCAGCGGCGCGGTCGACGGGCCATCCGCCGCGTAGACCAGCACCTCGGCCAGGTCGCTCACTTTCAGCGCCAGCTGCAGCTCGTCGATCCAGGCGACGGCATGGGCGTACGCGGCCTCGTCGAGCATGCGGCGTGCCGAGAGCCGGCCCCCATCGACCACGCTGAGCTGCAGCACGCCGTCGGCACCCCAGGCGATCACCGCCAGCCGGCCGGCCGCGCTGGCGGCCAGTGCCACCGGGCGCGTGAACGCATCCAGCAGGCCGGCGTCGAGCAGTTCGATGCGGGCGTCGTCGGAGTTCTCGGGGTCGGGGCGGAAGGTGCCGCTGTCGTCGACCACATCGCCCCGGTCGGGGAACGGCGTGCCGGCGATGCGTGCCAGGCGCCGGTTGACCCGGTCCAGCGCCCAGCGGCCACCCTGGCCGTCGCAGGCCAGCGCGTGCGGCGTGAAGCCGGCCGGCAGCTCCAGCCGCAGCGGGCCGTGGCGGCCACGCAGGTCGACCAGCTCGATGCGCTCGGCAAAGGCCAGCAGCAGGCGGTCGTCGTGGTCCAGCGCCATGGCCAGCGGCGCGCCCGCGCCGGCGCTGGCGTAGCGCGGCGCCTCGCCCGGGAAGGCGCCGAAGCCGGTCAGCAGGTTGCCCACCGGGTCCCAGCGGCCATGGGTGCCGAAGCGGTCGTGCAGCAGCGGCAGCCCGCCCAGCTCGGTCTCGGCCCGCTCGGCGCGCACGATGCCGGGCAGGCGCGGCACGGCGCCGCGTTCCGACGCCAGGGCCAGCACCGTGTCGACGCCGCCATGCACGGCATCCCGGGCGGCAATGGTGCAACCGGCGCCCGTCACCCAGTCACCGGGGCGGGACCAGAGCCAGAAGGGTTGGCCGTTGCTGTCCATGTCAGCACAGGTCCACGATGACCGGCACCGCGACGCGGGTGCCGTTGCCGCCGCCAGTCGCGTCGCTGCCCAGCCGCGTCGGCACGGTGTTGCCGGTGTCGACCACCACCTGCATCAATTCGGGCAGCTGCCAGGGCTGGATGGCGACCTGCTGGCCGCTGGCATCACGCGGCGCCAGCACCCAACCGCCCGGCACGCCGGGTCCGCCGGTGAACAGGTTGACGCCGGCCACCGTGGCGATGCCGGGCACACGCGCGGCCTCGACCTCCAGCTCGCGGTCGGACACCGGCCGGCCCAGCGGCCAGCCGCCGCCGTCGAAGCCACCCGGCGCCAGCGGCCACAGCAGGCGGCGGATGGCCTGGCGCACCGCCGCCAGCGTGGCGTCGGGCGGCGCGCCGTCGCGCAGGCCCACGGCCACCGCCACGGCGATGGGCACGTATTCGCAGCCGATCACGTTCAGCTCGGTGGCCAGCGGCCGGCGCGGCTCCAGCCAGGCGTGCACGGCCTCGATCAGCGGCCGGTCGGCGCGCGGGTTGGGTGCCTGGCCGACCGCGCCATCCACCGTGCCCGGCAGCACCATCACGCTGACCACGCCGGGGATGCCGAAGGCGCGCTGGCGCGGCGCAAAGCGCGGCAGCACCTCGACGCGGCCCACGTCCATGCCCGGCGTCTCCCGGGCCAGCGTGGCGTAGTCGTCGGCCGTGACGGCGCGGTCGCGGTGGCGCAGCAGGGCGGGGATGCGCGCCTGCGCGGCGTCCACCGTCTCGGCGTCCTCGCCGCCGGCGGTGGCCAGCGGCTGCAGCACCTTCAGGTTCGACACGACTTGCCCGCTGCCGCCATCGGCCGCGATGGTGGTGGCGCTGATGTCCTTCAGCACGCCCGGCGGCAGGTTGCCGGCCCGGCCGCCGCCGGCACGCGCCGTCACCAGGCGCACGCGCGATCCCGCCGCCGGCAGCCGGCCGCGCATGCCGTCGCCCAAGCGCAGCTCGCCGGCCTCGGCATCCAGCTCGTAGGCGCGGGCGTCACGCGCCACGTCGGCGCGGTGCGACAGCAGGGCGAGGTCGTCGACCCGCTGCCAGGCGTCGTAGCCCTGGCCGGGCTCGGCCACCTCGATCTGCAGTGAGCCGGCATCGACATTGCGCAGCGGCAGCGTGATGCGCTCGCCCGGGTTGCCGCTGGTCTGCGCCACCACCAGGCCGCGGCTGGTCACCAGCTGCTCGATCTGCACCGCATGCAGGCCCGCCCAGGCGATGCGCAGGCGCTGCACGCCGGGGGCGGCCTTCAGCCGCAGCCAGGCCACCAGGCGCTGCTGGCGGTCGGGGTCGTCCAGCCGCGGCGGCTCGTCGTCGACACCGGAGCGGGCGTCGATGCCGCGCGCCGCGCTGCCCACGCCGATCAGCTCACGCCCCGGCATCGCCAGGCGCACGATGCCGGCGCGGCGCAGGCCGTCGGTGCCGTCGGCACCAGCCTCGCGGGCCAGGTCCAGGGTCTGGTAATCGGTGGCAGCGGGGTTGGCCCCATCGGCGACCGAGACCTCCCAGGTCGAGGCGATGCGCTCCCGCTCGCCCACGGGCTGCTGGTCATCGGGCACGGTCAGCGCCGGCACCAGGCCGACGTTCAGCGGCCGGCGCTCCAGCTGGGCGGCGCAACGGTCACGCAATGCGGCCAGCACCTCGCCGCCCTGCGGCTTGGGTGCCAGCAGCGCGATCCACAGGCTGGCGTCGACGCTGTCGGCCACGATGTCCACGCCCGCCGGCACCGCGCCGTCGGCGAACAGGGCTTGCGTCTGGTACGCATCGAGCGAGCGACCGCCGTAGAGCTGGCCCAGCTGCGCCAAGGTGTCGGCCAGCTCGGGATGGGTGTCGGCGCCGACACGCTGCTTGAGGTAGACCTCGCCGGCCACCGGCGCCACATGCACCTCCTGCAGCGTCTCGAACGGCACCGGCCGCGCCAGCGTGGCACGCGCCGCCAGGGCCAGGGTCTCGCGGCCGTCGTCGGGCAGGCGCAGCGCCACCAGGCCGCGCGCCGGCCGTGCCGGTTTCAGGCCGATGCCCAGCAGGTTCAGGAAGACGCGCCGCTGCCGCTCGGGCACCTGGTTGGCGCGGTACAGCAGGGTGTCGCCCAGCCAGGCGAACAGCTCGATCAGCGTGCGGCCGGGGTCGCCCACGGCCGGGTGCGTCCACTCCGGCGTGTGCGCCGGAATGCGCGCCAGCAGCTCGGCGACCAGGTCGTCGGCGCGGCGGTCGTCGAGCAGGGGGACGGGCAGCGGCATGCTCAGTTCCCTCCCAGAGTCAATGCCAGACCAAGGCGGCCCGGCTCGCCCGTGCGCCGCAGCCGGTAGTGCACGGCCACATGCACCACACGCGGGTCGTCGCTGTCCTCGTCGACGTCGATGCGGTCGACTTGCGCCCGCGGCTCGTGGCGGGCGATGGCGGCGGTCACGCGCTCGTGGATGCGGGCCCGCACCGCCAGCGTGTTGGGCTCGTTCAGAAAGTCCTGCAGGCCGGCACCGTAGTCGCGGTGCAGCATCAGCTCGCCCGGGCGGGTGGCCAGCACGCTGCGCAGGCCATCGGCCACGCTGCGCGCCAGGCCGGGCCAGGCCCAGCGGCCGTCGGCGTCGGGCCCGCCCAGCAGCGGAAAGCCGATCGGCGGCGCCAGTTCAGGCGGAAGCGGTCGCTCGGCCATCGCGTTACTTCCGCTTCGGGATGGGCAGGCAGATCTTCACCAGCGGCAGCCAGAAGAAGACCAGGTTCAGCAGCGCCAGCACCACGTTGAGCAGGATGAAGGCGCAGATCGTGATGATCGGAATCGAGAACGAGCAGATCCAGCCCAGGCCGATGTCGCCGCCGTCCTTGGGCGCCTTCAGCAGGTCCTCGGGCTTGTTGCGCATCAGCAGGTTCTGCAGCGCGGGCGGCACCTCGAAGGCCACATTCGGCTTCATCGCGGCCAGCGAGGCACGGTCGAAGGCCGGCAGCGTGATGCGGGCCTGCGGCGCGCCGGTGGATGCAAACCAGGGTGCAACGCGGTAGCGCGGCGTCATCGCGCTCCACACCAGGCGCGGCGGGCAGCCGGGTTCACCCCGCACGCGGATGAAGGCGCGGATGGCGTAGACCGATGCCGCATCGTCGAAGCGGCCGACCAGGGTGCGGGCGTCGGCGGCGCGGGCGGCCAGCACGTCCAGCGCGGCATCGGCGAAGCGCGCGGTCCAGCCGTCGGGCACCGGGCCGAAATCGTCGGGCATGGCCACCGGCGGCGCGCCGTCGTCGGTGGCCACCCGGGCGCAGGCGGCGACGAAGGCCCGCGCGCCGCTGGTGTCGCGCACAGTGCGCAGGCCGTCGCTGCGCTGCCAGCCGATGGCGACCTCGTCGAACAGCGGCAGCAGCGCGGCGCCGCGGCCGTTCAGGTCGAACTCGAACGCCAGCTGGCGGATGAAGGCCACGAATTGCTCTCGCCGCAGCGCGTCGGCAGCGCCGTCGGGCAGGTCGTCGGTGTCTGCATCCAGCGGGTCGGTGCCGGCCAGCCAGCTGGCATCGAAGACGCCGCGCGCGCCCGGCAGGGGCCGCAGCGTGCGGCGCGACAGGTAGGGCGAGAGATGGCCGAGGAAGGCGTCGCGGTCGGCCCCCGGCACCCGCGCCGGGCGGTAGTCCACCGCTGCGGGCTCGACCATGCGCCGCGCATCGCCGGTGGGCACCACGCCCCACAGCAGGCTGCGCCGGGCGTGGGCATTGACCTCGGGCAGCAGCGCGTGCAGCGGGTTCACGGCCTCGGCCGGCAGCACGCCGCGCAGCGCCGCCAGGCGGGCATCGACCACCGTGCTGCCGGTGCGCGGGGCGCGGCGGCGCGCCGGCTCGGGGTCGGCGTCGAAGGCGGCGGCGTTGGCGAAGCCGCGCCAGCCGCCTGGCCCGTCCTGCCAGCCTTGCCAGTGGCGGGGATCGTCCAGCGCCACAGCGTCAGGTGATGCCGGCCCCACCCAGCGCCGGACCACGAAGCCGCTGGATTCGATCTTGCGCGGGTCGAGCCGGGGCGTGCCGAACAGCGCGCAGTGCGTGTCCAGCAGCACCAGGTTGAAGCGCCGGTGGATGGGCTGGAACAGCGATCGCGGCGCCTGCACGCCACCCGCATAGGGCAGACGCGGAATGGCGAACTGCGCCGGCCAGCCGAAGCGCGGCCAGTGCGCGCCGGTGATCGCGTCGTTGAGCGTCGCCACGAAGTCGTCGGCCTCGACATCGACCAGCACGGCCGGCGCGCCCGGCTGCTGCGGCGACGGCCCGCCGATGGCGACCGGGTGGTGGCCATCGGCCGTCATGTCATCTCTCCCCATTGGCCTGTGCACGCGCGATGGCGCAGGTCGAAGCAAGCGATCGCCGTGGAGCCGGCTCCGCCGGGCCGCTGGCGGTGCCCACTTGAGGGGGCGCGCGAAGCGCGTAGGGGGTGGGCCATGTTCACCAGATGTTCCCGGCACCGGGCGTGTACGAGCTGGACACCACGGCGTTGCTGATCAGCGTGTCGCACTGCACCACGCCGCTGAATTTCGACAGCCCGGCATCGACCTGCACCATGCCGGCGCTGACCTTGACGTTGGCCGCGTTGACCGTGACCTTGGCCGCCGCGGTGATGGTGATGCCGCCGGTCTCCAGCTTGATGCTGTTGCCGTTGGCGTCGCTCAGCGTGCATTCGCCCGGGCCGTCCTTCAGCTGCAGCACCTGGCCGCCGGGCGTCTCCAGCTTCAGCGTCTCCTGGCCGCTGGCGTCGTCCAGCGTGATGGTCAGGCCGCTGCGGGTGCGCAGCAGCTTCCTTTCGTTGCTGTTGGACGCTGCCGCCGGCGGCTTGGCCGCGCCATGCCACAGCGCGCCCAGCACCACCGGCAGGCGCGCATCGCCCTGCACGAAGGTCACCGCCACCAGGTCGTTGACCTCGGGCACCCACCACAGGCCGCGGTCGTCACCGGCATGCGGCACCACCAGCATCGCCCACAGCGGCAGGTCCTGGCCGTCGATGCCGTCGCAGCCCTGCAGGCGGATGCGCACGCGCCCGCGGCCGTCGGGGTCGGCCAGGTCGACCACCCGGGCCAGGAACACGCCGCCGCCCAGCCAGGCCGGGCTCAGCGCCGGCGGGTTGCCGGCGGGCGCGAGGGTGAAGGGCGTACGGTCCATGCTCGCTCACCCTGCCAGGTAGGCGCACTCGCCGACGAAATCGGTGCGGTAGCCGCTGACCGTGTCGAAGCGGTGCCGTGCCTCGACCACCGCATAGGTGTTGTCGAAGCGCTGGCCGGTGCCGCGCAGGCGCACGCGGCTGCCCACGCGCAGCGCGGCGTTGCCCTCGGCCTGCCCATGCGCGCGCACGAAGCGGCGGGCGCGCTGGTCGAAGGCCGTGTCGGCCAGGGCCTGGGCCTCGGCCTGGCTGGCGCAGGGCAAGGCGCCCAGGTGCTCGCTGCGGCAGTTGCCGCGGCGCAGCCGGCCCAGCAGCTGGGTGCCGGTCAGGCCGCTGCCCGGGCCGCGCTGGGCGCCGCGGCTGGTGGCGGCACAGGCCCTGCCTCTGGCGACGTCGAACCCGCCGACGCTGATCTCGCTGACCTGGTCGGCCAGGTCGGCGATGACGCGCAAGGCCAGCAGCTGGCTGTACATCGCCAATTCGATGGTGCCGCGGTCGCGGTCGGCGCAGCGGCGCAGCTGCAGGGTGCTGTCGACCAGCTGGAAGTCGCAGTCCAGCCGCGCGGCGGTGCGGCGCAGGAAGGCCAGGTCGCTCTCGTCGACCTGCGTCCACAGGCCGGGCGTGGCAGGCAGGCCGCTCGCATCCAGCGTCAGGCCGTGGCGGCTGGCGATGTCGCGCGCCAGCTGTTCCAGCGTGCGGCTCTCGTGCAGGGCGCTGCGGCGGGCCTGGCGGGCGGCGAACAGGCCGTCCTCGGCCAGCAGCACCAGCTCGGGCGCACCGCCGATGCTGTAGACGCCCTCCAGCGCATGCACCTCGCCGTCGAAGAGCTTGCGCGGGCCGCTGGCGTCACCGGCATAGACCTCGATGCGGCTGCCCAGGCCCACCGGCCCGCCGGCGTCGAACAGGTGGTCGACCTGGTCGCCGATGCTGCCCCAGTTGCCCAGGCGCAGCACCAGGCTGGCCAACCCGCCCTCGGCCTCGCTGACGGTCATCGTGCGCAGCTGCTGGTCCACCGTGGCCAGCGGCTGGCCGTCGATGCGCACCGTCGGCCGGGCGCTGTAGGCCGGCAGGCTGGACACGGGGCGTTCGGTGGTCTCGGGCATGGTGGTGCCTCAATCCGCCTGCAGGCGCGCGGCGCGCTCGGCGGCCAGGGCCAGCTCGGCTTCCAGCCGGTGGGCGAAGGGGGCCGTCCAGGCCGTGACCGGGTCGCCGTCGCTGCCGGACGTGCCGCGCACCTGGTCGGCCGCCGCGGCCTCGGGCGGCGGCGTGTCGACGGTGAAGTCCTCGATGACGATGGGCATGGTGATGGTTCTCAGTCCTCGAAGCGCAGGCCGACGTCGGCGCGCAGGCCGGCGCCGGTGCCGGCACCGCCCTGGGTGTTGGCCCGGCCGTCGATGCCGAAGCTGGCACCGGCATCGGTGGGCAGGGCACGCGATGGCGCAGCGTTGACCAGGCGCGCCACGTCGAAGCGCAGCGCGGGTGCGGCCGGCACGGCCGATCCACCGGCGAAGCCGACCGCCGCCTGCAACTGCACGCCGCCGGTCACCGCCAGCGAGGCGCTGGCCGAAAAGCGCAGGCTGGCCTCGCCGTTGGCGCTGGCGATGGCGCGGGCCGCACGCAGGTCGCCACCCGCGGCGGCCAGGTCCGAGGCACCGCCCGGCAGCTCGACTGCGCCGCTGCGGGCCCGGCTGGCCGCGGCGGCGGCGGGGTTGTCGGCCTCCAGCGCACTGAACGCGCCAGGCTGCTCCTTCAGGCTCATCGCCACCTGGGCGCGCAGCGGCACGCCTTCGGCGGAAAAGAAGTCCAGCGTCTCGCGGTAGCCGTCGGCAATGCCGGTGAAGCAGAAGGTGCCCCACTCGAAGCGCAGCGACGGCGGCGTGTAGGGCGCGGCGCCGGCCGCGGGCGCGTCACCGCTGGCATCGGGGTCGCGCACGGCGGCGCGCAGGCGGCGGGTGATGCTGCGCACGTCGTCGCCGCTGTGGGTGGTGTCGAACAGCAGGTCCAGGCCCAGCTTGGCGCTGGTCTGCGTGGCCGTCTGTGACGTGCTGCCAGTGCCGCTCTGCGGACTGGTCGAATTGCTGATCTCCACCTGCAGCGAGGCGGGATTGAACTGCACCGGCACGGTGTCGAGCACGCTGCCGCCGCGCTTCAACACGATCTTGGCCTTGGCAACGGTCGGGGCGGTCATGCGTCGTGCTCCAGGCCTTCATGCACGATGTGCAGCTCCTCGATGCCCACGTCGGCACCGCGGGCGTTGAGGTCGCTGGCCTTGAACTTCACCGGCATCGCCCGCGCCAGGGTCCAGCCCATCACGCGCGCACCGGTGCTGTCGCGCAGCTCGATCTCGGCCCGCAAGCGGCTGGCGTAGCCACCCTGGCCCACCAGCTGGAACCACCACCACAGGTCGCGCGAGCGGGTGATGCCGCGCTTGAGCACCACGGTGGCGAAATTCACCGCGCCGGGCCGCTGCAGCTGGCCCCAGTTGCGCCCGCCCTCGCGGATGCTGCGTGGTTCCATCGTCGCTTCCAGGCCGGACAGCTCGCTGAACGCGCCCTGGCACAGCGTGGCCTCCTCGCCGGCACCGCCGCCGGCCTGGCCGTCGACCGCATCGCGGCGGAAGGCGACGTGGAAGTTGAAGACGCCCAGCGGCGTACCGACTGCCTCGGACGCGTGGCCGCCGCCGATGCGCACGCCGATGCCCAGGCTGAGGCCGACGCCGCTCATGGCAGCGTCTCCTCGTCCGGCTCGGGCACACGCACCGCGTCGTCCAGCGCCGCCGCGTCCTGCCAGTGCACGCTGCCGTCCTCGGCCAGGGCCAGGCTCACCCGCACCGATTCGATCGCCGCCTGCGGCGCGAATTCGACCTGCACCACGACACGGCCACCGTCGATGTCGTTCTGGGTGGTGGTGCCGCGGTCGCAGCGCACGGTGAAGGCGTCGTCGGCCGTGGCGCCGCGCAGCGCGCCGGCCTGCCAGTAGCGGGTCAGCAGGTCGGTGAAGCGGTCACGCACGCGGGCCCACAACGCCTCGCCCGCCGGCTCGAAGACCAGGGTGGCACCGACGATGCGCGCCGTGCGCAGCAGCTGGCCCAGCAGGCGCACAACACCGGCGCTGCGCCATTCACGCAGGGCCGACAGGCTGGGGTCGCTGAGCAGGCGGATGCCATCGGCCGTCGGCCCGAAGAGTGCAAAGACTTCGGCCAACGGCCAGTCGGCGCGGCTGGCGCCGGGGCGGCGCAGGTCGGCGCTGGTGCGGTTGCGGTCGGGCGCACGCCATTCCACGTCGCGCGGCTGCGGCTCGACCGCCATCACCCCCTGTGGCGCCTGGCCGCTGGCCGGGCGCACGGGGCCATGGGCCAGCACCGACGCAGCCACCAGGCCAGCCAGGGCGCCGTCGGGCGGCACCAGGCCTTCGGGCGTGCGCACGCTGCGCAGCGGCTTCAGCCAGGGCGTGGCGCACTGCACCTGGCTGGCCTCGATGCGCACGGCGCGGCCCAGCGCCTTGGCGGCCTGGCTGTCGCGCGTGGCCAGCGGCGCGGCCAGCAGCAGCATCACGTCGCGCCGCTGCCGGGCCAGCGTGGCGCGGATCTCGTCGACCAGGGTGTTCCAGCGGAAGAAGCCGTGGTCGTCCAGGCGCGGCGCCCGCAGCCGGCGCACGCCGTCGACCGCGGGCGTGGCGAACACCTCGGTGCCGCATTCGACGAACACCTCGGGCGCGGTGGGCGCCATGCGCGGGTCGCCCGGCAGCGGCGGTGGTGCGTCGATGCAGAACTCGGGCAGGTCGGGCACCAGCACCAGGGCCACCTCGTCCAGCGTCCAGGCCTGGCGGATGCCGGCCAGCAGGGTGGCGCGGCGCACGTCGCGGTCGGGCACCGCGCCCAGCGGCCAGGGCCGGCCCAGCGGCACGAACCAGGCCTTGCGTCCGCCGTTGGCGAAGAAGTCGCGCAGCGCCAGGCCACACCAGTCGTCGGCGGTCCCGGCCGAGTCCTTGACGGGCCGCGCATGCCAGTCGAACAGCGCATCGAAGGTCGGCCAGTCGTCGATGGGCAGTGGCAGGCCACGCAGGCTGCGGTCGGTCCAGTCGTGGGCCTCGTAGCGGCGGTCGGGCACATGGCCGTTGGCACGCAGCCATTCGGCGATGGGCCGTGGCACCACCGCGCCGGGCCGGCGCGTGGTCCAGCCGACGACCAGGGCGATGTCGGCACGCGCCGGGTGGGCGCGTGCGACAGGGCGGGTGGTCTCGAAGCTGAGGCCGCGCATGATGGCTGCCAGGCAGAGTCTCAGGCGGCTTCGATTTCCAGGCCCTCGGAGGACAGCACCAGCTCCTCCATCGCCACGTCGCCGCCGCCCTTGGCCGCCAGCGTGGGGCCGGTGTACTTCTGCGGGATGGCGTTGGCCAGCTTCCACACCTGCACCGGGTTGCGGGCCTCGTCGAGCAGGGTGATCGAGACGTTCTTCTGGCCCGCCACGCCTTCGTTGCGCACCTTCTTCACCCATTCCCACAACGAGACCGAGTTGACGATGCCGCGCTTGAGCGTGACGTCGCCCACCTTGTGCACGCCAGGGATCTTGCGCACATGGTTTTCCTTGTCGTTGCCGTACCGGTACTCGGCCACCGTGATCTCCGAGCCGAGGCCGGACACATCGGAGAAGCCGCCGAAGACTTCGGCGCCATCGAAGTTCACCAGGAAGTTGAACGCGCCGTAGGGGACGTTGCGGGCCATGGGTCAAACCTTTCGTCAGTCACCAACCAATCAAGCGACCCCCGCGGAACCGGCTTTGCCGGGCCGCTTGGGGGTGCCCCCTCGAGGGGGCGGCCGAAGGCCGTAGGGGGTGGGCCATCTAGTCGCGGGTGTCAGCGGTCTTCTGACCGATGCGGAAGATCACGAACTCGGCCGGCTTGATCGCGGCCACGCCGATCTGGCAGACCAGGCGGCCGTTGTCGAGGTCGTTCTGGGTCATCGTCGAGCGGTCGCAGCGCACGAAGAAGGCTTCCTCGGGCTTGGCGCCCAGCAGGGCGCCGTTGCGCCACTCGTTGTAGAGGAAGGCGGCGATGGTCTCGCGGATGTTGGCCCACAGCCGTTCGCCGTTGGGTTCGAACACCGCCCACTGCGTGCTGCGGTCGATCGAGGCTTCCAGGTAATTGAAGTAGCGCCGGATGTTCACGTACTTCCATTCCGGGTCGCTGCTGGCGGTGCGGGCACCCCAGACGCGGTAGCCCCGGCCCGGGAAGAAGCGCAGGCAGTTCACACCCAGCGGGTTGAGCATTTCCTGCTCGCCGAAGCTGATCTCGCGCTCGAAGCGCAGCGCACCGCGCACCACCTCGTTGGCCGGCGCCTTCCACACGCCGCGCTGGATGTCGTTGCGCGCGTAGATGCCGCAGAGGAAGCCCGAGGGCGGCAGGGCAATCTCGCGCGGGATGTCCTCACGGCCCGGGCGCGCGTTGGGATTGGCGATCACCACCCACGGGTAGTACAGCGCGGCGTACTTGCTGTCGATGGTCGAGCGTGCATCACGTGCAGCGCCGGCATTGAGCCGCTCATCGGTGTCCAGCACCGCGATGCGGTACATCCGCCGGCCCTCGGCATGGCTGATCAGCGCATTGCGGATCGCGTCGCGCCCGGTGAAGGCGCTGCTGCCGGGCGCCGCGACGATGGCGATGTCGTCGATCTTGGCCAGCGCCGCCAGCGCCGGCACGTACGCCGCTTCACCGGGCATCGCCCCGTCGTCACCGCCGGTCAGACCGAAGCTGCCGCGGCGGCCGTTGCGGCGCAGCGCGGCGGTGGCGGCGGCATCGCCAGCCACGGCGTTCTGCGCATCGGGGAACAGTGCGTCGAGCAACTGGCGGGCGTTCACGCCGCTGCCCAGGCGGATGGCGTAGAGGTTCTCGGTCTGGTCGGCGCGGCGGTTGGGCATCTCGGCCATCACCGTGCCCACCCAGCGCGGGTGCTGGTTGTCCAGGCCCAGGTCGTCGATGGCCAGCGTGCCGCCATCGGCGTCGGTGGTGATCACCGCCAGCGTCACCAGCGAGGCATTGGCCGGGCTGGCCGGTGCCGCATCGGCCGCCACGCTGCCGTCGTCGCCCATCGGCAGCCAGCCGGCCGCCCGCTTCACGAAGTAGGTGAACGGCCCGGCGCCGGTGCGCGCCAGCGAGCCCACCGGCGCGCTGTCGAGCACCCGCTGCGGCGCCGGGGCGACGATCTCGCGCGTCTGGATGCCGCGCAGCGCGGGCTGCTCGTTGGTGGGCACCGCGCCGTTGCCGCAGCGCCCGGGGAAGCGGGCGGCAAAGCGGATGCGGTTGACGTCACTCTCGGCCGGCAGCGCCGCGCCGACGCGCAGGTCGGCCGTCTGCGCGGTGCCGGCAGCGCCGGCATTGGCCGCATACACCCGCGCCACGTACAGCCGCGAGCCGCCTTCGTTGAAGTAGGCGCGCACCGCATGCGCCAGGAAGTTGATCGGCCGGAAGTCCGCCGCGTTGGCCACCGCCAGGTTCAGGTCGGCAAAGCCGCCGTAGATGCGCTCGAAGTCGGCATAGCTGGTCAGGATCTCGGGCAGCAGCTCGGCCGTGGCGACCGGGCCCTTGCGCGTGGGGCCGGCGAAGGCCGTGGTGCTGGTGCCCACGCCCTCGATGGACTTGGCGCGAAAGCTCGTCTCTTCGACATAGACACCGGGAGCCAGGTATTCGGGCACGTTGATCTCCTTCAGAACACGCTTCAGGGCAGGTTCAGCGCGAGGGTTTCGATGCGGCCGCTGGCCATCGTGCGGGCCACCGTCAGCCGGGCGATGCCCAGGCCCAGGGGCGGGTCGGCCATGTCGGCCAGCACATCGGGGTCGACCAGGCCGCCAGCGGCCAGGCCGGCGTCCACGCTGACCACGATCTCGACCGGGATCTCGCGCTCGACCACCAGTTCGTCCTGGCCCGGGCGCACCTGGGCCACGCCGACGACGGCCACCAGGGCCTCGCCGCGGCCATCGGTCATGCCGCGGCCGAGCACCACGGGCGGGTCGTCGGGATTGGCCAGCGGGCTGCGCACGCGCACTGCCGCTTGCGGCGCAGGCAGGCCGGCGCGGGTGACGGCCAGGCGCAGCGCCGCCCAGGTCGACAGCAAAGGCTGCGCGGGCGACGGGTCCAGCACCACCTCGACCGCGGAAAAAGGCGTGGCCGCTGGCTGGCGCGGCAAGGTCAGCGCAAAGCGGCGCGCCAGGAAGCGGCCCAGCGGGTCGGCGACGCGGCCGGTCAGGCTGCGCTGCGGCGGCACCGGCACAGGGTGTAAGGCGTTCT
>Ga0208564_1001691_pt1 | contig 18258 bp, 12 predicted proteins | sample AD_UKC073_MetaG_FD_184439 | JGI IMG/M metagenome (GOLD analysis project Ga0208564, IMG submission 184439) | Active sludge microbial communities of municipal wastewater-treating anaerobic digesters from USA - AD_UKC073_MetaG (SPAdes) (version 2) | ecosystem: Engineered > Bioreactor > Anaerobic >... | reverse complement strand
AAAGTTGGTGCAAAAGGTCGGAATCTACGGTAATCTGGTATTGAGCCATTTCTGATGTCTCCTCTCTAGGATGTTATGGTTGCAACTTCATTCTAACCGAGGGACACAAGAAATGGCTTCTTTTATTTCATGGGGAAACCAATTTTACACAATTATACGGACTCAACTTTTCCAGAACCTTATATTTGCTATTTTTTCATCAATCACTTGTGTTCAACCGGTTTTTTCACGCACTATATCAGCCAATTTTCAACCTTTTTGTGCTCCATGAATATTATGGTTAAATCTATAATTTTCCATATTCTGCATTAGATGTTATAAATGAAAAACAATGTGGTATAATAACTTTGAATCTTATAGTTCTCCTTAGGTCCTAATTCTATTAGGAGGTAGAAGTATGTTAAAACGTTATAAGGAGGTTTACAGGCTAGTCCTTGAGAATGCTTCTGATCAGGAAGTGATAACTGCTTTAGCTGATGTTCTCGGCTTGCCAGTTGAGTTGAATACGGCTGAAAATATAGACAGATCCAACTCCGTTGCCCTCCCAGTCCCAATTACAAACGGAGAAGATCCACCATATTATTTGGTAGTTAAAGCTCCTAGCATTGACGATAATGCAGCTATCTTAGTTGAGTCTGTAGCAAGTCTGCTCGGAAGGAGAGCAGTCCTGCGCCTCGTAAGAGATGCAGATGCCGACAGATCAGTAAGAATGCAAGTTTCTATTGCTGTAGCGTCGCTTTCGATGGCCGAACTGATAGCTGTGAAGCACCTTCTCGGTCAACTGAAAGGAAGAGAAGGCGTTATAGTAGCATCAGAAATAGCCGACGAGCTAAATATCTCCCGCTCATCAGTTGCAAGTGCCTTGGAAAAGCTTTGTGCAGCCCAGGTAATGCAAAAGTTTTCACTGGGAAGAAAAGGCACTTTCATCCGTGTAACCACTCCTCAGCTTTTTGATGAAGTAGCAAAGCTTGCGCCTCGAAACATTTAAGCCAAACAACCTCTCTACCGCTCTCCATTATCAATAAAAGCAGCCTGCGTTTGCAGGCTGCTTTTATTGTTAGTCTAGAACTTCAAATTTATACTTTCGCTTATAGCAAGATCGCTTTTCTCACTGACGAAATCCAACCCTTGGGTATAAGCCCGGACGAAGATCTCAAACTCGCCGTCGGGCAGTATGAGCTGAGTCATTACTTCTCTTTCGGTTTCCCTTCTTAATGCTCCAACCCTGTAGGTACGACTGAGCTTTGGCTGCTCCTGTTTGGATGTTGCGTCCCGTACAACCAGGTCAAAAACTACGCTGCCAATGGATCTTTCCCCTGATACCAGAGTAACTTTCACATCGACTTGGTTCAGTCCGCTTTCCAGACGGGTGCTTCCTAAAGGCTCGATTTTCATGTCGCCGATCTCTAGTTTCGACGCAGGCTTAGGCGAACTTGTCCGGGGTAGATTATAGGACTCGATGAACGAACTCCGGCTTCCACCGACTTTCAGAAGATCGATATAGATCATCCCGAAATCATCAAGCTGTTCTGTCTTTACCAGACTAATCCTAATCTTCCTCACGTGTGAAAGGTTCAGGTCTTCGCCTAGCTTTGAGAAAGGCAGTCTTACGTTTTGCCAGCCTTCCTGCACCGCAACGCTTTCTTGTGCAGAGTAGGTATTACGGTCTGTAACTATTTCATACTGCAGAGACATCGTTTCTCCAGAGCTTAAGGTAGAGAAATTGATCTGCAGGTCGAAATACTCGAAACCCGATAGATCTAACATCACGTCTTTCTCGGCACCTGAAAGGCCCGAAATAACGCCTGAGTAGTAGATGAGAAGACTGCCCTCGCCTTCAAAGGCATTGTTACTGGCTCTACCAACCAAAACTTCATCGAATCCGGACTTCACCGATGTCCAGTAATTTCCGGACTCTGTTTTTTCAAAGTCATCGAGTATAATCTCTGTGGATGGCAGCATGCGGTATCCCATCTGGCTGTACTCGTAGACAATGTATCCGTCGAAGCCTGTGCGGTATGCATAGGCAGAAAAGTCAAGCAGCCACTGTGGGGATCTGTGCATCTCATCCCAGTTGGACCCCACGTCTGGTTGGGCGAAAATCAAAGCGTCAGGATTTGCTGCGAACACCCTCGGCGAATACTCCATTCCGTATGAGAGAATGTAACCTGGCCAAAGATCGGATCTAGTCCAATCCTGCCACGCGGTTTCGATGATGACTCCATCGCCGATCTCAGCAAATCTTTCAAGGTCCATCGCTTGATACTCTCTGGTCTTCCCTGGTTCAACTGTAACATCAGAAAGGAACATCACGTAAACCGGCACATCGGGCTTTACTTCCCGCAGCCCTTTGATGATTTTGTCAACGAAGCTCGCAACGGTATCTACTCTGAAATCAACCCATTTTTGATAGAGTTCTGGGTTTTTGGTGTAGTAGTATTGGGATCTGTTGTTAAAAAGCTCTACAGGGTCTACTCCTGTTTCATTTTCAAACGCACTGCGGCACCGGTCGCAGAAACAGGCATACAGTTCTGGGTTATTCGGTCCTCCCCAGACCTCAAGCCAGGGCTCGCTGATGTGCAAAGCATCATAACCGTACTCCAAGAACTGCTCTTGCAGATATTTGATAGTATAGTCGATGAACTCCTCTTCCCGCAGACAATTGTACACTCTCCAGGACCACTTGCTTCCTCCACCTTTCAAAAAGCTTTGGTGCCACTGAGGGTACGCATTATATGCCCAAAAATCAGTCCCTGGATAGATCGTCAAGGCCACGGGCAGTCCTGCTTTGTGGAAGGCATCGACCATCTCTTTTTGTTTGTAGTACGTGCTTGGCGTCAGTTCCACCGGAGTCAGGTGAACGGCGGTGTATCCTTTGTTTTTGATCTCCTCAGCCGCTTTTTCCCACGTCTTGCCGGCGTAGTACTTGTTCGCTGTCTGAATGTAAACATTCGGTCCAGCAAAGCCTTTAGAGCCACTCAAACCGATGAAATTCAGTTGCGTGTTTCCCTTTAGAGTCAGCGTCTGCACCTTACCAGTGGACAGGATTTTGTCTCCTGCCGATGTTGATCCGATCAGTTCAAACTCGCTGAATGGTATAGCGATTGTTTTTTCACTGCCTTGAGCGGTCCAAACTTCACCGTCCCCGTCAACAATCCGGATCTCTAGAGGTGAGTCTTCAGTTCGAGCAATCTCCAGGTACAAGTAGCCACTCCAGTCTTGCAGCACCTGCTTGGTCGCCTCTCCCTTTACGGTAAGCTTGCCACCATCAACTGCAAAGTCCCCCAACCAGTCCGAAACATCCCTAAAGTCGTCCACAATCAAATCTGCCGCTCCAACTCCGACTTGCGTCAGGAGAAAAAAGCAGCAGACCAAAAGCACATATTTTAGCATCTTGCCACCCCATTTCCGTTTATTCTACTTTGTCTACTACAATAAACTTGTACTGTCCTACTTTGACTTCGTTTAGGTAAATGGCGATGAAGTAGTCCCCAGGCTTCTTAAAAGGTATATCCCAAAGAACGGCCATGGAAAACAGGGTGTTGTCGGTTTGGGCATACATATTGGGGAACTCCATATCTGAGAGGGCTTTCCCACTGGGGTCTAGCAGAACCACCTTCCCGTGATGCAGACCTTTCTCCAGGACTATTTGGGTCAGAGAGTAGAACTTGGCCCTGCCCACGGTAAAACCGAGCAGAACTTGCCCAATATAGATGCTATTATCTTGGGCTTGAATGATTCTATCGGTCAAGACATGGTTGATGATGATGTCGCTATTACTATAGGCTCGTGCTGGTAGTAATAATGATATGGCTAGGAGAAACAGACACACTGTCTTGCTGGCTCTGCCCATTATACTGAACCTCCCCTTTACGCACTACAGATGAAACGATCGATCTGGATGTAGCTTCTCGGGTCGAGTGAGATCCGATGACACTAACATTGTGTGCTTGTACATACATCTGTGGAGCCTCGTCATCAATCACGTACGAAATAGTGGATCCAATTACACCGGCGTTTTGAACTGTTACACCCATCATGAACATGCTGGTGTAAAAGTAGATGCCAAATGTAAGCAGAACCAACGCAGCTGCAATGGCAGGTATTCGAGTTCTCGCAACAGCACGTTTGTGATGAAGTTCCTGAACTACTCCTTCGGTAAGTAGTCTCAACCTCTCTTCTCTAGAGTTTTTCACAGTCTGTAACACTCTAACTGCTTTGTTCAAAGAAGAAAGCTCATTTTGACAGGAAGTGCAACTTGAAAGATGATCTGTGTACACCGAAGCTCTGTGTTCTTTTTGAGACATAAGCTCTAGCAGCTCATATTCGCTTAAGTGGTTGCTTTTTCTCATATAAATCTCCCTCATCTCAAATGAGATCCTCTTTCGCCAATTTTTGCCTCAACTTCTTCAAACCGTCATGAATGCGCTTCTTGACCGTTCCTATTTTTGCTCCAGTGATCTCAGAGATTGTCCGCTGATCCAACTCCTGGACGAAAAAGTAAAGGATGGCATCCCGCTGATCAGGATTAAAATCGTCATCGTAAAGGATCCTTAGCACCGCTTCCATTACCTCTTTATCTTCGAAGCCTTCTACAAAACTATCGCTTGAAGCTCCAGCTAATTCAACGATAGTATTGGCAACTTCGTCGTTTTCGGAGTGTTGTAGAAATAACCGATCCCGTTTTTTCCTTCGTTGAGCCATTAACGTTTTGACGTGGTTCTCCGCGATGACCCATAGCCATGTAGTGAATTTTGAGCGTCCCTCAAAATTCTTTATGGATCGCATAGCTTTAATCAAAACATCATGAGCGATAGCCCATGAGTCTTCCTCAATATCAGAGATGATGTCACCAGTTGATCGATACGTGTCTGATATGTAGCTGCCTTGTCTCGACATCTTGTGCAGGATCTTCAAAACTGATTTTTGAGTATAATCGGCGTATTTTTCAACTAAACTGTTAATGGCTTCTTGATTGCCTTTTTTGGCCTGCCGAATTAGTAGTGCATCATCTATTTGGTTCATGTTATTTCTATCCTTACATGGCCCAAGGATATCCACTCCTTTACTTATGTTCAAATTAAATAACTCCGAGCGGATATCCTTCTTCGCAAACTACTTTGACTCACTACTTTAGTTCTGGTTACCTACCTTTATGTAACAAGCGGTAGCAGACCGCAATACCCACTGGTAAAACCTTCTATTAGCAAGGTTTGCACGCGTTGCGCAGGGTCTAGAGAACATGTTCTTCCTCGAACACCTGTCATCGTTTTAACACAATGTTTAGTTCAACTTCGTGAATATCTAGTTCGAAAGTAAACACCACTTTGCTGGCTTCTGATTACCAGCATTTGCCTAAACGCATCTCCTTAGATAGCCTTCGTTTTTCACCAGTAACTTACTTATCATTGGCATTTGCTGCTCGGGGGATAGTATAGACAATGAAAGCGTTCTGGGAGTCCTTCAGTTTGGTCTTTGTCGCTGAAACAGGAGACAAATCGCAGCTGCTGGTTCTGGCGCTTGCTGCCAAGTTCCCCCTCCTTCCCCTTATCGCTGGTGTCACTTCTTCGATCATCGTCTCGCAACTGGTTGCAACTTCCATCGGTTTTCTACTGGGAGAAGCAATGCCTGTAAACGTGTTAAACTTTCTCGGCGGCCTGCTTTTTATTGCAATTGGCCTGAAAACCATTATCTCCCCCGAAGTCGCGAAAGAACGGCAGGACAAAGTTGAGTGTCCTGCCAAACCGTTCTTAAAAGTTTTTACCCTCTACACCATCGGCGAACTAGGCGACAAGACACAAATCACCTGCATGCTCCTGGCAAGTCAAAACAACAACTTCTTCGGCACTTTTTCAGGTGCAACTTTGGCAATGATGCTTGCCAATTCTCTGGGGCTGGTCTTTGGGAAGTTCGTAAGCTATCAGCTGCCTGAAAAAGCCCTCAAGGCCGTAGCAGCAGTCACGTATATCGTTTTTGGCATCCTGCGTCTTGTCGATGTACTCGGTCGAATTTGAACGCTCGGAACAGCGCTGGCAACTATGTAACGCAGTATACAAAGGGACCTTCAAAAAGCGAGGCTCACCTCTCAATTTGAAGGTCATAATTGTTAATCTTAATAATTTCTGGTAGCCGCGATCTCCTCAAGAACTTTGTCGTAATCAACGCTGTAATTGGGAACGATCTTCTGAAGTGCTTGACGCATGGCAACATGGTCGCCGCTTTTTGCAACTTCTTCCAGCTCTTCTAGCTGGCGGAGCAAGGTGTCCCCATCGACTTTCCCTAAGTGAGCGCGCATTACCTTGTTGTGGCTAGTTGGCGACGAAGATTCGGTGTCGGCAAAAAGCTCTTCAAATAGCTTTTCTCCAGGCCTGAGTCCCACAAACTTAATCTCGATGTCTTCACCTACAGTATATCCTGAAAGTTCGATCATGGCTTTTGCTAAGTCCACAATCTTCACAGGTTCACCCATGTCTAGGATATACACTTCGCCTTGTTCGGCGTTGATTCCCGCTTGAAGAACCAACTGGCAAGCTTCGGGAATGGTCATAAAGTAGCGCTTGATGTCGGGATGCGTGACAGTTACCGGACCGCCACTTGCAATCTGCTGCTTAAATATCGGAACCACGCTTCCGTTGCTGCCCAAGACGTTGCCAAAGCGAACTGCGGTGAAGATCGTCGAACTTTTTTGTCCGAGGGATTGAATGATCTTCTCTGCGGTGCGCTTTGTTGCTCCCATGACGTTGGTCGGGTTTACGGCCTTGTCTGTGGAGATGAGTACAAACCGTTTGGCGTTATACTTAGACGCTGCCAAAGCTACATTCAACGTACCGAAAACGTTGTTTTTGATGGCTTCTCCCGGATTGTACTCCATCATCGGCACGTGTTTATGCGCTGCAGCGTGAAATACAATACTCGGCCTGATCTCCTCGAAAAGCTCGTCAATCCGTTTCTGCTCCCTGATATTGGCAACAACGCAGCGGTGTGCCTGTTCAGGGTGTTTGTTCTTCAGTTCCAAATGCATGTCGTGGAGACCGTTTTCGTTGATGTCCAGAAGCACAATCTCTTTCGGTTTGAACTTGCAGATCTGCCGCACAAGTTCAGAACCGATCGATCCAGCAGCTCCGGTTACTAACACCACTTTGCCGGTTAGATCGGAAGAGATGGTATCAATATCGATTTTAATCGGCTCTCTACGCAGAAGATCGTCGATGCTCACATCGCGGACCGTGCTCACCTGGACACTGCCGTCTAGGATTTCGAACACTCCGGGGAGGATCTTGAACTTCACCTTATACTTCTTAACAACGCTGTTGACCTTTCTCACCAGTGCACCTGAGCTGCTGGGAATAGCGAAAATCACCTGTTCGATTCTGTACTGTCCAATAATCCGCTCCAAATCGTCTATCGTACCCAGTACAGGTATGTTATGAATTGTCCGTCCCAATTTCGTTAGGTCGTCATCAACAAAACCTATGACGTCTGCTCGTAGGTCTGTGTGTTTTTCGATTTCTGCGCTAACTAAAATGCCGGCTTGACCTGCGCCGATGATGACTGTCCTTAGTTTTTGTTGGTGAGACGGATGCTTGTCCTTTATTCTTTTGCTTGTCCAAATCTTAAAAGCAACCCTGGACCCGCACAATGCACACAGAAAGACCGCAAGGCTTGTGAACGCAAATCTAATTCCGAGGTTTTTGAAAACTACGTATGTAATAACGTGGCTCAAAAGCACTGCCCAAGCCATCTTCCAGATATCAATAAAATCAAGATGCCTGTATATTACTCTGTACAATCTGAATAAGTACGCTACAACAACTACAACAAGTGGGATCAAGAACAACGCTGGCGTGCTGAAAGGAGCCTTCGTTGCGAGAAACGTAAGATATGTGCTGACGAGCCCGAAGGCATAATCTATTAGTACTAAGAGCCAAATTTTGCGCCGTGCTTCCATGTCCGCCCCTCCCCTTTCATACCAAAGTACTATTGAACTAACAATATGGACTATTCTATAGATGGAACATTTAACCTGCCGAATGAGTCTTTATTTTGCTTTGCCACGTCTCAAACGCCAGCCTCCCAGCAACTCCCAATTACATTTTTGACAAGGAAGGAGGCAGAACCTCCTTCCTTGTCTCTAAAGCTCTAGTCTTCCTATAAAGGTTTTTACCTTAAATGGACCAAAAACCGCATCTATCTTCTGCTTCCTGGGATTTTCGAGCAAATCTGTTTCGGAAGACATTGCAAGTCCCTTCTCTATCTCCAATGTCTGTCGCATTCCTAGAGTCTCGAAAAATCTAAAGACAAAATCGCTAGATCTTTCCGCAAGCTTAATGGTATCCAGAAGAATACCTCGAGACCCGAGTTTCACAAAGGAGTGCTCCCTGGGTAAGAGACCTTGAGTTCCACGCTCTTTTACATAAGAAAGCTCCCTCACTACCGGGTACAAGTTTAGGTTGTAAGCTTCTTTGATTGTCTGTTCTAGTGTTGGATCATCGTGCACCAGTATCGAGTAGGTAAACTCGTGGACTCCCATGTCGGCTTCTGGATCTGGATAGGTTGGTGCTCTTAGGAGACTGAGACTTAAAGAACCGTCCGATACGCTGTAGCCGTACTTGCAGTCGTTGAGCAACGAAACGCCGTGCCCGGCATCGGAAAGGTCTGCCCATTTGTGACCAGCAACTTCAAACTGCGCCCTTTCCCAGGTAGTGTTCTGGAATGTCGGCCGCTGATACTTGCCGAAAGCCACGTCAAATGTGGCAAATCTCGTTCTAATGCTTGTGTCAAAGGTAGTCTTCAAAAGAACGTGCTTTTCCTTCCAATCAACATTCGTCTTGAAATCCACCCGCTTGCTGTCTCTGTACAGGACGATCTCCTGCACAATCACTGAGCGGTTAAACCTCCATGTTCCTTCTACTGAAGCGAACAGAGGACCGTTTTCTTTAACTCTAAAGGAAACGAGTTCGGGTTCGAAGTTGATGTCCTGATAGTCTACATCGATCTCCCAAGCATCCCACTGAAGTGGACGATCGTCGAAAAGCTGCAGGTGGTGGCGGGAGTTTTTGACCACTGATTCTCCAGAGGTTAGATCCCGAATTTCCGCAATTCTGCCGTCTTCGCCAAACAACACCGAAATCTGTCCATTTCTCATCTCGCGTTCGGCAAGTTCAAACGGTGAAAACAGGTTTTTCTCTTCGCCTTCGATAACGTCGATTACCGTGTATCCCATCTCCGGTAAGTCGACCTCAACGAGCACCTTGCCACTTGTAAGTCTCTGGAAGGTTAGATCATTACCATTTGCATCAACAAAACGTACATTTTCCGGGAGATCTGCGATCTCAACCAAAGCGGTTCTGGAAAATGACAGGGTGTTAAAGATCACAAAGCTCTTTAGGGCATTTCCATTACCTTCGTTTGCAATGTGCATCGCAAGTCGATCTGCAGCCTGTACTTTCAACCCTTCCAGGGTGTTGTCCACGTCTGTATAGTCTTTTTCACTGTCTTCGTAAACCTCATTTATGCTCGATCCCGGTAGAATATCATGCATCTGGTTTTTCAAAATAACTTTCCAAGCATCTTCGATCTCCGCTTGCGGATAGTCTGCTCCCAGAGCGTACGCTAAAGAAGACAGGATTTCTACATCTCTGATCTTGAACTCCAACTTACGATTCCATTTCTTGTTTCTAGCTTGAGTCGTTGTTGTGCCCCTGTGGAGTTCTAAGTACAGTTCTCCATCCCAGGTGTGTTTGATCGGTCTATTCAGAATGCTTTCTTTCACATACGAATTGATGTTGCCAAACTCAATTCGGGGCAGAGCAGGGAGCTTTGCCAGCAACCGACCCTTGTTCATCTGGTCGAAAGTCACTCCGCCGCCTCCATCGCCGTACCCCATCAGGTGGGCCACTTCAGCTACTGCAGTAGTCCTTTTTGCATTTTCCATGGCCTGCAAAACGTCGGTGACTGTAACGTCCTCGTTCAAAGCTCTGGGAATAAACACCGGTATTCTGCTGCCATCGATGCCGCGCCAGTTGAAAACGCCGTCGGGCATCTTGTTAGTGTCGTTCCACCCCGTTTTGATGGTCATGAAAGCTTCAGTTCCTGAGTCCTTCAACAGCTGCGGCAGGCTTGGGCTGAACCCAAATACATCCGGTAGCCATTCGACAGTTGGTACCACACCAAACTCGTCCTGAAAGAACTTCTTCCCGTACAGGATCTGCCTTACGAATGCTTCTCCTGAAGGCATGTTGCAATCTGGTTCCACCCACATGCCGCCGACCAGCTGGAACTTCCCGGTTTTTACCGCATCTTTGATTTCCTCGTACAGTTCTGGATAGTAGGTTTTTGCATGGAGAAAAAGCTGAGGTTGGCTCTGGTGATAAACAAACTCATCGTACATCTCGCTCAACCTCAGTGCTGTGGAAAACGTCCGTGAAGTTTTCCGTACTGTTTCTTTTTCAGGCCACAGCCATGCAAGATCGATATGGCTTTGGGGTATGAGCACCAGCTTTCCCGGAAGCTTGTTGTGCCTAAACTTTTCCAGTTCATCATCTAGCATTTCCAAAGCGGCTTGAACCAAATTTTGACGGTCTTGTGCTTTGGCCAAGTGCACCAAAACTCGTGTCAGAACGTCCTCGAAAGCCTCGGCGATGACGGCACCTGAGACTTCTCCCAGCTTTACCGCTTGTAAAGCAATGTTGGTCAGATTGTCCAAATCCCAGTCGATGCTGACAATGTGCGCCCTGGCCAGCTTCTGAGGCACTGTTTTGTTGTTGAATGCCTCGATTTTGAACTGATGGTACCCTTCTGGAATGGGAACCAAGCGGTGGTTCTCGTCCAGTCCTGCATAGGGAACCCCATCGACGAACAAACAAGCCTCACCGCCGAGGGATATGTCAAACCAGTGATTGCTCTCGGAAAAATCGCCGGAGAACTCCAGAAAAGCAGTTTCACCTGGGTCTGCCCAAACCTCACCAGACGAGATAGGAGAATGGTCCCTCCAATCTACATACTTTCCAGGTCCAACGTAGATGCAGGTGGTTTTCTGCATTTTAGGAAGCGGTGCAATATCCCAATAAGCTTGCCGGCGAAGCTCTTCAAATCTTCGCTTAATCACAGCTAGACGCATGTCTGTGCCCCTTTCTATATCCCGCCTGCATGCACTCTCGGCAGGAAAACACCATATTGCAGTTACGAAAACTAGATCATTGGAATAACCCAAATAGTAATGCCTGTTTTATAGACACGTCCTTCATCCAGGGCTTTATCCCCGGGAAACCTGAACACCTGCTGATACTTGAGATTGTAGATATCCTCGATGCCCGAGATCGCAGTTTGTTCTGCAAGTACCATGTGTTTAGCTAAGGTTTTCCAAGTGGATCCGCCGTCAATACTAACTTTCAGCGGTTCCATCATGGTGATTTCCCCGTAGGTATCCTGTTCCGGAATGAACTCTTTGAGATAGATACTATCTGTGGACAACTCAACCTTGTAAGGGATGTTAGAGATCACCTTCAGTGGCATGACCGGAGTCTCGTTGGGGCCTGCAACAAGATCCCCAAAGCTGAATTCCGCATCGGGCCACTCGATCTGAATCATCGGTTCGATCTTGGCTGTAACCTGCTGCGTAAAAAAGTCAGCTCTGACTCCTACCACAACGCACAGTAAAACCGCTAACAACAACCATTTTTTCATTGCCTAACAACTCATCCTTTCTAGAGATTGATTAGTGCCGGTTAGTGATTTCTGCTGGGAATCTCCCTAACTACTCCGTCCAAGAGGAATGAGATAGGTGAGATAAACCCCGGTCTCTCTTTCACTAAGGCGTGTCTCTAGCTGTAAGTTGTCAGTCTTGAATCTATAGAAACCCTCCAACCGGAAACTGTTATTTAGTCCAGACTCCCAAGCCCCGGAAACGCCAATGTGGCTCCGCTGAGAAAGCGCGACGTCTAGCTCTGATGCCATTACCAGGATCTTGGTGTCCAGATTCCCCGATACAGATAACTTGAAGCCGGTCCTCGAAAGCGGTAGGTGGTACTCGGTCTTCAAGTCGTCTCCAGAGAGCCCCAGATACAGAAGCCCCTCTTTGGGCACAACGGTTACTCCAAGGGTTCTCTTCAACCCGGCCTTCTCGGCGCAGAGAGAAAGTTTGGTCCATAACGCTTTCGTGTCATAACAGACTTCCAGCAAGGAGAACTCCGGGCTGATGTGCTCCCACTCTGCGTTTACAGTAAGTGGCACTTTGTCGTGAGAGATGTTTACAAAAACGCTAGGTCTACCATCGGCAAACTTCCAAGTTCCTTCGACATATCCGGAAAAACCTAGAAGCTTATACATCATTCTGGTGGAAAAGCTCTCGCTTTTTCTACCGTTAAACTTTTCCAAGCTAATGCTCCAAGTAAGGTTTTTTGGCCACTTCAGGGAGCCTGAGTAAAAGGCGTACTCCCCAGAGAAGTCTCTAGTCTGTTCCTTTTCTTTAATCAGCTTTTGCCTCAGCGTGGCTTTAAACAGGCTGTTTTCAAAATCGAACGCCAACTCACCTTTACTTATAGCTTCGCCAGTTTTACCGGATATCAAAATGCCTGCATCAAAATTATGATGGTAATCGAACTTATAAGCAAGTCCAATTCCATCGGTACTAGCCAGCTGCAGTTGATGGCGCGCAGTAGAACCTGTCACCGCTAAAGAAACTTCCTGTGCGTTGCTTCCCAGATTCCCACCAATAGTCAGGCCTTTGTAGCTAAGAGTGCCCATGATCCCTTCATCCTGCAGGTGCCTGTAGAGAAAAAGGCCGCTTTCACCCTGTCTAAATCCGACGTGTCCTCCGCCAAAAAACTTATCGCTGCGTTTTTCTGTCTCGGAAACGTAGGACACAACAAGGTAGTTTTTCAGACCCAACTGATCGCTTTCAGCTAGGGGCTTTTTTAGTCTTACGGACTTCCCATCTACATAGAAGTCCCAAGTGGAAGTCTTCACAACCTGGTTACGGCTGTTTCTAGACTCTACAATCACCTTTACCGTACCTTGAGTCGGTGCAGACTTCAACAAGTAAGGACCTGTGGTCCCGTCTGCCAAAAACTCCTCCTCCACCAGCTTTTCCAGATGAAAGCCACCAACGGCTTGTAGCTGCAAGCCATTTCCCGGAGCCAGACCCACTTCTGCTCCCACTAGTGCAGCTGATGAAAAAGGGCCTTCTAAAGGAGAAGAAGAGTAGACTGTGCCTGCGGTGAAGTGAAAGTCGCCACGAGAGAAGTTCATCTGCCAGGGCGTTCTTTCAAGTATCCTCTGTTTCGTTCCCCATGAGGGGTAAGAGGTATGATGATAATTTTGGAAGTTCTTGTACGGATAGACAAACGCAAGCTGCAGGTGGTCTGTCTGGCAAAAGCCTTTTACCCCAAAAGCAGGGCTTTTAGAGATGTCCGCTTTCAGCTCTATCAACCCCAATTTTTTCCTATCTCCCACTGCAAGGGTTGTCCTTTCGGAATAGCGCGAAACGTTTAGGACGTACGGCCGGTCTCCCAACAAGACGCCGTAACTTCCCGGTTCTAGCTGCAGGGAAAAGTATCCGTCTTGCGGCACAACTTTAGTACCATCCGCGAAATAAACCGCGTCGGGAACCTCTCCTACCACTATTCCCGGCTCGCTGAGTAGACCTCGCTTTACTTGGAAAGCCAAGGACTTCGCCGCGACGATATGCCTGCCATCGTCTTGAGTAACGCTGACTTTAACCTCACAAGCGTATTCGGTTTTTTTGGCAGAGGGAAAAACGGCAAAGTCCAAAGAAATATGGGTCTTCTCCAAGCCAGCAAGTTCCTTGTATGCCTTTGTCCAGCGACGCTCGCTATTTGCAAACCAAACTGCACCTTCAGGCAGCGTGATCTCTACCAAAATATCCTCCAAAGGTTCAGCTGAGAGATTGCAGATGTCAAGGCTCAGGACCGCTCGACTTCCTTCTTGAACTGCGGTGGGAACTATAGAGCCTTCAACAAATAGAATCTCTTCTTCGCTTTTTACGGTTGCACTGCGGATCGCACCCCGCTCAGGTAGATCACAAACACTGAAGCTTCCCTTGGTTATCATCGCGCCAAAAGATGATACTTGATAGTCGTACCTGCCGCTTCCCCAAAACGTGCCGTTGGGATGTTTTGTGGGGATCTGCACCTGTTTGGCATTAGTTACAGCTTGCTGAAATACAACCTCGCCATCTTTCTCTACCTGGACCTCTGCCTTTTCCAGCTTTTCACGGGCAAAAACGATCTTTACACTATCTCCGGGAGCTGCGCTTCCTGGTGAACAGAAAGATGCAAAAAGCCTACCGGAAGAAAGATCGTATGTTAGGCGTGTGTCGTATACCTCTCCGTGACATGAGTCTTCCCATAGGGGATCGAAGCGGTATTCGAGCTTGACTCCAGAAGGCCCGCTGCCAGATAGAAGAAGTTGGCCGGTCTTCTGAAGCTTAACCCATGGCCCATCGTTTACCCTCACACTGAGCCTATCTGGAGGAAGCACTACCTCCCTGCCCTCTGCTTGTGCTCGGAGTTCTTCTGCCGATACTGCAAGTTCCCAGTCTCCCTCGCTATCTACAAAAAGATCTATAGATTCGACAACCTGGCTGCCGCAGCTGTTAGGGGCACCTGATAGGTTTATGTCGAGCAGCTCTCCGCTCGAAGCACAACCCAAAAGAGAAAGAACTACGACAACTGCAACAACAAAACTCATTTTTGCTCAATGCATTCTACAGCGCCGTTGGAATCGATGCGAATGTAGTAGGTCTGGCTGCTGTTTCCTAGCTCTACCTCTAACTGCCCCTCACCTTTAGAGGAATCAAGCGGAAGTTCCAATGTAAATACTCTGGCAACTCCAGGAAGAACGATCCCCTGGACAGAGCCGGTATTTGGTCCCGACTCTCCTTGCACAGCAAGAGTAATTCCGGCTTTGAAATGCTCCGGACCCTTGTTATTGACGATAACTTCCCAAATCCCGGTCTCCCGATCATAATTAACGCTATCCAGGCTTGCGAAAACCTCACTGCTTCCCTTTTTCAAGATAAAAGGCACCGCAATCGCTTGAGCGATCGTGCTTTGTGTGAGACTAGTCTGTTTGATTATCGCAACCTCATACAGAGAGTCTTCAGCGTTGTCTCGGGCGAAGCTAATCTCACCTTTGCCTGCTCCTTCTACCACCACTGTGGTCCTTTCTGGAGTAAGCCGAGTATTGCCGGACGGGCCCTGAGCAATCACTCCGCTCGGTTTTTGATTTAGCTGAAACACCTCTACTTCCAAAACAACTGCTTCTTGCCCCTGGTTGTAGATATCCACTGTCAAGGTCTCTGGGAAGTCACCAGCAACACCTTCAACAATTGCCGGTGTAATGATCAATGCTGCACTACACTGGAGAGAAAGAAACACTACCATCAAAAGCAAAATCCGCTTCACGAAAGTAACTCCTTTCTCCCGGAAGAAGAAAGGGCCCCTCGGTATCGAAGAGCCCTTTCTAGATGCGCATCTTTGTTGTCCTGGCTTAACCGGGACTAATATGTATTTAGCTATTTCTACGTTTTCTAGATATGTCCTTCTTTTTTTAGATTCGTTTGTAATTCGTCAGAGAAAAAAGGAAGTTTTACATAAGGCAAGAAATCTTTTTATGGACCATTTTTACAAATCATTCATCTGTTAACCAATCAGAAGTCAGAGGGGAAGACCCCTCTGAAAAACCATTTGTGAGGGGGATTCACTGTGAAACGCAAAGTAGGGGTTTTGGTCGTTTTGCTACTTCTCTGCTTCACGCTAGCAGCAAATGCCGTGGCCAAAGAGTTGATGATTTGGCTTGTGGCATCAACTGAACAAGCGAAGCTCATCAAAGAACTTACCGACAACTACTGGACACCGCAGACTGGTGTTGAAGTGCTCTTTTCAACCATGACCTGGGACGACGCACTTTCCAGAATCTATCTAGCGATGGCCTCGGGAGATGTACCGGATATCGCCCAGATGGGATCGACCTGGCAGTGCGAGTTCGGACTCCGCGGCGGAATATTCGACTTAGCCCAAGCGTACCCTGAGGAAACTCAAGAAATCATGGATCGTATGTACCCTGGAGCACTGACTCCGATCAAGTTCAGGGGAACCACTTGGGGAGTTCCGGCATCCTTAGGCAACATGACTACTTACGTGCGAGACGACATCTTTGCCGAGAACGGTTGGGAAGTACCGCTTCTCTGGGATGAACTGTATAACCTGCTTCCCAAAATGCAAGCCAAGGGAATGAACTATGGTATCCACTACGGCAAAGACAGCATCAGCTGGTTTGTTGCTTCTGCTTTCTTGAGGCAAGCAGGTGGCGACATTTACCAGTCTGGTGGAACTCGCTCAACCCTAGACACCCCAGAATCAATTGATGGTTTCGTTCGTTTTGTCGAACTGTTTACCAAGCACGGCGTACCTAAAGCCATTCAACAGGTAGAAGACTTCAGACGTGGAGACATTCCGATGCTTACCATCTCCACAACTGTCGTCTACGGACATTATCAGTACGGCACGCCAGAGCTTGCCGGAAAATGGTCTATGTCACTAGTACCCGGCACCGTTAGAAAAGACGGTACTATCAGTCATTCAGGTTATCTCGGAACCAATAACTTCTCCATCTTCGAGAAGTCCCAAAACAAGCGCGAAGCATTTGAGTGGATCAAGTGGTTCACAAGCGCTGAGGTGCAAACCATGTATGCCGCCGAATACCAGAAAAGGCTTCCCGGCGCTTTCCACTTCTCGCCTAACATGGAAGCTATGGCCAACATGCAAGTTCCAGACGCCCACAGAGAAGTCTTCATGAAACAGCTTTCTGAAGATATCGGCATTCCGTTTGCTTTAGGCGGAGAGACAGTCTGGAGATATGTTGAAAATGCTACGGCAAGAGCCATCCTCGCTGGCGAGGACCCAGAGGCTGCCATCAAAGTAGCAGCAAAAGAAGTAACAGATGAGATGCAGCGCAAGGCTAAAGAGTTCGAGAGATTCCTCAAACTCCTTCCAGAGGAGTAAACCGAAGAACTTGTACGCAAAGGGCGGGGCTATATGAGCCTCGCCCTGTTTTGTGCGGAGAGAAGAACCCCTCTGTCCATCGGGCGTCTAATTCGCTCTGACTCCAACTCCGCAAGTTGGGAAAGGTTTTCTGGTTTTCTCTTTGCTATGATTTAGTTACCGTACGAAACTGTACTTTGAGGAGGGAAATCTATTGGATACACTGCAGCTAATGCAAAAATGCGTTGACTACATCGAGAAAAATCTCACATCAGAACTGAGTATCCGCGAACTCGCAGATCTAATCGGTTTTTCACAGTACCACTTCTGCCATGTTTTCGGCAACACTGTTGGTATGCCAGTTGCCGCTTTCATTACAAAGCGTCGGCTCTTGGCTGCAGTCTACGATATCCAAAGCGGCGCTAGAGTAACCGACGCTGCACTAGCATACGGCTTTGACACCCACGCAGGTTTCTACAAAGCCTTCAAACGCGAGTTCGGCTGTTCCCCCACCAAGTACTTGAAACTGAATAAGGTAAGAAAGCCTAGGCCAGTAAACCTTGTTACGGAGGGGAAAATTATGTTAACCCAAACACAGATAAGACAGCTGCTTACCAACTGGCCAATCGACGAGAAATTGGAGATTGGACCGGTGTATCTAGGCAATGCAAAGCCATCTAATGAAGCCTGGACAATCGGTACAGAGTTCGTTCTTAAAACCGGCAAGAACCCGGCCGGACTAAAAACTCACATCGCCATTTCTAGAGCTTTGGCAGAAAGCGGCATGGAAGCTGCCTACCCTATAGCCACCAGGTCTGGTGAAGACTTCATTACCATCGATGACCGGTACTACGTTCTCACCCACAAGATTAAGGGCAGTCCACTGACTCCTGAGGAGCGCTACGGTGGCGATCGGTTTAAAACCGGCTGGGAGTATGGCAAAGCCATCAGTAAGCTCCACAAGATCTTGGAGAAGTACGATGACTCCATCGAAGTGAACGACAATAATCTGCTGGACACTGTCCTTTCCTGGGCATTGCCTGAGACAAAGAGGATCATGGAACAGTGGAATCTGGCCCTACCAGATGAGTTTTACGCAGAATACGAGTTCGTTTTCCCAGACCTCTATCGCAGGCTACCACGTCACATCATCCACCGAGATCCCAACCCATCGAACATAATTTTTGCAGATGGCAAGGTTACGGGGTCCGTTGATTTTGTCATTAGTGAACGTAACGTCCGACTGTTTGATCCC
>Ga0208564_1001679_pt1 | contig 18331 bp, 17 predicted proteins | sample AD_UKC073_MetaG_FD_184439 | JGI IMG/M metagenome (GOLD analysis project Ga0208564, IMG submission 184439) | Active sludge microbial communities of municipal wastewater-treating anaerobic digesters from USA - AD_UKC073_MetaG (SPAdes) (version 2) | ecosystem: Engineered > Bioreactor > Anaerobic >... | reverse complement strand
GGCCAGCTGGATCAGGGCCCGGCTCGACCGCCCCGGGACCGTGTTCATGGCGGTGGGCGCGGGGCATCTGGGCGGCAAGGGCAGCGTCCAGGACCAGCTGGCCACGAAGGGCGTGAAGTCCAGCCGTGTTCAATAGGGGCCTGTTCGCCCACATCCTCGCCCTTGGCCTGCTCGCCCTTGGCCTGCTGTCGTGTGCGCGGCCGCAGCCGGTCACCCCGGCCTTGTGGGAAGTGCAAGGGCCGCAGGGGCAGAAGGCATGGCTGTTCGGCACGATCCACGCCTTGCCCGATCCCGTCGCCTGGCGCTCGCCAAAGGTCGATGCGGCCATGGCGGCATCGGACCGGCTGGTGATGGAAATCGCAGCCATCGGGAATGGTGCGGCGATTGCCGCCGAGTTTGCGCGGCTGGACGCGACACCCGGCCTGCCTCCGCTGACTGAACGTCTGCCACCCGCCGATCGTCCGCGCCTTGCCGCGCTCCTCCAGCGCGAAGGCGTCGATGGATCGCGGCTCGACCGATCGGAAAGCTGGGCCGCGGCGCTGATCCTGGCGCAGGTGCTTCAGGCGCGGCACGGTTCCGACAGCGCCAATGGGATCGACCGCGCCGTCGCGCGCGCCATGCAGGGCAAGCCGGTGGCGGAGCTGGAGGGTGCCCGCCGGCAGCTCGCCCTGTTCGATGCCCTGCCGGAGGAAGACCAGCGGCAGTTGCTTGGCTTTGCCCTTGCCGGAGCGGACGAGAGCGAGAACGATGCCGCTCGCCTCGCCGCCGCCTGGGCAAAAGGCGATCTCGCCGTGCTGGAGGCGGAAACGCGTCGCGGCATGCTGGGCGATCCGGAACTCCGCGAAGCCCTGCTGTCCGGCCGAAACCGGGACTGGGCCGGACAGGTCGACGCCATGCTGCGCCGCGGCGCGCGGCCGTTCATCGCGGTCGGGGCGATGCACCTTGCCGGAGCCGAGAGCCTCCCGGCGCTGCTTGCGGCGCGGGGATGGACTGTAAAACGGGTGCAATGAGCCCGCCAGACCGGTGCCCCGGCCTCACGGTCCTTGCAATTCCGGCGCTTTGCAGCTAACGGCCCGCCCTTCCCGTCATGGTCATCCCTGGAGGCGTGGCGGCGAAAATGACTGAAACATTCGTATTCGAAAGGCAAATGCTATGAGCGATACTCTGCACCTGCCGGCCGAGACGCGCGATCGGGCAGGCAAGGGAGCCTCCCGTGCCCTGCGTCGTGAAGGCCGCGTCCCCGCCGTAATCTATGGTGGCAATGAAGAGCCGCTGGCGATCCATGTCGAGGAAAAGCTCCTCGCCCGTCAGCTCGGCACCGGCCACTTCTTCAACTCGATTGTCGAGCTTGAAATCGGCGGCAAGACCCTGCGGACCCTGCCCAAGGACGTTGCCTTCCACCCCGTCAGCGATCGCCCGCTGCACGCCGACTTCCTGCGCCTGTCCAAGGACTCGCAGGTCCATGTCGAAGTGCCGGTGGTGTTCGCCAACGAAGCCGCTTCGCCGGGCCTCAAGCGTGGCGGCGTGCTCAACATCGTGCGTCACGAGCTGGAACTGGTCTGCGCCGCGGACAAGATCCCCGACGAGATCGCGATCGACGTAACCGGCTTTGACGTGGGCGATTCGATCCACATCAGCCATGTGAAGCTGCCGGAAGGCGTCGCCAGCGCGATCACCGACCGCGACTTTACCATTGCCACCATCGTTGCTCCCTCGGGGATGCGCAGCGAAGAAGGCGATAACAGCAAGACCGACGCCGGCGCCTGATCCGCACCGCACCGGTTGACCCGAACGGGCTTCATGGCCCATTCACGAGCCGGGCCGCAGCGATGCGGCCCGGTTTTCGTTTGCCCGGATTTTTCTGGAGGTTTCGATGAACAAGTTTACGGCCCTGGCCATGGCTGCCGCCGCACTGATTACACAGCCGGCCATGGCGCAATCCCCGGGTGCGAAGGCTGCTCCTTCGACCGCGCCGGCGCCGACTTTCAAGATCGAGGACTTGGGCTGCACAATCCGGCTGTCGATGACCAGGAATCTGCTGATGAAGCGCGCAGCCGATCCTGCGCTTACTCCTGAACAGCGCACAAGGCTGTCCGGATCCACGATCGCTGCGGATCGTGCGCTTGCCTATTACTTTGGGCGCTTGTCGATGGGAGCGAACGACCCTTATCGCGGACGCCGGGGTGAAGCGATTTTCAATGCCATGAAGGCCGCCCCCCGCGACAAGACCGCCGGAGAAAGCCTGGCCTGCATGACCAATGCCGACAATCAGCTCAAGGCATTGCAAGACACTCTTAAGCCCTGATTGTCTGCGGGAAATGCAAGTCTGGGTCGGCCTCGGCAATCCGGGAACGCAATACGCCATGAACCGGCACAATGTCGGGTTCATGGTGCTTGATGCCATGGCTGAAATCCACGGCTTTGGCCCGGTTCAGAAGAAGTTTTCCGGCTGGTTGCAGGAAGGCCGGATCGGGACTGAAAAGATCCTGCTGCTCAAGCCCGCGACCTACATGAACGAAAGCGGCCGCGCCGTGGGTGAGGCGCTGCGTTTCTACAAGCTGGGCCTCGATGCCCTGACCGTGTTCCATGACGAGCTTGACCTGCCGCCCTTCAAGGTCAAGGTGAAACGCGGCGGCGGGACGGCGGGCCACAACGGGCTGCGCTCGATCGACCAGCATCTCGGGCCTGATTTCCGCCGCGTGCGGATCGGCATCGGCCATCCGGGGCACAAGGACCGGGTAACCGGCCACGTCCTGGGCAATTATGCCAAGAGCGAGATCGACGATCTGGCCGACATGCTGGGCGCGATCGCTGGCGAGGCCGACTGGCTGGCGCGCGGCGACGATACCCGCTTCATGAACGAGGTGGCCCTGCGCCTGCAGGACTGAACCGGGTTCACATCCGCGCCCCGACGTCGGGTTCCTTTACAGATCGCGATGGCACGGGAAGGCGTTAACCATTGTGATACGCGCAAATCCGGGATTGGCACGCGACTTGCGAAGCAGACTGTTAATCACAGTCCAGACTTTTCGGGGGTACCATGATCGCCGCTCGCCAATTCCTTGCCGCAATCGCCCTTGCCGGAGCGACCTTTGCCGCGACGCCGGCACTTGCTGACGCGATCACGCTCGACGGATCGAAGGTCGGCACCAGCTACACTCTCAACTACAACGGCTTCTCGGACGGCACGACGATCGACGGCCTCACCGCACAGACGACCTTCACCCTGACCGGGGTGACGGGCACCAGCTATACCTTCAGCTACAGCGTCAAGAACACGACTTCCGATCCGGTCGATTCGCGCGTCTCGAGCTTCGGGTTCAACACCGACCCCAACATTTCCAGCGCCAGCTCGACCGGTGCTTTCGCCTATACCACGCTCAATTCGACCTATCCGAACGGCATCGGCCAGATCGACGTCTGCTTCAAGGATGCCAATACCGGCAGCTGCGCGGGCGGCGGCAACGGCGGCCTGGTCGATGGCGTGAGCGGCAGCGGCACGATGAGCCTGAACTTCTCAAAGCCGATTACCTCGCTGACACTGAGCGATTTCTTCGTGCGCTACCAGTCGGTGGCGGGCGCGGGCAATGTCACCTCGGCCAGCGGCGCCGGCTCGCTGACCAGCACGGGCGGCTCCACCTCGGGCGGCACCCCGGTTCCGGAACCGGACATGCTGGCCCTGCTGGGCGCGGGTCTGGTCGCGGGGGCGCTGCTGCGCCGCCGCAAGGCACCCGCCTTCGCCTGACCTCAGCGCGCCGCGCGCTCGGCCTCGGCCAGGTGCGCGCGGATCGCGGAATTCTGCGGAGCCTGCTGTGCCGCCTGGCGCAGCAGGCTTTTTGCTGCGGTAAGGTCCTTGCCGGCCCTCAGCCGCGCAAAGCCGGCCGTATCGAGGACCGAGGCATTGCCGGGCGCCAGTTTCAACGCCTTGTCCGCCAGTTCGATCGCCTCGGCATGGTTGCCCAGCATCGACTGGGCATAGGCGAAGTTGTTGAGCACCATCACGTTGCGACCGTCCGTCGACGCTGTGATCCGGCGATAGGCCTGGACCGCGCCCGCCCAGTTACCGGCGCGCATCGCCGCATCGGCATCGGCGATGTCCTGGCCCAGAGCCTGTGCCTGCGGCTGGCGCGAACGGGCTTCGTAGGTCGCAGCAGCGGGGTCGCCTGCGGCGCGTGCGGCCTTGATCATCAGCGCCAGATCCTCCGACCGGGCGGCAGGACTATCCGCCAGCGCACGCAGGGTGCTGACAGCGCCCGCTGCGTCGCCCCGCGCGAGCTGCGCTTCGGCCAGCAGGCTGACCGCCTCGCGCTGGGCAGGCATGGCGCGGACAATCGGCTGGAGCTGGGCCAGGGCAAGTTCCCCCTGCCCCAGCCGCAACAGTGCCTCGCCATAGATCACGCGCAGCGGATCGGTGGCGGCCAGACTGGCCTCCACCGGCTGGATCACGGTGCGCACGGCGGCCCAATCCTTGCGATCGGCTGCGGCGCGGGCCTTGAGGAACACCACGGCGGGATTGCGCGGGGCAAGCGCTTCGGCACGGTCCAGGGCCTGACCCAGTTCCTTGCTTCGCCCCAGGTCACCAAGCACGGCAGCCTTGCCGGTCAGGGCGGCGAGGCTGGTGGGATAGAGCTTTTCGGCCCGCGAATAGTGATCCAGCGCCTTCCCAAGATCGCCCTGGCGCACCGCCACCTGCCCTGCCAGCAGCAGGGTGTCGATCCCGTCCGGCGCGGCAGCGGCGGCCTTGGCGACCATCGCCAGCGCACCGGGCATATCGCCCTGCATCAGGTGGACCCGGCCCATGTCGGCAAACAGGCGCGCGTTCCCGCCAGCGGCGAGGCCCTTTTCGAAGTGTTCCAGCGCTTCGGGTAGCTTGCCCTGCTGGATCGCGGCGAGGCCGCGCAGGCGGCTCGCTTCGGCCGAAGTGCTGTCCTTGAGCAAGTCCAGCGCAACGTCCGGCACCTGGCGCAGCAGCGCCGCCTCGGCGCGCAGTTCGGCCAGGTCCGGCGTGGCGGGCGCCTTGGCAGCCAGAGAGTCCAGCGCGGTTCCGGCCCCGTCGCCATCGCCCAGCGCCAGCAGAGTGCGGGCCTGAAGCAGCAGGGCTTCGGGATCCCCGGGCTTGGCGGACAGCACAGATGCCAGATGGACCCGCGCCGCAGCATAATCATGCGCCGCAAATTCGGCTCTGGCCTTGGCGAAGTCTTCCTCCGGCGTGCTGCCACAGGCGGACAGGGCAAGAACGAGCGGCAGGGCGAGCGGGAACAGCGCGGCTTTTCTCATGGCGCCATGGTCTAGGCATGGCCAGTGAAGTTTTGGTGAAAAGGCGGAACTGGCCAAACCGCTGCCGGCCCGCTATGGCGCCGCGCTTTAGTGATATCGGAGTGCAAGATGGGTTTCCGTTGCGGGATCGTGGGACTGCCCAATGTCGGCAAATCGACGCTGTTCAATGCGCTGACTGAAACGCAGGCGGCGCAGGCGGCGAACTATCCGTTCTGCACGATCGAGCCGAACGTCGGCAATGTCGGCGTGCCCGATCCCCGGCTCGACAAGCTGGCGGAAATCGCCGGCAGCCAGAAGATCATCCCCACCCAGCTGGGCTTCGTCGACATCGCCGGTCTGGTGCGCGGCGCCAGCAAGGGCGAAGGGCTGGGCAACCAGTTCCTGGGCAACATCCGCGAGGTCGATGCGATCGTCCACGTGCTGCGCTGCTTTGAAAACGACGACATCCAGCACGTCGACAACCGGGTCGATCCGGTGTCGGACGCCGAGACGGTCGAGACCGAGCTGATGCTGTCGGACCTCGAAAGCCTGGAAAAACGCGTTCCCGCCGCCCAGAAGAAGGCCGCTGCCGGGGACAAGGAATCGAAGCTGCTGGTCTCGGTGCTCCAGCCGGCGCTGGACCTGCTGCGCGAGGGCAAGCCCGCACGGCTCGCGCGGCCCGAGGGCGAGGATGAGCTGCGCCTGTTCAACCAGGCCCAGCTGCTCACCGCCAAGCCGGTGCTCTACGTCTGCAACGTCGAGGAAGAGAGCGCGGCAAACGGCAACGCCTTTTCCGCCCGCGTGTTCGAAAAGGCGAAGGCCGAGGGCGCCAACGCCGTGATTGTCTCCGCCGCGATCGAAAGCGAGCTGGTGGGGATGGACGCGGAAGAACGGATGGTCTTCCTGGAAGAAATGGGCCTGCACGAAACCGGGCTCGCCCGCGTGATCCGCTCGGGCTATGACCTGCTCCACCTCATCACCTTCTTCACTGTCGGCCCCAAGGAGGCCCGCGCCTGGACCGTGCATCTGGGCGCCAAGGCTCCTGAAGCGGCCGGGGAAATCCATTCCGACATGCAGCGCGGCTTCATCCGCGCCGAAACCATCGCTTTCGACGATTTCATCGCGCTGGGCGGGGAAGCCGCGTGCAAGGAAGCGGGCAAGCTGCGCCAGGAAGGCAAGGAATACGTGGTGCAGGACGGCGACGTCATGCACTTCAAGTTCAACGTCTGATCCGGGCGCGACAGGGAGAAAGCGGACATGGCCGATGATGGACTGGTTTATTTCGAGGATCTTGAGGTCGGCACCTCCGCTGCTTTCGGCCAGTACCAGGTCACCCGCGAGGAAGTGATCGACTTCGCCTCGAAGTACGATCCCCAGCCTTTCCACCTATCGGACGAAGCCGCCGCGCAGACCCATTTCGGGCGCATTTCGGCGAGCGGCTGGCATACCTGCGCCATGGTCATGCGGATGCTTGTCGACAACATCACCGAGCGGCGCCAGGCCGGGCTCGGCTCGCCGGGGCTGGATGAGCTGCGCTGGCTGAGGCCGGTCTATCCGGGCGACACGCTGCGGGTGGAAACCGAGCTTCTGTCCAAGAAGCAAAGCCAGTCGCGCCCGGAAATGGGCAGCTTCCAGTCGGCCGTGCGGGTCTACAACCAGAACGACGTGCTGGTCTGCACCATGAAGTCGATCGGGCTGATCCGGGTGCGCGGCAGCTGAGTCAACCGCTGCAAGCGTAGCGCCCAGCGGTGCGATAGACTGTGCGGTGGTCCGCATCCTCGACCGTCAGCACGCCGCGCCAGCTTTCGCCTTCGTCGCCCAAGGGCTCACCCGGGCCGGGGCTGCGATCGATCCGGACGGTGTGGGTCTTGCCCACGAAATGCGGGCGTTCGGGCGTGGCGCCGGGGTCGACGGCCATGATCATCGCGGCATTGGCGGCACGCAGCACCGCCACCCGCGAATCCGCCACCAGCACCGGGGCGCCATCGCCCGCACCGGGGGTAAACTGGCACCCTGCTCCATCCAGCCTGGCCACAGCGGCCTGAGCCCGCCCGACCGGCTGGAGCATGATCGGCACCGGCGCGCCGCGCTGCAATCGTTCGAGCTGGGCAACCGCGGCATCGGCCTCCGGCCCCATGTCCTCGCGCTTGTCTTTCTTGCCGCAGCCGGCAAGTGCAATCAGCAGGCCCGCGCCGGCTGCGGTCAACGCCGCCCGAACAGCTTTTCGATGTCGGCGTGGGCGAGCTTCACCCAGGTTGGCCGGCCGTGGTTGCATTGTCCGGAACGGGGCGTGCATTCCATCTCCCGCAGCAGCGCGTTCATCTCTGCGACGGACAACGCGCGGCCGGCCCGAACGCTCCCATGGCAGGCCATCGTTGCGAGGACATGGTCGATACGTTCGCCCAGCAGCAGGGCATCGCCATTCTGGGCCAGGTCGTCGGCCACGTCGCGGACCAGCGCCTGGACATCGCCCTTGGCCAGCACGGCCGGAACCGCGCGCACCAGCATGGCGGAGGGACCGAACCGTTCGAGCGCGAGGCCATAGGAGGCGAGCGTTGGCGCCGCGCCCTCCAGCCGGTCGCAATCCGGTTCGTCCAGCTCGATCACTTCGGCGATCAGCAGCGCCTGGCTGGCGGCAACCGCACCCTGGGCGCCGGCGGCCTTGAGCCGTTCCAGCACCAGGCGTTCATGGGCCGCGTGCTGGTCGACGATGACCAGTCCGTCCTCGGCCTCGGCCACGATATAGGTCTGCGCCACCTGCCCCCGTGCAACCCCCAGCGGGTGAGACACTGCCGGTTCGGGCGACTGCTGTGCCATTTCGGCCCGCGCCTCGGGCGGGGCCAGCACCGCCGCCTCGTATCCCCGCCAGACCTGCCCGGCATCGCGCAGCGCCGGAGCGGAAGCGAACAGCGAGCCGAGCGCCGGACTTTGAAGCGGAGCGCTGCGACTAATCGGCTCAGCCTGCCAGTTGCCCATCGCCGGGCCGGCGGGCGCCCGCGCCGTGCGCCTGCCTTCGCTATCCAGCGCATGGCGCAGTCCCGAGACGATGAAGCCCCGGATGAAGGCCGGATCACGGAAACGGACCTCGGTCTTGGCCGGGTGGACATTCACGTCCACTTCTTCGGGCGGAACCTCAAGAAACAGGGCGAGCACGGCATGGCGGTCGCGCGCCAGCATGTCCGCATAGGCGCCGCGCACCGCGCCGACCAGCAGCCGGTCCTTCACCGGGCGGCCATTGACGAACAGGTATTGGTGGTCGGCCACGCCCCGGTTGAAGGTCGGCAGGCCGGCCACCCCGGTCAGGCGCGCCGGACCGCGCTCAAGGTCGATCGCCACCCCGTCTTCGGCCAGCTCGCGCGCGACCAGCTGGGCCACCCGGCTGGCGAGCGCATCGCCGGGCTGCACGGCCAGGGTGCGGCGCCCATCGTGTTCCAGCACGAAGCCGACATCCGGCCGCGACATTGCCAGGCGGCGCACCACGTCGAGACAGGCGGCATATTCGCTGCGCGCCGAGCGCAGGAACTTGCGGCGCGCCGGAACCTTGCCGAACAGATCCTCCACCCGCACCCGCGTGCCGGGCGGCAGGGCGGCGGGGCCTTCTGCCGCCAGGCCTCCGTGATCGACCACGCGTCGCCAGCCCTCGCCAGCATCGCGCACCCGGCTTTCGATTGTCAGCCGGGCGACCGAGCCGATCGAGGGCAGTGCTTCGCCCCGAAAGCCAAGGGTTGCGACCAGTTCGATATGTTCGTCGGGCAGCTTCGAGGTTGCGTGCCGTTCGAGCGCCAGGGCCATCTCGTCGCGGGTCATCCCGCAGCCGTCATCGCTCACCTCGATCCCGTCGAGCCCGCCTCCGGCGAGCCGCACGGTGATGCTGCGCGCGCCCGCATCGAGCGCATTCTCGACCAGTTCCTTGAGCGCCGAGGCCGGCCGTTCGACCACCTCGCCCGCCGCGATGCGGTTGACGAGCGTTTCTGGCAGGCGGCGGATTTGGGGCATTGGATTGTCCTAGCGATGAAGCGGCTGAATTTCGAGACGGACAGGGCAGCCGCCCCCCGTTTTCGAACAATCTTTTTGGCCTTTGCCCACACCTTGCGCTAAGGAGCCGCCTTCCACGCCAGCGCAATATCCAGCGGCGCCGCGAATCGCCTCTGGTCGGGTGCACACAAAAACAGGTTTCTCAATGGCTTCGTTTCTTTCCCGGCTTTTCAAATTCGGCTCCCAGAACATGGCGATCGACCTGGGTACGGCCAACACCCTGGTCTATGTCCAGGACCGCGGGATCGTCCTGAACGAACCATCAGTGGTGGCCATCGAAACGATCAACGGGATCCGCAAGGTCAAGGCCGTTGGCGACGACGCGAAGATGATGATGGGCAAGACTCCCGACAGCATCGAGGCGATCCGCCCGCTGCGCGACGGCGTGATTGCCGACATTGAAGTCGCCGAGGAAATGATCAAGCACTTCATCCGCAAGGTGAACGGCAAGCGCACCTCGATGTTCAACCCGCCCGAGATCGTGGTCTGCGTGCCTTCAGGCTCCACTTCGGTCGAGCGCCGCGCGATCCGCGATGCGGCCTCCAATGCGGGCGCCAGCGCCGTCTACCTGATCCTTGAACCGATGGCCGCCGCGATCGGCGCCGACATGCCGGTGACGGAACCGGTCGGCTCGATGGTGGTCGACATCGGCGGCGGCACCACCGAAGTCGCGGTGCTTTCGCTGCGCGGTCTCGCCTACACCACCTCGGTGCGCGTTGGCGGCGACAAGATGGACGAAGCTATCGTTTCCTATGTCCGGCGTCATCACAACCTCCTGATCGGCGAAGCCACGGCCGAACGGATCAAGAAGGACTATGCGGTCGCCACGGTTCCCGCCGACGGCATCGGCGAGACGATCCAGATCAAGGGCCGCGACCTGGTCAACGGCGTGCCCAAGGAAATCACCATCACCCAGGCGAACATTGCCGAGGCCCTGTCCGAACCGATCGGCGCGATCGTCGAAGGCGTGCGGATCGCGCTGGAAAACACCGCGCCGGAACTCGCGGCCGACATCGTCGACCAGGGCATCGTCCTGACCGGCGGCGGCGCACTGATCCATGGTCTTGACGAATACCTGCGCGAAGAGACCGGACTCCCCGTGAGCGTTGCCGAAGATCCGCTGTCCTGCGTGGCGCTGGGCACTGGCCGTGCTATGGAAGATCCGATCTATCGCGGCGTGCTGATGACCGCCTGAGCCAGGCCCGGCGGGGCATGTCCCCGCGGAACAGGAGACGAAGTGCATGGCGCCGACGGGGAGCCGGCGCCCGGGGCATTCCCGCAGGGCGCAATACGGCACCTTTCTGAACTATTCGCTGGCGGTCGCAGGCGCGGCCGCCGGCGGAGCACTGCTGCTTGTCGTGGCGAGCGATGCGACCGCATTTTCCGGCCTGCGTGGCGCAGCGACCGATCTTGCCGCCCCGGCGGGCGAGGTGGGCGCGGGCGCCCGAGCGGAAAGCCAGGGCCTGCTGCTCACGCTCGGGGCATACTTCACCAAGGGCAGCCGGGTCGCGCAGCTGGAACGTGAAGTCGCGCAGGCGCGGGTCAGGCTGGTAGAAGCCGAGGCCCTGCACGAGGAAAACCGCGAACTGCGGGCCCTGCTCAAGCTGTCGCAGTCCGACCCGAAACCGATTGCTTCGGCCCGACTGATCGGGTCAAGCGCTTCGAGCACCCGCCGCTACGCCACGCTTGGCGTGGGATCCCTGCAGGGCGTGGCCCCCGGCATGCCGGTCGTGTCGCCGCTGGGCCTGGTCGGCCGGGTGCTGGAGGTCGGCCGCAGCAGCGCCCGCGTGCTGCTGATCACCGATAGCCAGAGCATTATCCCGGTACGCCGTGCCAGCGACGGGACCGTCGCTCTGGCAGTAGGCCATCCCGATGGGACAGTGCAGCTTAAGCTGCAGAGCCTGGGGGTCAATCCGCTGAGGGCCGGAGACGCCTTCGTGACGTCCGGATCGGGCGGCCTGTTCCGACCCGGAATTCCCTTCGCGGTCGTTGCCAGGCCAACCCGCGACGGCGCGATTGCCCGCCCCCTCAGCGATCCGGCGGCGACCGACTTCGTCATTGTCGAACCGCAGTGGGACGAAGCAGGCCTCGATTCGACCCTGCCAGCGCCTGCCGGGGGGCAGTAGTGCCCCTGCCCCTGCCCCTGCCCAAGCCCATCCGCGAGATTGGCCGCAAGCGGATCAACCGCGCGCCTTCGCCGCTGCTCGCCGTGGCCGTGCCCTGGCTGGTGGTGATGGCGGGCAGCCTCAGCCCGATGTGGCCGGTGATCGCATCGGCACCCATCCTGCCCCCGATCGGCTTCCTGATGCTGGTGGCGTGGGAGCAGCTGCGTCCCGGCATCCTGCCAGTATGGGCCGGATTGCCTCTGGGCCTGTTCGATGACCTCTACAGCGGCCAGCCGCTGGGATCGGCGATCCTGCTGTGGTCGATCGCGGTGATCCTGCTCGATTTTGTCGAGACCCGGTTTCCGTGGCGCGGCTTTGCGCTCAACTGGCTGTTCGCTTCGGCCGTGATCACGGCCTATCTGTTCCTTGCCCAGGCGCTTGCGCAGCCCGGCGGGGTCGGCGTGCCGCTGGCGATCCTGCCGCAGCTTGGCATTTCGCTACTGCTCTATCCCCTGATTGCACGGCTTGTCGCACTGTTCGACCGGTTCCGGCTAATGCCGGTGCGGGAGGCCTGATGCTGGGCGAGCAGCAGCATGTCAGCTCCGGCACGCTGAAGAACAGTTTCGAGCGCCGCGCGCTGTTCATCGGGGGGCTGCAGGCCGGGATCGGCATGCTGCTCGCTGGCCGGATGGCCTGGATCAGCCTGGCCCAGAACGACAAGTACGCGACCCTTTCCGAAAGCAACCGCGTCAACCTCTCGCTGATTCCGCCCAGACGCGGCGCGATCCTGGATCGCAACAATGCGCCGCTCGCTGCCAACAAGATGGAATACCGGGTCGACATCATACCCGAGCGGCTGATCGACCCCGATGCCACGGTGGCGGAACTGGGCAGGCTGCTGGCGTTCGACGAAATCCAGTTGCAGGACCTGCGCGACAAGCTGGAGAAAGCGCGCGGGTTCCAGCCGGTCGGCGTTGCGCAAGGCATCCCGCCCGAGAAGTTCAACCGTGTGCTGGTGCGCCTGCCCGGCTTGCCCGGCGTCATCGCCCAGCAGGGCTTTACCCGCTGGTATCCCACTGGTCCATCGGTCGGGCATCTGATCGGCTATGTCGGCCCCGCCTCGCGCGATGACTACCTGAAAGAGCGCAATCCGCTGTTGATCACGCCGGGGTTCAAGATCGGCAAGGACGGGCTGGAGAAGCAGTTCGAGGCCGCGCTGCGCGGCACGCCCGGGGCCCGACGCGCCGAAGTGACCGCCAGCGGCAAGATCGTGCGCGATCTCGACATGCGCGAGGATGTCCCCGGCGCGCCGCTGCGTCTGACCATCAACGCCCCACTGCAGGATTATGCCGCCCGGCGGATCGGCCCCGAATCCGGCGCCGTGGTGGTGATGGACTGCCTGACCGGCGATCTGCTGGCGATGGCCTCGATGCCAAGCTACGATCCGAACAACTTTTCCGACGGCATCGGCCGGATCGAGTGGAAGATGCTGTCGGACGACGATCACGTGCCCTTGCGCAACAAGGTCCTGCGGGGGCTTTATCCGCCGGGTTCTACCGTAAAGCCGATGGTGGCCCTGTCGTTCCTCGAAGCCGGGCTCGATCCCAAGGCCAGCGTGGGATGCAGCGGCGGCATACAGGTCGGCAACCGCGTGTTCCACTGCTGGAACCGGCGCGGCCACGGCTCGGTCGACATGGCCAAGGCCATCTACCAGAGCTGCGACGTCTATTTCTATCACTTCGCCCAGAAGATCGGCATGGACCGGATTGCGGCGATGGCCCGGCGCCTGGGCCTGGGCGCGGAATTCGACCTGCCGGTGCCAGGGCAGTCTTACGGCACGGTGCCGGATCCTGCCTGGAAGCAGAAGAAATACGGCAAGCCATGGGCGGTGTTCGACACCGTCAACGCGACGATCGGCCAGGGCTACATGCTGGTCAATCCGCTGCAGCAGGCGGTGATGGCGGCGCGGATCGCCAGCGGGCGGATCCTGCAGCCGCGCCTGTTGTTCGACCAGCGGATGCCCGACGCGCCCTCGCTCGGCTTCAGCCAGGAGCACCTGGATTTCGTCCACAAGGCGATGAGCGACGTGGTCAATGGCCCCGGCACCGCCGGGCGCGCGCGCCTGCCGATCGACAATGTGCTGCTGGCGGGCAAGACCGGCACCGCCCAGGTCGTCGGCCTGCACATCTCCAGCGGCAAGACCGGCCCCTGGAAGTACCGCGACCATGGCCATTTCATCTGCTTCGCCCCGTTCGACAAGCCACGCTATGCCTGCGCGGTGGTGATCGAGCATGGCGGCGGTTCGGCTGCGGCCTATCCGATCGCGCGCGACGTGATGACCTTCCTGTTCGATCCCGCAAAGGCGATGGATGCGCTGCTGGGCTTCGAGGCTGGCTGGGGCGGTACGCCGCAGCAGCGCCAGGCCGCGCGCTATGACGCCTATGCCGCGCAATACGGCGTGAGGGCGCCCAAGGCGGAAAGCGCCGAAGACGCGCTGTCCCAGGCGAACGAGCGGGAGGCGCGCGGGCAGGCATCGCCCCAGCCCGAGCAGACCGCTGCCGCCGCCCCCCGTCCCGAGGAGGACGGCACTCCCGCGGCAGCACCCGCTACGCCCGCGCCGGCTCCCTCGCCTGCCGCGCCGCCGCCTGCCACGCCCGGAGCCGCTGCGGGAGCGACACAATGAGGCCCGGGATCATCCCGGCGCCGATTGCCCGCCAGCCGTGGGGGGTGATCCTCCCGCTCATCGCACTCGTCCTGTTCGGATCGGCGGTGCTCTATTCCGCCGCAGGCGGCAACCTGCGGCCCTGGGCGCTGACCCACGTGATGCGGTTTGGCGTGTTCCTGGTGATGGCTTTGCTGATCACCCGCCTGCCGCGCGACCTGTTCAAGCTGTCGGCCTATCCGGTCTACGGCATCCTGGTCGTGCTGCTGGTGCTGGTCGACCTGATCGGCGGGATCGGCGGCGGCAGCCAGCGCTGGCTCAACCTGGGGTTCATGACGCTGCAACCGTCCGAACTGATGAAGCCGGGCATCGTGCTTGCCTTTGCACGGTTCTATGCCGATCTGCCGCCCGCGCTGACGCCGAACTGGCGCTCGCTGCTTCCGGCGGCCGGACTGCTCTCGGTCCCGGCGGCGCTGGTCATGATCCAGCCGGACCTGGGGACCGGCCTTGCCATCACGTTCGGAGCGGTCGCGGTGATGTTCATGGCCGGTCTGCCCCTGCGCTGGTTCATCGGCGCCGGTGTGGCCGGCGCGATAGCCGCCCCCATCGCCTTCTTCACCCTGCTCCATGATTACCAGCGCAACCGGGTGCTGGTGTTTCTCGATCCGGAGAGCGATCCGCTGGGGACGGGTTACCACATTACCCAGTCGAAGATCGCGATCGGTTCGGGCGGCCTGCTGGGCAAGGGCTTTGGGCAGGGCAGCCAGAGCCATCTCGATTACCTGCCCGAAGCGCACACCGACTTCGTCTTCGCCACCATGGCGGAGGAATGGGGGCTGCTGGGCGGCCTGTTCGTGCTGATCGTCTTCGCACTCATCCTGCGCTGGGGCTTCACCACCGCCCGCAACGCGCCAGACCGGTTCTCCGGCCTGCTGGCAGGCGGCATGACCTGCACGGTGTTCTTCTACATCGCGATCAACCTGATGATGGTCATGGGCCTGGCGCCGGTGGTGGGCATCCCCCTGCCCTTCATGAGCCACGGCGGCTCGTCGATGATGACCAACATGATCTGCCTTGGCACGATCATGGCGGTCGATCGCTGGAGCCGGAAAGGCGGTTTGCAGGGTTCGTGAAAATTATCGCACGAATCATCTTCCCATCCGGAATCTTCCCGCTATAGGGGGCGCTCCCGACGGATCGGGGCAGCGGTTCGCCGCAAAGCCGGTTGTCAGTGTGGACGCATAGCTCAGTTGGTAGAGCAGCTGACTCTTAATCAGCGGGTCCTAGGTTCGAGCCCTAGTGCGTCCACCACCTTCTCCCATGTTTTCAAACACTTGAATCGCTCGGACAGTGGAACGTAACCAGACATCTGCGTGCTAGGTAGCTCTCTAGGTAGCAGCGCGGCAATTCGGCGCTGCAGTGCAGTGAACTGTTCATGGCCTGCGCCCTGTACAACTGAGCTTGAGCGAGTTGTCGGTTCACCTCCCCGCCAGCGGCGCACGCTGGGATGGCGGCTTAGAACCTCAGGCGGCGCGGTGTCGTGCTAACAGCTAGGCCACCCGAGCTTCGATCCAGAGCGCCCGACGGACGAGAATGACGCCCTTGGCTGAATGCCCTGCCGACTCGGATACGCCTCATGGACGGTAAGAACGGTCAGGCGGTTAAGCGCCGGATCTGGCTTCGACGCGCAGGCGTTGACGGAGGACATCATCGCGTTGGTGAAGCAATATGGTCGCTACGGCTATCGCCGGGTGACCGCATTGCTCTGTCATGCGGGATGGACGGTGAACCACAACCGGGTTGAGCGGATATGGCGGCGCGAGGGGCTCAAGGTCCCGCAACGCCAGCCAAAGCGCGGGCGCCTGTGGCTCAATGACGGAACGTGCATCCGCCTGCGACATGAGGACGTGCTGGCGGCGTTGGCAGAGCTGTTCGTCACGCGTGGGCCGCCCGCGCACATACGGTTGGATAACGGCGCCGAATTTATCGCCAATGCCGTCCAGAAATGGCTCGGCCAGATCGGCGTGAAGACGCTCTACATCGCACCGGGATCGCCATGAGAGAATGGATATAATGAGAGCTTCAATGGGTCGCTGCGCGACGAACTGCTCAATGGCGAGATCTTCTACAGCCTCGCCGAGGCAAAGGTGCTGATCCAAGCCTGGCGGCGGCATTACAACACCGTCCGCCCGCACAGCAGCCTTGGCTACCGACCACCGGCGCCAGAAATGGCTTCACCGCCCTATCCAGTCTCCGGTTCCGCTTCGCTCCACCTCCGCTCGGATATGGCGGCGGCGGGCTTAATCCACTAACAAACCAACCGGTCCACTCGGTGGGGCAGATCACTGGCCGAACTGTGCGACGGCTAATCCCATACTGCTTTAAATCAGCATGGCACCTTTGGATGCGGAACTTGCGGCCATCGTCCCTGCGCCCATAGACGAAGTCGTAAGACCACACATCGCGGGATATTCCGGTCGCAGGCGGGTAACCACGCTCGGTGATCTGGGGTACCGCACCGCGATTGAACTCATCGCTGAAATTGGGCTTCCCCATGATCGCCTCCTGTCCTCAAAATTAGGATCGAAGGCGTCCAGAAATCAAGGGGCTACTCACCCGCCTGACGCATCCTCACCTCCGTCAGCAGCGCTGAATCAAATCAAACCGCCATTGGCGAAGTGCTGTTGTAGTGCCCAGATAGCGCCCGATGCGTAGGATATTATCTTTGCCCTCCCCCGTTCGGGGGGTGTGCGGCGATCAGCGGACAGCTCATAAGGAAGGGGCGATCCGGCCTCCAAGGCGCTCCAGCAATGGAGTTTCTTGATGGTAACTCTGGCGGTGGGACTCCGTCTCACCGCCATTTCTTCACCTTACGTGTGGCTTATTTCTTGTCGGGAAACCCCAGTCCAATTATCTTCAAGGGCCACTTCGCATTCCTGATTGGGAGAACTCAAATGCGCATCCTACTGACCGCCGCCACCGTCGCGATCGCGCTCACGGCAACCCCTGCCCAGGCCCGGTCGGGCTACGCCGCGTGCGTGGCGATCCAGCCGAGCAAGAACCGCCTTTTGTGGACCAATCCGGTTGCCGCGGAAGACTCGTCGATGGCGACGCTTGCCGCGAAATTCGCCGCGACGCTGCGCGACAAGAGCTATGCATCCGACCCCGAATTGTCCGAGTATTGCAAATTCTTTGTGCAGCAGAAGGACGCGATGGAGTTCATCATGAGCATTCGTCAGAACCACAACGGCCCGGTAGGCCCAGGGGTGCCCTTCAGTGGCTAGCAGTCGATTTTTGCATGCGCTGCTGACAGTCGGCCTACTCGCCGTGTCGCAGGCCACGCAAGCGCAGTGGAGCGCCGCCAACGACGAGGCCAACCGCCAGCGCATGATGGCATCGATGCGGGCGCAAGACGCCGCCAATGATCGCGCTGCAGCCGACCGGGCCTTCCAGGCCGGGCTGGAGCAGCAGCGTTCGCTGGGCAGCGGCTCGTCCCCCTCGTCTTCCTCGTCCGGATCGGGTGGCATGGGCACGCCGTTGGACGGGCTGGCGGCTGCGCTTGGCCGCGGCAATCAGTCAAGCGGGGGACCGCAGTCCGTGGTCGATCGCCGCACGTACATCATCCATCAGCAGGAAACGTCCAAACAGGTGGTGGCTCGGCTGTTCGCCGAGGCGGAAGGCGGCAATCCCGAAAGTGCGTGGAACCTCGGCCGGCTCTATTACACCGGATATGCCGGCGTCCCACGGGACGATGCCCAGGCGCGCCGCTGGTTTGCCACCGCGGGCGAACGCGGCCATTCCGAGGCGCTGGCCAACCTAGGCTATTTTGCGCACGAGGGGATCGGAGGTCCGCAGGACCCGGCGCTGGCACTTGACGCCACGGCCCGGGCGGCGGCTGCAGGCAGCACTTACGGCGCAGGGCTGAACGGGATCTATCGGCTGAGCGGCCTGGCCGACGGGCAGCTCGATCCTGTTGCCGTGGCCAACCTGGAGCGAGCAGCCGATGCGGGCGAACTGTTTGCTCAGGCAGCTCTCGGTACCATTGTCTACGCACTGGGAGTGGGGACCGCGGAGAACTGGGAACGCGCGGCACACTACGCCCGCCTCGCCGCTGAACAGGGCCACGGTGCATCGATGACCGAACTGGCGCGGATGATGTTCGTCGGCCGGGGCGTGGCGCAGGACCAGCGGGGGGCCGTTGCCATGTTCCGTCGTGCGGCCGAAGCCGGCGATCCGGGAGGCATGTCCTTCCTTGGGCAACTGTACATGACCG
>Ga0208564_1001674_pt1 | contig 18360 bp, 13 predicted proteins | sample AD_UKC073_MetaG_FD_184439 | JGI IMG/M metagenome (GOLD analysis project Ga0208564, IMG submission 184439) | Active sludge microbial communities of municipal wastewater-treating anaerobic digesters from USA - AD_UKC073_MetaG (SPAdes) (version 2) | ecosystem: Engineered > Bioreactor > Anaerobic >... | reverse complement strand
CGGGTCATCTTCCTTGTCGCTGATGACCGCTTTCGTCTCGGACTCGCTGCTTTCGAACAGATGACCAGCGCTTGCCGTCGGCCGGCTGGGCACCCAGTCGTGGCGACGCTGCAGGTGGTAGGCCAGGCCGGTGCCGGCTGGAATCAGCCGACCGACGATGACGTTCTCCTTCAACCCGCGCAGATCGTCGCGCAAGCCGCGCACGGCCGCTTCGGTCAGCACCCGCGTGGTCTCCTGGAACGAGGCGGCGGAGATGAACGATTCGGTGGCCAGCGACGCCTTGGTGATGCCGAGCAGGATCGGTTGCCAGTGCGCCGGCGTGCGGTCCTCGCTCAGGGCCTTGTCGTTTTCCTCCAGCACCCGGGTGCGCTCGGCCTGCTCGCCCTTGATGAAGCTGGTGTCGCCCGGATCGACGATTTCGACCTTGCGCAGCATCTGGCGGATGATCACTTCGATGTGCTTGTCGTTGATCTTCACGCCCTGTACCCGGTACACGTCCTGGATTTCCTTGACCAGGTAGGCAGCCAGCTCCTGTACCCCGAGCAGGCGCAGGATGTCGTGGGGGTTGGGCTCGCCGTCAGCGATCATTTCACCCTGTTCGACGTATTCACCGTCGAAGACATTGACCTGTCGCCACTTCGGGATCAATTCCTCATAGAGGATCTCACCGCTCTTGTCGCGGATCATCAGCCGCTGCTTGCCCTTGGTTTCCTTGCCGAATTCGATGATGCCGGATTTTTCGGCCAGGATCGCCGGTTCCTTGGGTTTGCGGGCCTCGAACAGGTCGGCGACTCGCGGCAGACCACCGGTGATGTCGCGCGCCTTGGAGGATTCCTGCGGAATCCGGGCGATGATGTCGCCCACAGCCACTTCGATGATCTCGGAGGCCACGAAGGCCGCGGTCAGCGCCGGGCTGACGATGGCTCCGGGCGACAGCGGGTACTGCGCCAGGGTGCTGGTGCCGGGGATGAACAGATCATTGCCGTATTGGTCCACCAGCCGGATCAGCGGTCGCTTGTCCTTGCCCTGGGCGCCGCGCTGTTTGGGGTCCATCACCACCAGGCTGGACACACCGGTGATCTCATCGGTATGGCGCTGTACAGTGATGCCTTCCTCGAACTCGGCGAAGCGCACGAAGCCAGCCATTTCGGTGATGATCGGGTGAGCGTGCGGATCCCAGCGCGCGATCACCCGTCCGGCATCGACCAGACTGCCGTCATCGACCGACAGCACCGCACCATACGGTACCTTATAGCGTTCCCGCTCGCGGCCATGCTCGTCGAACAGGATCATTTCGCCCGAGCGCGAGACGGCGACCAGATTGCCGTCCCGATTGCGGACAGTTTTCATTTTGTGCAGCCGCAGCACGCCCTTGGACTTGACCATGACGTTGTCGACCACCTTGGACGAGGCGGCGCCGCCGATGTGGAAGGTACGCATGGTCAGCTGGGTGCCGGGCTCGCCGATCGATTGGGCGGCGATTACGCCGACCGATTCCCCGCTGTTGGCCCTGTGGCCACGTGCCAGGTCACGGCCGTAGCAGGCCGAGCAGACCCCGTAGCGGGTCCGGCAGGTGATGGCCGAACGGACCAGCAGGCGGTCGATGCCCCATTCGTCCAGCTTGGTGACCCATTGCTCGTCGAGCAGGGTGCCGGCCGGGATGGCGATGTCGTCGCTGGCCGGATCGAGCACGTCCTGGGCGACCACCCGGCCCAGCACCCGATCGCGCAGCGATTCCTTGATGTCGCCTTCCTCGACCACCGGGGTCATCCAGATGCCTTCCTGGGCGCCGCAGTCGGGTTCGGTGACGACCAGATCCTGGGCGACATCGACCAGCCGCCGGGTCAGATAGCCGGAGTTGGCAGTCTTTAGAGCGGTATCGGCCAAGCCTTTGCGGGCGCCGTGGGTGGAGATGAAGTACTCCAACACGCTCAACCCTTCGCGGAAATTGGCCTTGATCGGCGTTTCGATGATTTCGCCGGACGGCTTGGCCATCAGACCACGCATGCCGGCCAGCTGACGGATTTGCGCCGCCGAACCGCGCGCGCCGGAATCGGCCATCATGAACACGGCGTTGAAGGAGGTCTGACGCGCTTCCTCGCCTTTGCGGTCGAGCACGGTTTCGGTGCCCAGGTTGTCCATCATGGCCTTGGCCACCTGTTCGTTGGTACGCGACCAGATGTCCACCACCTTGTTGTAGCGCTCGCCCTTGGTCACCAGACCCGAGGTGTACTGGCTGTCGATTTCCTTGACCTCGCGCTCGGCGTTCTCCAGCAGCTGGACCTTCTTCCCAGGGATCTTGAAATCCTCGAAGCCGATCGACGAGCCGGAGCGGGTCGCGTAACGGAAGCCGGTGTACATCAGCTGGTCGGCGAACACCACCGTGTCCTTGAGTCCCAGCCGCCGGTAGCACTCGTTGATCAGTTGCGAGATGGTCTTCTTCTTGAGCACCTGGTTGACCAGGGCGAAGGGCAACCCCTTGGGCAGGATTTCCGACAGCAACACCCGGCCGACGGTGGTTTCCACCCGCCGGGTGACGGTCTGCAACGCGCCATCCGGGCCGATCTCCTCCACCGTCAGGCGGGCTTCGATCCGGGCTTGCAGTTCGACCTTGCGGTTTTCGTAGGCGCGGTGGACTTCCTTCAGGCCGGAGAAGACCATGCCCTCACCCTTGGCGTTGATGCGCTCGCGGGTCAGGTAGTACAGACCCAGCACCACGTCCTGGGACGGGACGATGATCGGCTCGCCGTTGGCCGGGCTGAGGATGTTGTTGGTGGACATCATCAGCGCGCGGGCTTCGAGCTGGGCCTCGATCGACAGCGGGACATGGACTGCCATCTGGTCGCCGTCGAAGTCGGCGTTGAAGGCGGTGCAGACCAGCGGGTGCAACTGGATGGCCTTGCCCTCGATCAGCACCGGCTCGAACGCCTGGATGCCCAGGCGGTGCAGGGTCGGGGCGCGGTTGAGCAGCACCGGATGTTCGCGGATCACCTCTTCAAGGACGTCCCACACCGCCGGCTCTTCGCGCTCGACCATTTTCTTGGCGGCTTTGATGGTGGTGGACAGGCCCTTGAACTGTAGCTTGCTGAAGATGAACGGCTTGAACAGCTCCAGCGCCATCTTCTTGGGCAGACCGCACTGGTGCAGGCGCAGGGTCGGACCGACCACGATCACCGACCGGCCGGAGTAGTCGACCCGCTTGCCGAGCAGATTCTGGCGGAAACGGCCCTGCTTGCCCTTGATCATGTCGGCCAGCGACTTCAGCGGCCGCTTGTTGCTGCCGGTGATGGCGCGGCCACGCCGGCCGTTGTCCAGCAATGAATCCACCGCTTCCTGCAGCATGCGCTTCTCGTTGCGCACGATGATGTCGGGAGCGGACAGCTCCAGCAGGCGCTTGAGCCGGTTGTTGCGGTTGATGACCCGCCGGTAGAGGTCGTTGAGGTCGGAGGTCGCGAAACGACCGCCGTCCAGAGGCACCAACGGGCGCAGATCGGGCGGCAGCACCGGTAGCACGGTCAACACCATCCACTCCGGCTTGTTGCCGGAGTGGAGGAAGGATTCCACCAACTTGAGCCGTTTGGACAGCCGCTTGAGTTTGGTTTCGGAGCTGCACTCGAGGATTTCCTGCCGCAGCTGTACGACCAGTTGCTTCAGATCCAGGCCATGCAGCAGCTCGCGCACCGCCTCGGCGCCCATCCGCGCATCGAATTCGTCACCGTATTGTTCGACCGCGTCGAGATAAGCCTCGTCGGTCAGCATTTGCCCGCGTTCCATCGGGGTCATGCCGGGGTCGATGACCACGAACGATTCGAAGTACAGCACCCGCTCGATATCGCGCAGGGTCATGTCCAGCAACAGGCCAATGCGCGAGGGCAGCGACTTCAGGAACCAGATGTGCGCGACCGGCGAGGCCAGTTCGATATGCCCCATGCGCTCGCGTCGCACCTTGGCCAGGGTGACTTCCACCCCGCACTTCTCGCACACCACGCCGCGGTGCTTGAGCCGCTTGTACTTGCCGCACAGGCACTCGTAGTCCTTGGTCGGGCCGAAGATCTTGGCGCAGAACAGGCCATCGCGTTCCGGCTTGAAGGTCCGGTAATTGATGGTCTCGGGCTTCTTCACCTCGCCACGGCTCCAGGCGCGGATCATCTCCGGCGAGGCCAGTCCGATGCGGATGGCGTCGAAATCTTCGATCTCGTCGAAGGTCTTGAACGGGTTCAGCAGGTCTTTCATCGGTTCTCACCCACGGAATTGCGTTGTCTCACTGACAGCGGGCGCGGCATGCTTACTCAGGGCGCTGCGGAGGTGCCATGTCGTTTTCCAGGTCGATGTTGATGCTCAAGGAACGGATCTCCTTGACCAGAACGTTGAACGATTCCGGCATGCCGGCTTCCATGCGGTGGTTGCCATCGACGATGTTCTTGTAGACCTTGGTACGACCGTTCACGTCATCCGATTTCACTGTCAGCATTTCCTGCAGGGTGTAGGAGGCGCCATAGGCTTCCAGTGCCCAGACTTCCATCTCGCCGAAGCGTTGGCCGCCGAACTGGGCCTTACCGCCCAGGGGCTGTTGCGTCACCAGGCTGTACGGACCGGTGGAACGGGCGTGCATCTTGTCGTCCACCAGATGGTTCAGCTTGAGCATGTACATGTAGCCGACCGTGACCGGCCGCTCGAAGGCTTCGCCGGTGCGGCCGTCGAACAGTAGGGTTTGGCCATTTTCCGGCAAATCGGCCAGTTTCAGCATTTCCCGCAATTCGGTCTCGGTCGCGCCGTCGAAGACCGGAGTGGCCATCGGGATGCCGCCGCGCAAGTTCCGGCACAGGGTGCGGACTTCGTCATCGCCGAACTGGGACAGATCGACCCGCTGCTCGCCAGCTCCGCTATAGAGGCGGCTGAGATAGGCGCGCAGTTCCTCGACATGGGCTTGGGCGTCCAGCAGTCGGCCGAGTTTGATGCCCAGACCCTTGGCTGCCCAGCCCAGATGGGTTTCCAACACCTGGCCGACGTTCATCCGCGACGGTACGCCCAGCGGATTCAGCACGATATCGACCGGGGTTCCGTCTTCCAGATAGGGCATGTCTTCCTGCGGCACGATCATGGAGACCACGCCCTTGTTGCCGTGGCGGCCCGCCATCTTGTCGCCCGGCTGCACCCGGCGCTTGACCGCCAAGTAGACCTTGACCATCTTCAGGACGCCGGGGGCGAGGTCGTCGCCCTGGGTGAGCTTGCGGCGCTTTTCCTCGAACTTCTGGTCGAAGTCCTTACGCTGCTGGTCGAGCTGGCGGCTGATCTTTTCCAGCTGCTCGTTCAGCTCGTCGGACTGCATGCGGATCTCGAACCAGAGCGCGCGCGGCAGTCCCAACAGGTATTCGGCCGTAACCGGGCCGCTGCCCCGCATATGGGGGCCGCCATGGGCCATCTGGCCCACCAGCATGCGCTCCATGCGCTGGTACAGGTCGTCTTCCAGAATGCGCGCCTGATCGTTGAGATCCTTGCGGATGCGCTTCAGTTCGGCGTCTTCGATCTGACGGGCGCGCGAATCCTTTTCCACGCCGTCGCGGGTGAACACCCGCACGTCGATGACGGTGCCGTCCATGCCGGAGGGCACCCGCAGCGAGGTGTCCTTCACGTCGGAGGCTTTCTCGCCGAAGATGGCCCGCAGCAGTTTTTCCTCGGGAGTCAGCTGGGTTTCGCCCTTCGGGGTCACCTTGCCGACCAGGATGTCGCCGGTCTTAACCTCGGCCCCGATGAAGACGATGCCCGCTTCGTCGAGCCGGGCCAGCGCGCTCTCGCCGACATTGGGGATGTCGGCGGTGATTTCTTCCGGCCCCAGTTTGGTGTCGCGGGCAACGCAGGACAGCTCTTCGATGTGGATGGTGGTGAAGCGGTCTTCCTGCACCACCCGCTCGGAGATCAGGATCGAGTCCTCGAAGTTGTAGCCGTTCCACGGCATGAAGGCGACCAGCAAATTCTGTCCCAGCGCCAGTTCGCCCATGTCAGTGGACGGACCGTCGGCCAGGACGTCGCCGCGCGCCACGGCGTTGCCGACCTGGACCAGTGGCCGCTGGTTGATGCAGGTGTTCTGGTTGGACCGGGTGTATTTGGTCAGATTGTAGATGTCGACCCCCGGTTCGCCGGCTTCGGTTTCCTCGTCGTGGACGCGTACCACGATACGGCCAGCGTCGACCGAATCGACCCGCCCGCCGCGCTTGGCGATCACGCACACCCCGGAGTCGCAGGCCACGATCCGCTCCATGCCGGTGCCGACCAGCGGTTTTTCCGAGCGCAGGGTGGGGACAGCCTGGCGCTGCATGTTGGAGCCCATCAGCGCACGGTTGGCGTCGTCGTGCTCCAGGAACGGGATCAGCGCCGCCGCGACCGAGACGATCTGCTTGGGCGACACGTCCATGTACTGCACTTTATCCGGCGCGGCCAGGGTGAATTCGTTCTGGTGCCGGCAGGAGACCAGCTCGTCGGTCAGTCGCCCGTCGACATCGAGCGGAGTGTTGGCCTGGGCGATGACGTAATGGCCTTCCTCGATGGCCGACAGGTAATCGATACGGTCGGTTACCCGGCTATTTTCGACCCAGCGGTAGGGCGTTTCCAGAAAGCCGTAGGAGTTGGTGCGGGCGTAGACGGCCAGCGAGTTGATCAGGCCGATATTCGGCCCTTCCGGGGTTTCGATCGGGCAGACTCGGCCATAGTGGGTGGCGTGCACGTCGCGCACTTCGAAGCCGGCGCGCTCGCGGGTCAGGCCGCCCGGTCCCAGCGCCGACACCCGACGCTTGTGGGTCACTTCCGACAGCGGGTTGTTCTGGTCCATGAACTGCGACAGCTGCGAAGAGCCGAAGAATTCCTTGATGGCGGCCGCGACCGGCTTGGCGTTGATCAGATCCTGCGGGGTCAGATCCTCGGACTCGGCCAGGCTCAGCCGTTCCTTGACGGCGCGTTCGACGCGCACTAACCCGATCCGGAACACGTTTTCGGTCATTTCGCCCACGCAGCGGATGCGGCGATTGCCGAGATGGTCGATATCGTCGACTTGCCCGTTGCCGTTGCGGATGTCGATCAGCACCTTGAGCACGGCCAGGATGTCTTCCATCGACAGCACGCCGGCGGGATGCGGCTTGGCCGGCACGTCCGCAGTCGACTTTCGACGGTGGCCTACTCGACTGTCGAACTTCATGCGGCCGACATCGGACAGGTCGTAGCGCTCCGACGAGAAGAACAGGTCGTGCAGCAGGCGCTGGGCGGCGTCCTTGGTGGGCGGTTCGCCGGGACGCATCATCCGGTAGATTTCCACCTGGGCGTCCCACTGGCTGCGGGTGGTGTCGGCGCGCAGGGTGTTGGAGACGTAGGGACCGCGATTGACTTCGTTGATGTAGAGCGTCTGGAATGCGGTGACGCCGCCGACTAGCATCTTCTCCAGCTTGTCCAGGGTCAATTCGTCGTTGGCCTGGGCCAGTAGTTCGCCGGTTTCCGGATCGGGCAGGTCGTGCGCCAGAATCTTGCCGATCAGATATTCGCGCGGGATCTGCAGGCTTTGAACACCGGCCTTGGTCAGATCGCGGACATGCTTGTTCTTGATGCGCTCGCCGGCCTTGACCACCAGCCGCTCTCCGATCTGGATGTCGAAGCTGGCGGTTTCACCCTGCAGGCGTTCCGGCACCAGATCCAGATGGAATTGCTCGTTCGCGATCCGAACCGTGTTGGTGTCGAAGAAGATGTCGAGAAGCTGTTCGTTGACGCTGCGGGCTTGGGGGTCGTTGGGATTGGGCTCGTCGAACAACGCGCGCAGCAGAATGGTCACCGGCAGCTTGCGCCGACGGTCGATGCGAGCGTAGACGATATCCTTGATGTCGAATTCGAAATCCAGCCAGGAGCCGCGATAGGGAATGACGCGGGCTGAGAACAGCAGCTTGCCGGAAGAGTGGGTCTTGCCTTTGTCGTGATCGAAGAAGACGCCCGGCGAGCGGTGCAATTGCGACACGATCACCCGTTCGGTGCCGTTGATGACGAAGGTACCGTTGTCGGTCATCAGCGGCAGTTCGCCCAGATAAACTTCGTTTTCCTTGATATCCTTGATCTTGTGGGCGCCGGCTTCGGCTTCCTTGTCCATCAACACCAGCCGCAGCCGCACCCGCAGCGGCGCGGCGTAGGTCAAGCCGCGCAGCTGACACTCCCGCACATCGAAGACCGGCTCACCCAAGCGATAGCTGACATACTCCAGTCGCGCATTACCCGAATAGCTGATGATCGGGAACACCGAACGGAAGGCGGCGTGCAAGCCGACTTCCCGGCGCTCTCCCGGCGAGACTTCGGCTTGCAGAAACTCGCGGTACGAATCGAGCTGGATCGCCAGCAGATAAGGTACGCCGAGAATGCTGGGGCGCTTGCCAAAGTCTTTACGAATGCGTCTCTTTTCAGTAAAAGTGTAGGCCATCGGGATTCCTCTCACGGGAGTACCAGCCAAGGGTGGTGGGAGCCACCTGATTCCATGATCGGTTCCGAACCGCGCTCCTGCGGACCGGAACATGTTTCAACCACCGCGCTTGGCGGGGTGTGGATCGAACCCTGACGCACGCGAACGGAAACAAGCCGGCATCCATAGGGTGCCAGCTGTTCCCGTTCAAGTCTGTCCAAACCAGACCGATACCGTGCAACGAGATCCCACGCTGTAGTGGGTAACGCGGCACTTACTTGACGTCGACCTTGGCGCCGGCTTCTTCCAATTTCTTCTTGATGTCTTCGGCTTCGGCCTTGGGGATGCCTTCCTTGATGGTGGAAGGCACGCCTTCGACCAGGTCTTTGGCTTCCTTCAGACCCAGGCCGGTCAGGGCGCGGACCACCTTGATCACTTCGACCTTCTTCTCGCCGAAGCTGGACATCACGACGTCGAACTCGGTCTTTTCCTCGACCGGTGCGGCGGCGGCGGCGGCGGCCGGCGCAGCCGCGACAGCGGCAGCGGCGCTGACGCCGAATTTCTCTTCCATCGCGGAAATCAGGTCCACGATTTCCATCACGGTCATGCCAGCGATGGTTTCCAGAATATCGTCTTTCGAAACGGCCATTACGGATTTACTCCTGAATAAGAACGCAAACTGCTGTAATCAATGAGGCTGTGGGTTGCCGAAACGCTCAGGCGGCTTCCTTTTGCTGACGGATCGCCTCGATAGTGCGCACCAGCTTGCCGGGAACTTCGTTGAGGGTCCGCGCGAACTTGTCGAGCGGTGCCCGCAGGGTCGCCATGAACAGGCTGATCGCTTCGTTACGGGTCGGCAGACTGGCCAGTCGGTCCAGCTCGCTCGCTGGATACGCTTGCCCACTGACGGCCAATGCTTTGACGATCAACTTGTCGTTGGCTTTTTCCTTGAGAAATTCCTTGAACAACCGAGCCGCAGCGCCTGGATCCTCCTGGGAGAACGCCAGAATCAGCGGTCCCACCAAACTGGGTTGCAGACATTCGAACTCGGTGCCCTGCACGGCGCGCCGCGCCAGGGTGTTCTTGACGACACGCAAATAGACGCCGGTTTCCCGCGCTTTCACCCGCAGGGTCGTGACCTGCGCTACGCTCAGCCCACGGTACTCGGCGGCAACTGCGGAGTGCGCACTGGCAGCCACTTTGGCGACCTCGGCCACCACAGCCTGTTTTTCTGCCAGATTGAGACTCATTGCATTACCTCGTAGTTTTTCCTCCACTGGCGTGGAGAAGGGTACGGCGGCCTTACCAGGAATGATCCGGAAGGGCTCTACCGTCTGCGCAGGCCATATCCGGCGGGTAGCCGGCCATGATTAAGTCCGAAGACGCCTGCGGTCTTTGACGCTGGCCGGATAGTCCGGCCGGCCCAAAGTTGGGTCGTGCGCCCTCACGGTTGAGGCAAGGGCGCCTGATGTTCTGAATATTCAGAATGATAGCGTAGCCTGATCGACCATGAGACCCGGACCCATGGTGGTGGAAACGGTCACCCGGCGCATGTAGACGCCCTTGGAGGTCGCCGGCTTGGCCTTCTGCAGATCGTGCAGCAACGCCTGAAGGTTTTCCTGCAGCTGCATCGGGGCGAAATCGACCTTGCCGATAGTGCAGTGGATGATGCCGGCCTTGTCGGTCCGGTAGCGGACCTGGCCTGCCTTGGCGTTGCGGATCGCTCCCGTGACATCGGGGGTCACGGTGCCGACCTTGGGATTGGGCATCAGGCCGCGTGGACCGAGGATCTTGCCCAACTGGCCGACCACCCGCATGGCGTCGGGAGAGGCGATGACGACATCGAAATCGAGATTGCCGGCCTTGACCGATTCGGCCAAGTCCTCGAAACCGACCACATCAGCGCCAGCGGCCCGGGCGGCATCGGCATTGGCCCCTTGGGCGAACACCGCTACCCGCACCGTCTTGCCGGTTCCGTTGGGCAATACCGTGGCGCCACGCACCACCTGATCGGATTTACGCGGGTCCACCCCGAGATTGACCGCTACGTCGACCGATTCCCGGAATTTGGTGGCCGACAGATCCTTCAGCAGATCGAGAGCTTCGCCGATCGGATAGCTCTTGCCGGGCGTGAGTTTGGCGCGGATCGCCTGCATGCGTTTGGTGAGCTTGGCCATGTTTACACCCCCTCGACCGTGATGCCCATGGAGCGGGCGCTGCCAGCGATGGTGCGGACAGCGGCATCCAGATCGGCGGCGGTCAAATCGGGCATCTTGGCCTTGGCGACTTCTTCCAGCTGCGCGCGGGTAGCCGTGCCGACCTTCTTGGTATTGGGGTTGGAGCTGCCTTTATCGATGCCCAGCGCCTTGCGCAGCAGGACCGAGGCTGGCGGCGTCTTCATGATGAAGGTGAAGCTGCGGTCGCTGTAGACCGTGATCACCACCGGGATCGGCAGACCGGGCTCCAGGTTCTGGGTCTGCGCGTTGAAGGTCTTGCAGAACTCCATGATGTTCACCCCGTGTTGACCCAGGGCCGGACCGACAGGGGGGCTGGGATTGGCCTTGGCGGCCGCTACCTGCAATTTGACGTATGCCGTGACTTTCTTTGCCATACTGACTCCTGACGGGTGCTAGCGCCTTGCGGCTCCCCGAATGGACCGCCCGATCAGCGGGACGGTAGATAAGGCGACCGGCGCGGAGCCGGTCAGCGGGACACTTTCTCGACCTGACTGAATTCCAGTTCGACCGGAGTGGTGCGGCCAAAGATCATCACGCCCACCCGCAACCGGCTTTTTTCGTAATTGACTTCTTCGACCACGCCTTCGAAGTCGTTGAACGGCCCATCGGTGACCCGCACCATCTCACCGGGTTCGTACAGCACCTTGGGCTTGGGCTTGTCGACGCCGTCCTGGATGCGTTGCAGGATTACTTGGGCCTCTTTCTCGGAGATCGGAGCCGGCTTGTCGCTGGATCCGCCGATGAAGCCAAGTACCTTGGGAACGCTGCGGACCATGTGCCAGGTTTCGTTGTCCATCTCCATCTGCACCAGCACATAGCCTGGGAAAAACTTGCGGTCGCTCTTGCGTTTTTGCCCGTCCCGCATTTCCACGACTTCTTCGGTCGGCACCAGCACCTGGCCGAACCGATCTTGAAGTCCATCGCGGCTAATTCGCTCCAGCAGCGAGCGCTTGACGTGCTGCTCGAAGCCGGAATAAGCCTGTACCACATACCACCGCATCGCCATATCGTCGCCTTGCGCTATCCGGTGATCAGTCGAACCAGCCAGAACAGCACGATGTCGAGCAGCCACAGCAACAGTCCCATGATGACGACCATGGCGATGACGATCAGCGTAGTTTGGGTGGTCTCGGCCCGGGTGGGCCAGACGATCTTGCGAAGTTCGGAGCGAGCGCCCCGCATGAATTCCAGGGTTTCCGCGCCCAGTTCGGTTTTCAGAGCGATCGTCACCGCTATGCCGAGCGCGATCAACAGGCCGATCACGCGTACCAGCAACCCATGATTGGCGAAAACGTAAAAGGCCGCCAGCGCAATCAGGACGATGGCGCCTGCAGCGAGCAGTTTCAGAGTGTCAGCGCGATTATTGAGGATTGGCGTTTCGGTTTTGGTCGGATTCATGCGGGTATCGGCTTCACGCATCCCAACGAATCCCCATTCGCCAGCAGCGACGAATGGGTTTGGGATATGCCATGCAAGAGATGGCAGGCCAGGAGGGTCTCGAACCCCCAACCTGCGGTTTTGGAGACCGCTGCTCTACCAATTGAGCTACTGGCCTGTAGCTACCACTAAGAGAGTGGAACCTTTACCAAAAGGTTCCACCCAATCTATTTTCGTCCTGAAATTACTCGATGATCTTGGCGACGACGCCGGCGCCGACGGTGCGGCCACCCTCACGGATGGCGAAGCGCAGACCTTCGTCCATGGCGATCGGCGCGATCAGGTTGACCTCGATGCGCACGTTGTCGCCCGGCATCACCATCTCGACCCCTTCCGGCAGGTCGACCGAACCGGTCACGTCCGTGGTGCGGAAGTAGAACTGCGGCCGATAGCCCTTGAAGAACGGGGTATGCCGTCCGCCTTCTTCCTTGGACAGCACATACACCTCGGCTTCGAAATGGGTGTGCGGGGTGATGGTGTTGGGCTTGGCCAGCACCTGGCCGCGCTCCACTTCGTCCCGCTTGGTGCCGCGCAGCAGCACGCCGATGTTGTCGCCGGCTTCGCCCTGGTCGAGCAGCTTGCGGAACATCTCCACGCCGGTGCAGGTGGTCTTAATCGTGGGCCGAATGCCGACGATCGCCACTTCCTCACCCACCTTGACCTTGCCGCGCTCGACACGCCCAGTGACCACCGTGCCGCGCCCGGAGATCGAGAACACGTCTTCGATCGGCATCAGGAACGGCTTGTCGATTTCGCGCTGCGGCTGCGGGATGTAGTCGTCCATGGCTTCGACCAGCTTGATGATCGACGGCTCGCCGATGTCGCTCTGGTCGCCTTCCAGCGCCTTGAGCGCTGAACCGGTGACGATCGGCAGATCATCACCCGGAAATTCGTAGCTGCTCAACAGCTCACGCACTTCCATCTCCACCAGTTCCAGCAGCTCGGCGTCATCCACCATGTCGGCCTTGTTCAGGTACACGACAATGCAGGGCACGCCCACCTGCCGAGCCAGCAGAATGTGTTCGCGGGTCTGCGGCATCGGGCCGTCCGCGGCCGATACCACCAGGATCGCACCGTCCATCTGCGCCGCGCCGGTGATCATGTTCTTGATGTAGTCGGCGTGGCCCGGGCAGTCGACGTGGGCGTAGTGCCGCTTGGGCGACTGGTATTCGACGTGCGCCGTGGCGATCGTGATCCCGCGCGCCTTCTCTTCCGGCGCCGAGTCGATCTGGTCGTAGGCTTTGAATTCGCCCCCGAACTTGGTCGACATCACCTTCGTGATCGCCGCCGTCAGCGTGGTCTTGCCATGGTCTACATGCCCGATCGTCCCCACGTTGACATGCGGCTTGCTGCGCTCAAACTTTTCTTTGGACACCGTTACTTACTCCATCCGATTCAAAACCTTCGGCACGCGCTTCAGGTCGTTTTCTTGATGACCGCCTCCGCGATCGCAGCGGGGGCTTCGTTGTATTTGGCGAATTCCATGGAATAGGTCGCGCGACCCTGAGTGGCCGAGCGCAAGTCGGTGGCATAGCCGAACATTTCGGCCAGCGGCACCTCAGCGCGAATGACCTTGCCCGAGGGGGAATCGTCCATGCCTTGCAAGATACCGCGCCGCCGGTTGAGGTCGCCCATGACGTCACCCATGTAGTCTTCCGGGGTGACCACTTCGACCTTCATGATGGGCTCCAGCAACACGGCACCGGCCTTGATCGCGCCTTCCTTGAACCCCATCGAGCCGGCGATCTTGAACGCCATTTCGCTGGAGTCGACTTCGTGGTAGGAGCCGTCGAAGATGGTGACCTTGACATCCACCACGGGATAGCCAGCCAGTACACCCTTCTCCATCTGTTCCTGAATGCCCTTGTCCACGGCCGGCACGTATTCCTTGGGGACCACGCCGCCAACGATGGCGTTGACGAATTCGTAGCCCGCGCCCGGCCCCTGCGGTTCCAGCCGCAGCCAGACATGGCCGTATTGGCCGCGTCCGCCGGACTGACGCACGAACTTGCCTTCCTGCTCCACCGACTTGCGGATGGTTTCGCGGTAGGCCACGCGCGGCTTGCCGACATTGGCTTCGACCTTGAATTCGCGCTTGAGGCGGTCGACGATGATTTCCAGATGCAGCTCGCCCATACCCGAAATGATGGTCTGACCCGACTCCTGATCGGTATGAACCCGGAAGGAAGGATCTTCGTGCGCCAGCTTGGCCAGGGCGATGCCCATCTTTTCCTGGTCGGCCTTGGTCTTGGGTTCGACCGCGATGGAGATCACCGGCTCGGGGAATTCCATCCGCTCCAGCGTGATGATGTGATCGCCGTCGCATAGGGTGTCACCGGTGGTGACATCCTTCAGACCGACGCAGGCCGCGATGTCGCCGGCCAGCACTTCCTTGATTTCCTCGCGGCTGTTGGCGTGCATCTGCACCAGACGGCCGATGCGCTCGCGCCGGCTCTTGACCGGGTTGTAGACCGAATCGCCGGAGCTGAGGATACCGGAATAGCAGCGAATAAAGGTCAGGGTGCCGACGAACGGATCGGTAGCGATCTTGAACGCCAGCGCGGAGAACGGTTCATTGTCGGTAGCATGGCGCTCGCCTTCGCTTTCGGCCGCGTCGTCCAGGATACCCTTGACCGACGGTCTATCCACCGGCGACGGCAAGTAACGGATGACCGCGTCCAGCATCGCCTGCACGCCCTTGTTCTTGAAAGCGGACCCGCACAACGCCGGCACGATCTCCCCTTTCAGGGTGCGCGCGCGCAGACCCGCGCAGATCTCGTCTTCGCTGAGCGAATGACCTTCCAGGTACTTCTCCATCAATTCGTCGGAGGCTTCGGCAGCGGCTTCGACCAGCTTCTCACGCCAGGATTCGCAGTCGGCCTGCATGTCGGCCGGGATGGGGCCATACTCGAACTTCATGCCGAGGCTGTCTTCATCCCAGTTGATCGCCTGCATCTTGACCAGGTCGATGATGCCCTTGAACTTGTCCTCGGCCCCGATGGGCAGCTGCACAGGCACCGGATTGGCGCCCAGACGGCTTTGAATCTGTTGCACCACCCGTAGGAAATCGGCCCCGGCGCGATCCATCTTGTTGACGAACGCCAGGCGCGGCACGCCATATTTGTTGGCTTGCCGCCAGACCGTCTCCGACTGCGGCTCGACCCCGCCCACCGCGCAGAATACCGCGCAGGCGCCATCCAGCACCCGCAGCGAACGCTCGACTTCGATGGTGAAATCGACGTGGCCGGGGGTGTCGATGATGTTGATGCGGTGTCCGTCGAACTGGCCGGCCATGCCGCTCCAGAAGCAGGTGGTGGCCGCGGAGGTGATGGTGATCCCGCGTTCCTGTTCCTGCACCATCCAGTCCATGGTGGCGGCGCCGTCGTGCACTTCGCCCAGCTTGTGGGAGACGCCCGTGTAAAACAGGATGCGTTCGGTCACAGTGGTCTTTCCGGCATCGATATGGGCCATGATGCCGAGATTACGGTAGTGCTCGATGGGGGTTTTGCGCGACACGGCTCAGTCCTCGAAACTTACCAGCGATAATGGGCGAAAGCTCGGTTGGCTTCCGCCATGCGATGCACATCTTCCCGCTTCTTGACCGCGGAACCGCGACTTTCGGCGGCATCCAGCAATTCACCGGCCAAGCGACGGGCCATCGATTTCTCGCTGCGCTTGCGAGAGGCATCGATGATCCAGCGCATCGCCAGAGTATTCCGGCGCGTCGAACGCACTTCAATCGGCACCTGGTAGGTGGCGCCGCCCACGCGACGCGATTTCACCTCGACCATGGGGCGGACGTTTTCCAGTGCCTGCTCCAGCAAGCCCATGGGATCGTCCTTACCCTTCTCGGTGATAGCGTCGAGCGCACCATAGACGATTCTTTCCGCCGTGGACTTCTTGCCGCACTCCATGACCATGTTGACGAACTTGGCCAGCATCTCGCTCCCGTGCTTGGGATCGGGGAGGATGATGCGTTTGGGAACTTCTCTTCTTCTCGGCATACCCGCTTCAACCTTGTGCTAACGCGAAACTCAGGATTTGGGCCGCTTGGCGCCGTATTTGGAACGGCCCTGCCGCCGCTTGGAGACGCCGGAGGTGTCCAGGCTGCCGCGCACGATATGATAGCGGACGCCTGGCAAGTCCTTGACGCGGCCGCCGCGGATCAACACCACCGAGTGCTCCTGCAGGTTGTGACCCTCGCCACCGATATAGCTGGTCACTTCCATGCCATTGGTCAGGCGCACGCGCGCCACCTTGCGGAGCGCGGAATTAGGTTTCTTAGGCGTCGTGGTGTAGACGCGGGTGCACACGCCGCGCTTCTGCGGACAACTGTCGAGCGCCGGCACGTTGCTCTTGGCTTGTTTGCTGGTGCGCGGCTTGCGCACCAACTGATTGATTGTGGCCATTGCCCCTGACTCCTAGAGCTTGGAAATTCGATCCACCCGGCAGCGGGCCTGCGCTGGTCGAGATATCCGGGTCTGCAAAGAGGCGGAACTATAGGCAGGCAAGTCACTTATGTCAAGTTAAGTTGCTTTTGGACCGGGTTTCAGGCCGGAAATTCGCCAATCTTATCCACCGGGCGCGGATGCTTTTCCGGCACACCGCTTTGTCAGTCGAAGAATCAAGGGAACAGCACTGCGCCGATGATGGCGTAAGCCAGGGCCGGCAGCAGATTGCCGACGTGTATCCGACCGATCTGCAATAAATTGATTCCGATGCCGAGGATCAATAAACCGCCGGTCGCATTCACGGCATCCAACACGCTTGGCTGGGACAGAAACGCCAGATATCCCGCCAGCAAGGTGATGCCACCTTGTACCAGCAAGACCGGCAAGGCCGAGAACATCACGCCGATCCCCAGGGTGGACGCTAGCGTCACCGAGGCTACGCCGTCCAACAGGGCTTTGACCAACAGTATGCTGGAATCGCCCACTGTACCGTCGCGGATCGACCCGACGATGGTCATGGCGCCAGTCAGGTAGAGCAGGGTGGCGGTGACGAAGCCTTCGACGAAACGGCTGGATTCGGCCCGCAGCAAGCGTTGCAAGGCTGCAGCCAGTCCCTCCAGACGCTGTTCGATGCGCAGCAGCTCGCCGGTGACGCCGCCCAGCAATAGGCAGGCGATCGCCAGCAGGGCATGATGCGCCTCCAGCGCCATGCGCAGGCCGATGACCGCCACGGCCAGGCCCAATGCCTGCATCAGGATGACCTTGACGCGTTCCGGCAGGCGCGCACCCGCCGCCAGCCCGATGGCGCTGCCGACCACGACCGCTCCGGTGTTCACCAATGTTCCGATCATGGCGTCCGCTCAGCTCAGCAGCATCTTGACGCCGATCACGGCCAGGAACACAGCAAATACTTTTTTCAGCACTTCGGTGGGCAGGGTATGGGCCAGCTTCGCTCCCAGCGGCGCTGTCAACATGCTAGTAAAGACGATGCCGACCAGGGCGGGACCGTAGACATAGCCCAGGCTCCAGGCGGGCAATGGGGCAGCGTTCAAACCAGTGACGACGAAGCCGAGCGTGCCCGCCAGGGCGATCGGCAGGCCGCAGGCCGCTGAAGTCGCCACCGCCTGTCGGATCGTGGTATTGCACCAGGTCAGGAACGGCACGGTCAGGGAGCCGCCGCCGATGCCGACGATGGCGGATACTCCCCCGATCACCCCGCCGACCGTCAGCATCCCCGCCGCGCCCGGCAACTCGCGTTGCGGCGACGGCTTGGCCCCGAAGGCCATTTGGGCAGAAACCGTCAGCACGAAGAGCGCGAAGATCTTTTGCAGAGCGATGCTGGGCAAGGCATCGGCCACGGCCGACCCGATCCAGGCGCCGATGATGATGCCGGGCGTCAGCCGCCAAAAGACTGGCCAGAGGATTGCTCCATGACGCTGGTGAGCTCGAATCGAGGAAGTCGAAGTCAATACGATGGTGGCCAACGAGGTGCCGATGGCCAGATGCATGATCAGGGCGGAGGCGATTTGCTGATGGTGGAAGATCCAAGCCAGGACCGGCACGATGATCAGCCCGCCCCCTACGCCCAACAGGCCCGCCATGACGCCGGCGAATGCGCCGAGCACCAAATACAGCGACAGGGTCGGTAAAATGGATTCCAAGACAGGGTTATCCTTGTAATATCAATGCAATGTCAATCGGGATATGGTTCCGGGAAGGCGCGCGGGCCGATACGGCGAACCGCGCTGCGGAAGGCCGATGTATCTATCGTCATACCGATCCCTTATTGTAAGGTGGATCATCGGGTCTG
>Ga0208564_1001668_pt1 | contig 18382 bp, 20 predicted proteins | sample AD_UKC073_MetaG_FD_184439 | JGI IMG/M metagenome (GOLD analysis project Ga0208564, IMG submission 184439) | Active sludge microbial communities of municipal wastewater-treating anaerobic digesters from USA - AD_UKC073_MetaG (SPAdes) (version 2) | ecosystem: Engineered > Bioreactor > Anaerobic >... | reverse complement strand
CCCGCTCCGGCAAGGCGATACCCAGTCGCTGCGCACCTTCACCAAGGCGCGCAAGATGGCGCGGCCACAGCGGCAACCCACCATGGTCCACGCGCATGGTTTCAAACACACCATCGCCGTAATTGAGGCCGCGATTGGTGAGGGAAATGCTCTCCACACGGTCACGCCCCATGTATGCAGCGGACATCATGGGATTCGACTCACAAAGCGAGCATCGGCGAGCGACTGAGGCGAACCCCAGGATATCCGCACACGATAAACAACTGCGCGCATCACTCCACCCCCAATGCCCGCAACATGCCACGCGCCTTGGCACGGGTTTCGTCCAGCTCACGTTGCGGGTCGGAATCCATCACGATGCCGGCCCCGGTGCGAAAACGCAGCGTTGCGTCTGCCAGTTCGGCACTGCGGATCAGGATATTCAAATCCATCGCGCCATCGCGATTCAGCCAGCCCATCGCGCCGGTGTAGGCGCCGCGGCCCACGCCTTCCAACTCGGCGATGATCTGCATGCAGCGCACCTTCGGGCAGCCGGTAATGGTGCCGCCCGGGAACACCGCCGCAATCGCCTGGCCTGGCGTCACATCCGTGCGCAGTTGGCCGCGCACATTGCTGACGATGTGGTGCACATGCGCATAACTTTCCACCACCATCAACTCATCCACCTGCACGCTACCGACTGCGCACACACGGCCCAGATCATTGCGCTCCAAGTCGATCAACATCACATGTTCGGCGCGTTCTTTGGGGTGCCCGACCAATTCCTGGATGCGCTCGGCATCATCGTCGCCGGCAAAGCGCGGGCGGGTGCCGGCAATTGGGCGGGTTTGCGCAATGCCTTGCCGCACAGCTAGCAGGCGCTCGGGGGAGGCGCTGACCACACTGCCCCACGGGCTGCGGAAGATGCCGGCGAACGGAGCCGGATTGTGCGTGCGCAATTGCTGAAACAGCGCCGCCGGATCCAGCGCGGCAGCAAAGTGCGCTCGCCAACCGCGCGACAAATTGGCTTGAAACACATCGCCCTTGGCCAGATAGTCCAGCACCCGGATGACGCCATCGAGATACTGCTGCGCCGGATCTTCGTCGATGCAGGTGGGTGGCGACCATGCGGGCAATGGCGGCACGCTGCGGGCACGTTCGGTATCGTCCACGATGCGCTGCAGGACACCGTCGGCAGCGTGTTCTGCCAGTGCGATGCATGCGCCGCTGGCGCGATCCCGCAGCGCCGCCGCCGGGCATCGCAACGCCACTGCAATCGGCAGCGCACCATCGGCCTGTGGTAATTGCAACACCGGCTCGATCTGTTGCGCCAATTCATAGCCCAGCAGCAGCGCCCAGCCACCACGAAACGGCGGCATCTCGGCCGCCGCCGGCGCTTGTTCGCAGCGAATGCCGCGCCAGTGGGCGTCCAGCACATCCAGAAAATGGCCTGGGATGATCTCACCGGCCAGCGTGCGCACCATGCCATCACGATGCAGCGCGAAGCCTTCGCCACTGTGCGCCAGCAGCATGTCCCAACGCCCCAATGCACCACCGCTGGTGGATTCCAGTAGCACCGGGTAGCGCAATGGCTCCAATCGATGCAGTGCCAGCAGGTCGATATCAGCGGAAAGCGTGTGCGTTTGCATCATCTCTAACCGCCATTCCCACGCCAAGGCAATCCAGTGATTGCTGCGAACGATAAAACTGGATTCCGGCCGGCGCGGGAATGACGAGCACGACTGCAAACGATCCGAAAATCATCACATCCGTTTGAACACCAAGGTGCCATTGGTGCCGCCAAAGCCAAAGCCGTTGGACACCACCACATCCACCTTGGCCTGCCGCGCCACGTTGGGCACATAGTCCAAATCGCAGCCTTCGCCGGGGGTTTCCAGGTTGATGGTGGGCGGGATGATGCCGGTTTGCAGCGCCTTGATCGCATAGATCGCTTCCACCCCACCCGCAGCACCCAGCAAGTGGCCGGTCATCGACTTGGTGGACGACACCATCACCTTGTGGGCGTGCTCGCCCAGTGCACGCTTGATCGCCAGCGTTTCCGCCAGATCGCCCAGCGGGGTGCTGGTGCCGTGCGCGTTGAGGTAGCCCACGTCCTCCGGGTTCACCCCGGCGTCGCGGAACGCCATCGCCATGCAGCGCGCCGGGCCTTCGCCGTTTTCGCTGGGCGCGGTCATGTGGAAGGCATCCGAGCTTGCACCAAAGCCGGCCAGCTCGCAGTAAATGCGCGCGCCGCGGGCCTTGGCGTGTTCGTATTCTTCCAGTACCAAAATGCCGGCACCATCACCCAATACAAAACCATCGCGGTCTTTGTCCCATGGCCGCGAAGCGCGGGTGGGATCGTCGTTGCGGGTGCTCATCGCCTTCATCGCGCAGAAGCCGCCCATCGCCGTGGGTGAGCTGCCGCGCTCGGCACCACCGGCAAACATCACATCGGCATCGCCGTACTGGATCATGCGCATTGCCATGCCAATCGAATGGTTGGCGGTGGCGCAGGCGGACACCGCAGAGAACGTAGGCCCCTTGATCCCGGTGGCCAGTGACAACTGACCCGGCATCATGTTGATGATGGTGGACGGAATATAGAACGGGCTGATCTTGCGCACCCCGCCCTCATGCAATTTGATCGCGGTTTCTTCGATACCCCAGATCCCGCCGATGCCCGCACCAATCAGCGCGCCGATGCGCTCGGCATTGGCCTCGGTGACCTCCAGGCCGGCATCGTCCTTGGCCATCAGCGAGGCGGCCATGCCGTAGTGCAGGAAGTGGTCCATTTTTTTGGCGTCTTTCGGGTTCACCCATTGGGTGATGTCGAAGCCGCGAATTTCACCCGCAATGCGGGTCGGATAGGTGGCGGCATCAAAGCCTTCGACCATGCTGATGCCGGAACGGCCGTTGCAGATACCATCCCAATTGCTGGCCAGATCCAACCCCAGCGGCGAGATGATGCCCATCCCGGTGACGACGACGCGGCGCTTCGACATGGTGACTCCTCGATCCATCATTCAACACGTTGGACATTCAATACGGCATAACACGCAGGGCCGCAGAAGCGGCCCCGGTGCAGCGGCAATCACGCACACAGCCAAGCCGCGAGGTGATTGCGCAGGTACCCCTTGCGGGGCAAGACTCACGCCTTGACGTGGGCCTTGATGTAGTCGATCGCGGCCTGCACGGTGCTGATCTTCTCGGCATCTTCGTCCGGGATTTCGCACTCGAACTCTTCTTCCAGCGCCATCACCAGCTCCACGGTGTCCAGCGAGTCCGCACCCAGATCGTCCACAAACGATGCGCTGGTGGTGACGTCTTCTTCCTTGACGCCCAGTTGTTCAATGACGATCTTCTTGACGCGTTCTTCGATGGTGCTCATGTCTGGTTGCTCCTCCCGGGAATCGGGTTCAGTGGACAAGTTTACGTGAAAGCCGTGCGCTGCAACATCGCCCGCCCGGCGTGAAAAACAAGGGCACGCCTCAAGGCATGTACATGCCGCCGTTGACGTGCAGGGTTTCGCCGGTGATGTAGCTGGCGCTGGGACTGGCAAGGAAGGCCACCGCATTGGCAATATCGGCCGGCTCGCCCAAGCGGCCCAGCGCGATCTGGCCCAGCATCGCGTCCTTGGCCGCATCCGGCAGGTCGGCGGTCATATCGGTGGCAATGAAACCGGGGGCCACCACATTCACGGTGATCCCGCGCGAGCCGATTTCCTTGGCCAACGATTTGGAAAACGCGATGATGCCGGCCTTGGCCGCGGCGTAGTTGGCCTGCCCGGCATTGCCGGTCAGCCCGATGACGGAGGCGATATTGATGATGCGGCCCTTGCGCGCCTTCATCATCCCGCGCAGCACGGCTTTGGAGGCACGGAACACGGAGGTCAGATTGGTATCGAGGATGACCTGCCAATCCTCATCTTTCATCCGCATCAACAAGTTGTCGCGGGTGATGCCGGCGTTGTTGACCAGAATGGAGATATTGCCAAATTCGCTGGATACCGCCTCCACCAACGCTTCGATTGCGCCCGCTTCATTGACGTTCAAACGGCGGCCGTGGCCACCCGCAGCAGCCAAGCGCTCGCCGATCGCTTGCGCGCCAGCATCCGATGTGGCGGTACCGATCACGGTTGCGCCCTGTGCGGCCAGCGTATAGGCAATCGCCGCACCGATCCCGCGCGATGCGCCGGTCACCAGGACTACTTCGCCCTGCAACAATCCATTCATGCGTTCCATTCCTCGATGGCGGCGGCAAAATCCGCCGGTGTGCCCAACGCACGCGCGTCAAGCGATTTGTCGATGCGCTTGATCAGGCCGGCCAGCACCTTGCCCGGCCCACATTCGCCGATGCGGTCAACGCCGCGTGCGGCCAATGCCTGCACGCAGCCATTCCACTGCACCGGCAGATACAACTGGCGCACCAGCGCGTCGCGGATCGCGTCCACACTGGCATGTGCCTGGGCATCCACGTTTTGCACCACCGGCAGCGCCGGCACGTTCCAATCCAGGCCGACCATGGTCTGCGCCAAGCGGTTCGCCGCTTCGCGCATCAAGGGCGTGTGTGAGGGCACACTGACCGCCAACTTGACGGCCTTGCGCACGCCGCGTTCAACCAACAGCGCCAGCGCACGATCCACCGCCGCCGCATCGCCACCAATCACGATCTGGCCCGGCGAGTTGTAATTGGCGGGCACCACCACTTGTGCACCCGAAGCCTCCATGCACACGGCTTCCACCAGTGCATCGTCCGCACCCAACACGGCCGCCATTGCCCCCACCCCAGCCGGGGCAGCGTCCTGCATCAATTGCCCGCGAATGCGCACCAAATGTGCGCCGTCTTTCAACGACAGCGCACCGGCTGCCACCAGAGCCGTGTATTCCCCCAGGCTATGTCCCGCCAGCACGGCAGGCGTTGCGCCACCCTGCTGCTGCCACAAGCGCCACACCGCAATGCCCGCCGCCAACAATGCCGGCTGGGTATATTCGGTGCGGCCCAGCATTTCTTCCGGCCCCGCCTGCGAGAGCGCCCACAAATCCACGCCAGCGCCGTCCGAAGCTTCTTCGAAGGCTGCCTTGATCGACGGATGCAATTCCGACAGTTCGGCCAACATGCCGATTGACTGGGAGCCCTGGCCGGGAAACACCAAGGCGAGTGCGTGGGGTTGATTGGCTGCGTTCACGCGATGAAAACCATACTGAAAAGACGCAGGCCAACGGCCCACAGTGGGCCGAGCATGATACGAGCAAACACTCTAGGTTGTCTGTACTTGGGCGTATGGAAGAGGCTCAATACCGGCACCCAGCCTCGGACTTGGCTGGCCCCTGACCCCGTTCACGGCCACCAAGCCGCCGCCGGATCAGTAGCGGATCAGCGCCGAACCCCAGGCAAACCCGCCACCGAAGGCCTCCAGCAGGATCAACTGCCCGCGCTGCACCTTGCCCGAGCGCACGGCTTCGTCCAGTGCCAACGGCACCGAGCCGGATGAGGTGTTGCCGTGCTTGTCGACGGTGATGATGACGCGCTCCATCGACATATCCAGCCGCTTGGCGGTAGCTTCGATAATGCGCAGGTTGGCTTGATGCGGCACCAGCCAGTCCAGTGCGGTCTTGTCCAACCCATTGGCCACTAGGGCTTCATCGACCACCGCATCCAGCGCCTTCACCGCATACTTGAAGACGTCGTTGCCAGCCATCATCACGCGCACACCGGCATTGGGCTCGTCCGGCTTGAAGCCGGCCGATACCCCCACCGGATTCCACAGCAAGTCTTTTTTGCCGCCATCGGCGTGCATATGCGTGCTGAGGATGCCGGTACTGTCGTCGGCCTTCAGCACCACTGCGCCGGCACCGTCGCCAAACAACACACAAGTGTTGCGATCATTCCAGTCCAGCATCCGGGTCAGGGTTTCCGCGCCAATGACCAACGCGGTCCTGGATGCGCCGCTACGGATGAATTTATCCGCCACGGTCAGCGCATAGACAAAGCCAGAGCAAGCGGCATTGACATCGAAGGCCGGGCAGCCGGCCACACCCAACTTGCGCTGGATGATGGTGGCAGTGGAGGGGAAAATCAGATCCGGCGTGGTGGTGCCGACCACAATCAGGTCAATTTCGTCCGCCGAAACGCCTGCCGCTTCCAGTGCGCGCAGCGCCGCTTGGTAACCGAGATCGGAGGTCAGCTCGCCTGCGGCCGCGATATGCCGCTGGCGGATGCCGGTACGGCTGACGATCCACTCATCGCTGGTATCCACGCCACGCTTGACCAGGTCTTCATTGGTCAATATCTGCTGCGGCAGATAGCTGCCGGTACCGGCGATGCGGGCGAAGATGCGGTTATCGGTATGAATCATGTGTTTGCAAACTCCACGATCAAGTCTGGCAAGTACCAGTCAGCAAGATCGGTAAGGGTAGCCGATCTGGGCTCAAGTCCGGATTGATCTGGCCGGAGCGATGGCGCTACGTAAAATGGCACGCGTCAAAACGCCAATGGCCGCGCTTTGTGGCGCGGCCTGACGTCATGCGTGGCAATGGCATTGTGCTCGAAGACCCCGCGATCACGACATGCGACCGAAGGATCAACGCCTCGAAGATCACTCTTCGTCAGCAACCTTGCTCTTCGGTGCGATGACCTGCTTGCCGCGGTAGTAACCGTCAGCAGTGACGTGGTGACGCAGGTGGGTCTCGCCGCTGGTCGGGTCGGTAGCCAACTGCTTGGCAGACAGGGCGTCATGCGCACGACGCATGCCACGACGGGACGGAGAAACGCGGGACTTCTGAACGGCCATGGGAACAACTCCAAAAGATTATTGCAGCAACACTCAACGCGACATTGTCGCACTTATTTTGTCTTCAGGCCCGCCAGCCCCGCGAACGGGCTGGCCTTGGCCACTTCCTCGGCAGTTGGCGCAAATTCGCGCGTCACCGCTTCGGCTTCGGGCGACACCGGCACTACCGGCAACGCCAGAATCAACTCATCTTCCACCAGCTCAGCCGGATGCAGCATGCCGTCAGCAGGCACCAGCAAGGCTTCGTAATCCGGCGGCAAGGCCGCTTCATCGGCCTCGTCGCGGATCAAACCCAAGCGCTGCTGCAATCGCACCGGCAGCACGAATCGCTGCAAACTGCGCTGGCATTCCAACGGCAACTCGGCTTCGATTTGCAGCTGGGCAAACGGCACCCGCAACGCATCAGTGCCGAACCCCAACACATAGCGAACTTCGCCCTCGCCATCCAGCAAGCTTCCGCGCAGCCGAGTCATCGCCCGCAACGGAATGCGCCCCGCGAACTCGCATGATGCAGCGACCATGCGCCAAGCATCCAAGCTCTCCGGAACCTGACTGGTCAACTGGTTCGACATAAGCCGAAAAATACTACAGAGTGCCACGCCCACTGTCAAATTACACCTGCCCCCAAATCCATAGGGCACCAACCCGGCATTCTGCTTGGGAATTGCGCCATATTCGGTGCTCGCGCAGACTGCACAAATGAAAATTGCATCGTTACTCATTCTTGCAGTACTCGCCGCTGGCGGCCTGTGGCTGGCGCTGCGTCAGCGTCGCGACAGCCTGCATCGCCAGCGCGTCATTTCGCAATTACTGGATGCCGCGGATGCGCTGGAAGCCAGGTTGCGCGCGGTGCGCAGCGAAATCGAAGCAATTGCCGGTGACCACGTAAACCCGGTGCGTTCCGCCATGCAGGACTTGCTGCAACAGCGGCTGTGGTTACAAGACAACGCGCAACGGGCCAGCCTTGCGCAGCTGGAGGATGTACGCCGGAGTCTAGACAGTGCTAGCGCCAGCCTGGACGCTCAGCTGCAGAAAATCGAACAGGCGCGCGCAGGTCAACTGCCGTGACCTTGCTTATTCTGGCATCGACATCGGTGTATCGCCGCGAATTGCTGAACCGCCTGCAGCTACCGTTTGCGGTGGTCCGCCCGGAGGTAGATGAATCCGCGCTTCCCGGTGAGGCGCCGCAAGCCCTGGCGATTCGCCTGGCTGCCACCAAAGCCCGGGGGGTCGCTGACCTACATATCGGGGCAGACTGCTGGGTGCTGGGTTCGGACCAAGTCGCCGAATGCGAAGGTCGCGCCTTGGGCAAGCCCGGCACCCGCGCTGCCGCGATCGCCCAGCTCACCACCATGTCGGGGCGCCTGGTGCGGTTTCACACGGCACTGTGCCTGGCGCATCCGGATGGCCGTCAATGGGCCGATCGAGATGAGACATGCGTGCAATTTCGTGCGCTGAGTCGCGCTGAAATCGAGCGCTACGTCGACACCGAGCAGCCGCTGGAATGCGCGGGCAGCTTCAAATCCGAAGGCCTGGGGATTGCGCTGTTCGATGCCATCGACAATCGCGACCCCACTGCACTGATCGGATTGCCGCTGATCGCCACGGCGCGCTTGCTGCGCCAGGCCGGCTTCAACCTGCCTTGAGCCGGATTCCCACAGGTTACTGCAACACAAACAGCCAGTATTGCTTGCTACCACCGTCCACCTGCAACACCTGCGGTGCTGGCAGCGGCCCGAGCTGTTTTTGCAACTTGTCCTGATAGATGCGGTCGCTGTCAAAGCCCGCATGCGACGGGCTGGCAACCAGCAGCCAGGGGCCAGGCCCCAAAGCATCGCGTGATGCGTGCAACAAATTCCACAATGACAACTGCACCGCACGACCATGCTTTTCGTTCAACGGATGCGCCAGCACCGGCAGATTGGCATCGCCCAAGGCAAAGCCCATCTCCGCGCCGATCTTGAAATCTCCCGCCAACACGCGCGCACCCGCAGGCAAGCGCGCTTGCTGCGTGCGGATTGCATCGGCCAGCACATCCCACCCAGCAAAATTCCCCAATTGCACCCCGCGCAGTGCCGCCAACGTGCGCCACTGCGGTACGCTGGCTACGGCAAAAAAACCTAGTGCCGCCAGCAAGCCCATTGCCGTCACCGCCAGTGTGATGTGACGCAGTATGCGTCCGCTATTCATCAGCGATAACGCGGCCAGTGGCAACAAGGCCACGAACCCCGGCACCGGCCAATGAAAGCTGACCCGTTGTTGGTCGGTAAAAAAACCCAGCAGGAAAAATCCAAGCACAATGGCCATGCCGCTGATCGCCAAATAGCGTGCCGCAGTGCGCGTATCGCGCAACCCACGCACTGCGACGCCCGCCATCACCAACAACAGTACTGGAGTGGTCGGCAGCCACTGCAGCAGACCCAGTTCAAAGCCGCCCCGGCTAAGTACCCACGGGTGGCGGTCTACCAGCTGAAACTTCAGGCCGGCATCTGCGTTGTGCAGGTTCCACCACAGCAGCGGCAGCCATGCCAATGCACCCACCCCAATCGCGGCCCATAGCCGCGGGGAGCGTAATGCTCGGCGCCCTTCGCACAGCACCAACAGCGTCACCAACCCCACCAGGATCACCGCTGCAAACCGATAGTGGGTCAATCCGCCAATCGCCAGCCCCAATGCCAGCTCAGCGGTGGCCAGCGTATCCACCCTGTGCAACACCCGCAGACCTGCATCCAGGCACAGTACGCTGGCAAACAACAGCGGCACATCCGGCAACGCCAGCACCCCCAGGCTGCCGGCTAACGGCATCAGCACACACAAACTTCCGGCCCACCAACCTGCACGCGCACCCAATTCGCGCGCACTCATCCGCACCATCACCCACGGAATGGCCGCGCCCAGCAGCAAAAACGGCAACCGCAGCGCCAGGGCACTGCCCGCGACAAGTGCATGACCCAGCCACGCCAGCCATGCCGTCAGTCCCGGCAAATCCGAATACGCCCATGCCAGATGCTGCCCTTCCTGCCAGTAGAACGCTTCATCGACAAACAGTGGCAGGCGCATTGCCAACACTACTTTCAGCAGTGTCAGCACCAGCCACAGGATGATGAACCCGCGTTTTGCGGAATCCACTTGCTGCACATCCCGCATTCGCATCCCACCCCGCTACACTGATTCAAAATTCATCGAGGCCGCCATGTCTGCATCCACAGCGACGCAACCTGCCACACAACCCGCGATGCTACCCGATGCACTGCATGAGGCCTTGCGCGATGCGCAAGCGCAGGTCAACAGCATGGTGCTGGGCAAGCCGCAACAAGTACGGCTGGCTTTCGTGGCGCTGCTGGCGGATGGACATTTATTGATCGAAGACCTGCCCGGGCTGGGCAAAACCACCTTGGCGCACGCGATGGCGGCGACCTTGGGTCTTGGGTTTTCGCGCGTGCAATTCACCTCGGATTTGTTGCCCGCCGACATCCTGGGCGTGTCGATTTACGAAGCACAGACCCGCAATTTCGAGTTTCACCCAGGCCCGGTGTTTGCGCATGTCTTGCTGGCCGATGAAATCAACCGCGCACCGCCCCGCACGCAAAGCGCCCTGCTGGAAGCGATGGCCGAACATCAAGTGACGGTGGATGGCCAAACCCGCGCCCTGCCCAATCCGTTTCTGGTGATCGCCACCCAGAATCCGGTGGATTTGTCGGGTACCTATCCACTGCCGGATTCGCAACTCGATCGCTTCCTGCTGCGGCTCAGCCTGGGTTATCCCGATGATGTCGCCGAGCGCGCCCTGCTGGCCGGACGTGACCGCCGCGAGCTGATCGCGCAGGTCAGTCCATTGCTGGATGCCCAGCACATCTTGGCTCTACGGCAAGCCGTGCAAGCGATCCACGCCAGCGATGCCCTGCTGGACTACCTGCAAGCCTTGCTGGCACGCAGCCGCAAACACCCGGGCGTGCGGGTAGGCCTGTCGCCCCGCGCCGGGTTGGCGCTGCTGCGGGCGGCGCGCGCGCACGCACTGCTGCTGGGGCGTGAGCATGTACTGCCAGAGGACGTGCAAGCACTGTTTCCGGCGGTGGCAGAACATCGCCTCGTCACCGAAGCCGAGGCCACTCCCACCGCACTGGCCAAACAGATCCTGCACGCGGTAGCGGTGGATTGACGATGCTGGCGAACATGCGCCGGCGCTTGCAGGCGTGGATGCGGCCACGCGGGCCGGAAGCGCTGCCGGTACAACTGGATCGCCATCGCATCTACGTGTTGCCCACCGCCAGTGGGCTGTTCTTCGCACTTTTGTTGGGCACCATGCTGTTGGGTGCACTCAACTTCAACAATAACCCTGCCTTGTTACTGGCATTGCTGCTGGCTGGCACCACACTGGCCAGCTTGATCGCCGCGCACCTGCAATTGTCCGGGTTGCGCATCGAGGCGATTTCGGCCGAACCTTGCAGTGTCGGCGACAACCTGCAATTGCGCATTGCATTGATGGCGAGTGATACCCGCGTACGCCGCGGTTTGCGGCTTGCACTAGACGCTGCAATCACGCATACCCGCGTGGATGCACATGGCTGCACCGCGCTTTTGCATGTCCCCACCCGGCGTCGTGGCTTGCTGGCGCTTTCACGCATCGAACTGCGCACCGTGCAACCGCTCGGACTGGCGCGTGCATGGGGCTATGTATGGCCCGCACAAAGCGTATTGGTATATCCCGCAGCAGAAACACAAGCCCCGCCCCTACCCTTCGCCAGCGGTGGCCAGAGCCAACCACAATTGGCACGTACGGGCGAAGATCCACACCATTTGCGCAGTTATCGCCAAGGTGATCCACCCCGTGCCGTGGCGTGGAAAGCGTCGGCCCGCCGCGACACGCTACTGGTGCGCGAATACGAATTGCCCCGCGGCGGCGAGTTGACATTGGACTGGCAGCACACCCAAGGCCTGCCGTATGAACAGCGCATCCGCCGCCTGGCACGCTGGGTGGACGATGCCGAACGCGCCGGGCAACGCTATGCCCTGCATCTGCCGGCAACACCCAGGATTGATTTTGGGCATGGGGCACAGCATCGCCACTTGTGCCTGCGTGCACTCGCGCTGATGCCCGATGAGGCACGGCATGGCTAAGCGCATCCACTCGCCGGCCATGACCACCCACGCCCGCAAACATGTGCTGCTGGCGGCAGCCGCGTGTTTGCTGCCTCTGTTGCTGCAATTGCCGATGTCACTCGGTATTGGCTATGGGCTGGGCGCGCTGGCAGTGGCCGCCGCATCGAAGCGAAAACCACTGCCTCTGCTGTTGCGTTTGCTGCTGGGCGGAACCGCCTTGCTCGCGGTATTGGCGGTAGCACCGGGGATTGGCCGCGACAGTGCCTGTGCCGTGTTAGCTGCGATGTTGGCGTTGAAGCCGGCAGAAACCGTAAGTCTGCGCGATGGTCGCAGCCTGGTCGGGTTTGCCCTGTTTGGCCCGTTCGCCACCTTCCTGCTGGATCAAGGTCCGGTCAGCCTGCTGCTGGCACTGGCAGCGGTGCTGCTAGCGCTGCTGGCACTGCAGCGTTTGGCAATGGATGAAGGGCAAGCCATGCCAGACCAGGGCGATGCAGGCCAAGGACATGACGCGGCTCATGCAACCAATTGGCAACGCCAAGCCGTATTCAATGTATTGCACCTGTTCGCATTGGGCCTGCCGCTGGCACTGGCCGCGTTCTGGCTGTTTCCTCGCCTGCCCACGCCGCTGTGGGGACTACCCGAGCGCAGTGTTGCCAAGCCCGGCCTGTCCGACAGCATGACCCCGGGCGGCATGATCGACATGCTGCTGGACGATAGCCCCGCTGCACGCGTGCAGTTTTTTGGCCCCGCCCCACGTCCGGATCAGATGTATTGGCGCGGCCCGGTGCTATGGGATTTCGATGGTCGCACGTGGCATCAGGCCATGGCCCTGCAAGGCTTCAGCCCCGCACCGATGCAAGCCGGCGGCCCACGTTGGGATTACCAAATTGAATTGGAGCCCAGTGAAAACCGGCAGCTGATTGCACTGGATGTCCCCACCCAATTACCCGAAGGGGCCCGCATCAGTCTGGATTACACCCCGTGGGCAGAGTCACCGCAGTACAACGTCTCGCGTTGGCGCATGCAGTCGCAACCGGTAGCCGCACTTGAAGCGGATCTGCCAGATCCCTTGCGCATGCGCGCCCTGCTGCTGCCGCAAGGCTATAACCCACGTACTGTTGCACTGGGCAAGCAGTGGCGGCGCGAAGCCGGCAGCGACAGCCAAGGTCGCAGCGATGCGGCAATTGCCGAGCGGGCGCTGGCGATGATCAGGCGCGAATTTACCTACACCCTCAACGTACCGCTGACCGGGCGCAATGAAATTGATGACTTTTTATTCGACCGCAAGGCAGGTTATTGCGAGCATTTCAGTTCCTCATTCGTGGTGTTGATGCGTGCTGCCGGCATCCCGGCGCGCGTTGTCACCGGCTATAGCGGCGCTTATCGCAACCCGATCGGAAATTATTGGCTGGTACGCAAATCCGATGCCCATGCATGGAGTGAAATCTGGTTGCCCAAGCGCGGTTGGGTCCGCGTGGATCCCACCGCTGCCGTCGCCCCCGAGCGCGTACACGATACCCTGGCGGACCGCCGCCCAGGACAGTTTGGCAATTTCAGCGGGCTGGTACCGGTGTTCAATGCCGGCGATTGGCTACGCCGGGGCTGGAATGATTTTGTATTGGGCTTCAATGCCCAGCGCCAGCGTGACCTGCTCAAACCACTCGGCATCGATGCACTGCAACCGCGTGATCTGGTGGCACTGTTTGCATTGATCGCAGGCCTTGCCGTGCTGTGGATGAGCTGGCTGATTGCGCGTGGCGAGCGCCAACGCGACCCACTGCTGCGTGCGTGGCATGCGCTGGAGGCGCGCTATCGAAAACTGGGCCATGGCCGCGCAGTACATGAGCCTGCGCAAGTGTGGGCCGCCAGAGTAGCCGCCGATCAGCCCGCTGCGGGTGAGCACCTCGGCATACTGGCACGCCGGGTATCGAATGCACGTTACGCCAGTGCGGATGAGCGTGGCGCATTGACCCGGCTGCTGCGCGATTTACGCCGGCATCGGCCTTGATTTCAGGGCGTGCCAAACCGCCCCAATGGCGCGCCTGCCAATAGATGCAGGTGGATTTGGAACACGGTCTGGCCAGCATCGCCATTGCAATTCATCACGATGCGGTAGCCATCGTCGGCAAAGCCCTGCGCCTTGGCGTAGCGAGCCGCTGCGGTGGCCAAGCGGCCAATCACCAGCGCGCTGTCTTCGGGCACATCATTGAGTGTGGCAAAGGTTTGCTTGGGCACGAATAACACATGCACCGGTGCCTGCGGTGCAATGTCGCGAAACGCGACCATATGCGCATCTTCATACACGATGTCGGCCGGGATTTCCCGATGGATGATCTTGTGAAAAATGGTGTCGCCCATTGCGCAACCTCCGCGGTCATTTGTCAGATGGAATTTCGATACGGCTGCCGAACGCATGCTGCAAGGTGCCGCGGTCCACATATTCCAATTCGCCGCCCAACGGCACGCCATGCGCCAAGCGGCTGGGGTGCACGCCACGCGCACGCGCCAACTGCGCCAGATAATGCGCCGTGGCCTCGCCTTCCACGGTGGGATTGGTGGCCACGATGAGTTCGCGCACCTCGCCTTCCTGCAGGCGCTGCGCAAGTTGATCCAAGCCCAACTCATGTGGACCAATGCCATCGAGCGGGCTCAACCGACCTTGCAACACAAAATACAAGCCGCGAAAGCCCGTGGCCTGCTCGATTGCCAACCGATCTGCCGGGGTTTCCACCACGCACAGTAGCTGTGCATCACGCGCACCACTGGCGCAGGTGGCGCACACGTCGGTTTCGCTGAAGTCGCGGCATCGCGTGCAATGGCGAATCTGCTCCATCGCCTGCAGCAAGGCATCGGACAACCGTTTGCCGCCATCGCGCTGACGCTCCAGCAAATGGTAGGCCATCCGCTGGGCGGATTTTTGACCCACCCCCGGCAGTACCCGCAGGGCGTCGATCAATTGCTCAAGCAACGCAGCCATCAGAACGGCAATTTGAAGCCTGGCGGCAATTGCATGCCCGCGGTCGCTCCGGCCATCTTTTCCTGCGATGCCAGATTGATCTTGTTCACCGCATCATTGAACGCTGCGGCAATCAAATCCTCGGCCATTTCCGGGTCACTCAAGGCTGCCGGATCAATGCGCACCTTGCGACAATCCATGCGCCCCCCCAAGGTCACGCTGACCATCCCGCCACCCGCATTGCCGGTAGCTTCCAGCGCGGCGACTTGTTCCTGCGCACGCTGCATGTTTTCTTGCATCTGCTGGGCCTGCTGCATCAGCTGGGCGATATTTCCACGCATAGTGCTGTCTTCCGTTATGCAAAAATAAAAATGGGTCAGAGAGTGTCCAACGGACGGATCGAATCCTGCACGATCTGCGCACCATGCTGCTGCACCAGCCGTTGAATGCCAGGGTCCGAAGCAAAGCCGCTTTCCGCATCGGCTTGACGGACATCACGCTCACGCGCATTGCGCACGGTTGCGGTTTCGCCACGCCCCTGCCCAATCTCAAAGCGTACCTGCACCGCCCCCCCCAGCTGTTGTCCGATGGCATCGCTCAGTTGCAGCACCAGGTTCGCCGACTTCAGGTGCTCCTGTTCGGGTGCCAACGCCAAATGCAACACGCCATCGGCATGTGCCACGAACGCAGCATTATCGGCCAGCAGCTTGGGGGCGCCTTTCAGGCCACTGCGCATCACCAGTTCCAGCCAATGTTCACTATCCGTCACCAACAAAGTACTGCTGGCTTGGCGCGACGGTCCAGGCACAGGTGCCGGCTCACTCAGGCTCGCAGGTACAACCGCCGGCGGCTTCACTGGCTCTGCCGCAGTAACAGGCGCTTCGGCCATTGCCGCACGGGCGCGGGCCGCCGCCTCTAGCCGCGCTTGTGGCAACGCACTGATAGGTGGTGCCATGGGTGTGGCCGCACGCGGCGCAGCAGTTTGCGCGGGTGCATCAGGCCGAAACGCCAGCATCCGCAGCAAAGTCATTTCAAACCCACTGCGCGGACTGGGGGCATAGCCCAAATCACGGCGACCGTTCAGCGCCATCTGGTACCACAACTGCACCAGTTCGGGGCGCAACTGCGCCGCCAGCGCCTCCACATCAATTGCGTCTTGCCCCACATCCACAGCCGGCACCAATTGCTTGACCTGTACTCGATGCAAGGCCGCCGACAGCGCATCCAGTAGGCTGGCCCAATCTGGCGAAAACTCCGCCAAGTGCCCCGCTTCCTGCATAAGACGCGCACCATCAGACTCGGCCAGCGCCATCAGCAGGGATTGAATCCTGCTGCGGTCTACCGTGCCCAGCATCGTCGCTACAGCAGCGCTATCCAGCTTGCCTCCCGTATAGGCAATGGCTTGATCGAGCAGCGACAACCCGTCACGCAAACTGCCATCGGCTGCCTTGGCCAACTGCAGCACCGCATCGGCTTCGCTGTCGATGCCTTCCGCCGCAAGAATTTTATTGATCTGGCCGCCAATCTGCGCTTCATCCAAACGCTTCAAATTGAACTGCAAGCAGCGGCTGAGCACCGTCACCAACAATTTTTCCGGGTCAGTGGTGGCGAACAGGAATTTGACGTGCTCGGGCGGCTCTTCCAATGTCTTCAGCAATGCATTGAAGGCCTGCTTGGACAGCATGTGCACTTCGTCGATCAGATACACCTTGTACTTGCCGCGGCTGGGCATGTACTGCGCGTTTTCGATCAACTCGCGCACGTTGTCCACGCCAGTATTGGACGCGGCATCGATCTCCAGCAGGTCGATGTAACGACCGGCATCAATCGCCTGGCAGGTCTCGCATTCACCACACGGATCAGACGAGGTGCCGCGCTCGCAATTGAGCGATTTGGCGAAAATGCGCGCAATCGTGGTTTTGCCCACCCCGCGCGTACCGGTGAACAAGAATGCGTGGTGAACACGGCCGGTTTCCAGCGCGTTGGTCAGCGCACGGACCACATGCTCTTGCCCGACCAATTCGGCAAAACGCTTGGGACGCCACTTGCGGGCAAGCACGAGATAAGACATGCCGGCATTGTGGCATGAGCCGGGCAACCCCCGCCGCAGTTCCACGGAATTTGTTGTGGAGTGGCCCACACCCCGCTAGAATGGGCGGTTCCGGAGAGGTGTCCGAGTGGTTGAAGGAGCACGCCTGGAAAGTGTGTAAGCGTCTAAACCGCGCTTCGGGGGTTCGAATCCCCCTCTCTCCGCCAGATCATAACTACGCCCCTTGCGGGGCGTTTTTATTGTGCGGAGATGCAAACCCACCGCGGCTTCTCACCCGCTCTTCCCGTCACTTGACCCAAGTCAGCCCAGCCAACTTGGCGGCCGGGGCGTGAAAACGTACAATTTCAGTACCGATTCCCCCGCTACGCCCCGCCGCCATGCTTCGCGTCACCCGGCTCACTGATTACGCCACCGTTGTACTGACTGTGCTTGCTGCGCGGCCGGACGTGGTGTTGAGTGCACCGGAGTTGGCCGAACGCGCCGGTCTGGAGCCGCCCACCGTGGCCAAGGTACTCAAACCACTGGCCGCCGCCGGGCTGGTGTCGGGCTTTCGCGGTGCCAATGGCGGCTACCGGTTGGCACGTCCGGCCGAGGCCATCAGCCTGATTGCGATTGTCGAGGCGATGGAAGGCCCGCTGGGGATGACCGAATGCAGCATCTCCGGCGGCCAATGCGGCATCGAACACAGCTGCGGCGTACGCGCCAACTGGCGCCGTATCAACGACGTGGTGGCCGACGCCCTGCGCGGCATCTCGCTGGCGCAGATGCTGGCGCCACCGCACCCCCCTGTGCGCGGGCAGATGACTGCCCAGCTGGCGCAGGCTTGAGGATTTCCGATGACCGAAGCACAAAACGCGCAAATTCATGAACAGCTTGGGCGCAAATACGATGCCGGTTTCATTACCGATATCGAAACCGACTCGCTGCCGCCGGGGCTGTCGGAAGACATCATCCGTGCGCTTTCCGCAAAAAAGCATGAGCCGGAATGGATGACGCAGTGGCGGCTGTCTGCGTACCGCCACTTCCTGACCATGAAACAGCCGGACTGGGCGAAGCTCTCAATCGGCCCGATCGACCTGCAGGCGCTGAGCTACTACAGCGCGCCCAAGGGCCCGAAGTACAAGTCGCTGGACGAGGTGCCACAGGAATTGCTCGACACCTACGACAAGCTGGGCGTACCGCTGCACGAGCGCGCCAAGCTGGCCGGGGTGGCGGTGGATGCGGTGTTCGACTCGGTCAGCGTGGGCACCACCTTCAAGAAGGAACTGGCCGCGGTCGGGGTGATCTTCACCTCGATGAGCGACGCCATCCTCAACCACCCGGAGCTGGTGAAGAAGTACCTCGGCACCGTGGTGCCGGTGGGCGACAACTACTTCGCCGCGCTCAACTCGGCGGTATTCTCCGACGGCAGCTTCGTGTTCATCCCCAAGGGCGTGCGCTGCCCGATGGAACTGTCCACCTACTTCCGCATCAACGCCGGCCACACCGGCCAGTTCGAGCGCACCCT
>Ga0208564_1001657_pt1 | contig 18471 bp, 15 predicted proteins | sample AD_UKC073_MetaG_FD_184439 | JGI IMG/M metagenome (GOLD analysis project Ga0208564, IMG submission 184439) | Active sludge microbial communities of municipal wastewater-treating anaerobic digesters from USA - AD_UKC073_MetaG (SPAdes) (version 2) | ecosystem: Engineered > Bioreactor > Anaerobic >... | reverse complement strand
GCAGGCTGCGGAAGGCCAGGCGATCGACCAGCAGCGTGGACAGCGCGGCCGCCACGGCCAGGCCGATGGCCGCGGCCGGATGGTTCAGTGGCCGCCGCGCCACACGCTGGCCACTGCGCAGCAGGTCGCTCATCGCCCAGGCCAGCAGCACCGGACCGGGGCGGGCCAGGTGGTTGTCGCTGTCGGCGGCCAGGCTGCCGACGATCACCAGCTCGGGCATTGCCGTGCGGGCGAAGGGCGGCTCGAAGCCCGCGCCGTCGGCCGCGGGCCGGTGGGTCAGCGGCGTGAAGGCGGCGTCGTCGCCCAGGGCGATCACCACCGTCTCCTGGCGGCATTCCTCGCCCGGCACGGCTGCGGCGGGCAGGGCGGTCAGCAGGGTCTGGCCCTGGGCCGACGGCAGGGCCAGCCGGCAGCGGAAGTACAGCAGGCCGCCGGCCGCATCGAGCTGGGTGTGGCCGAAGCCGTCGACCACCTGGCTGTAGAAGCGCGCGTTGTGCTGCTGCATGAAGTCGCCGCTGAGGGCGCCCTGGCGGTTCTTGGGCTCCACCGCGGCCAGCACCCGCGTGCCGCGCGCCTGCAGCGCGGCCACTGCCGCGGCCAGCGTGTCCAGGCCCTCGGGCGCGCTGGAGATCCAGATGTCCAGCAGCACCGTGCGCGGCGGCGGGTCCAGCCGGGCCAGCGCTTGCAGCGCGGCTGCCTGGCGTTCGCGGAAGGCCTGCATGCGGCCGTCGCGGGCCTCGGGCGGCGTCGCCACGTCGACCAGCTGCACCCGGCCGTCGGGCTGCGGCGTGGTGGTCGGGTAGAGCTGGCGGTAGACGTGGAAGTCGACCTGCTGCCACAGGCCCAGCAGGCCGGCGCCCAAGGCCAGGGCCACGGCGGCCAGGCGGCCAGGCGGGCGAGGCGGGCGAGGCGGGCGAGGCTGCGCCAGGCCATCAGCCGCCCTCGTCGTCGGCCGCCGCCGCGCTGGGCGCAGCGCGCTGCGCCAGCTCGCGCTGCATGGCCTCGGCCCGGCTGTGGTAGCTGCGGGCGTCGTCGTCGCGGCCGGTGCGGGCCGACAGGTCGGCCATGGCACGCAGCGACAGCAGCGTCTGTCGGTGCGGCTGCCCGCCCTGCAGGGCCTCGCGCAGGCGCAGGGCTTCGGACTGCAGCGCCAGCGCGCGGTCGGCATGGCCGGCCTCCAGTTCGGCGCGCGACTGCCCCGCCAGCGCCGCGGCCAGTGCCGCGCCTGGTCGGTCGCCGGCCAGGCGCCCGAGCATCGCGGCGGACATGCCGTACGACGCCGCCGCGTCAGCCGGCCGTCGCTGGCGCATCTGCAGGCTGCCCAGGTTGTGCAGCTGGCGGGCGATGTCGGGGTGGTCGACCGCGCCGTACACCGCCTGGAACATCGCGATGGACTGCTGCAGCAGCGCGACGGCCCCCGGCAGCTGGCCGGCATCGGCGCGGGCCAGCGCCAGGTTGGCCATGCTGGTGGCCACGGCCTGGTGGTCCCGGTTGTCGGCCAGCCGCCTGCGCATGGCCAGGGCCTGTTCCTGCAGGGGCAGGGCGTCGGCGGGCCGTTTCATCGCCCGCAGCACGGCACCCAGGTTGCCCAGGTTGGTGGCGATGGCCGGGTGGTCGATCGTGCCCAGCAGGCGCCGGCGCATGGCCGGCGATTCCTCCAGCCGCGCCTGCGCCAGTGACAGCTGGCCTTCGCGCAGCAGCACGTAGCCGATCTGTGCGATGCACTGCGCCTTGCTCAGGTGCTCGCGGCCGGGAAACAGCTGCTCGTTCATCCGCAGCGCGTCCTGCAGCCGTGCCATCGCCGCCACCAGGTCACCCTGTTCCAGCTGGGCCATGCCCAGGTCGGCCAGCAGGTTGGCCAGCAGCGGGTGCGGCGCACCGTTCTGCAGCCGCTGCACCATCTCGATGGCCTGGCCGTACAGCGTCACCGACTGCGGCAGGGCGCCGACCAGGCGCTGCATACCGGCCAGGTTGCCGGTCACACGGGCCAGCTCGATGCTGTCGCGCCCGCCATCCAGGCGCTGGCGCATCTGCACCGATTCCTGCTGCAACTGCACGGCGCGGCCGATCTGGCCCAGGCCGCGGTCGCCGATGGCCAGGTTGTTCTGCGCGGCGGCGGTCCAGGTGCTGTCGCGGCCGCTGGGCCGGGCGCGCTCGGCGTCCAGCACCCGCTGGTGGTACGCCAGGGCCTCGCGGTGGCGGCCCAGCTTGCCCAGGGCATTGCCCACCGCGTTGTCGCAGGCCTGCATCGCCTGCGGCAGCCTGGTGGCACGGGCCGCGTCCTCGCAGCGCGGGCCCAGGTCGATGGCGATCTGCGGCCGGCCCAGGGTGTAGGCGATGGCCATCAGGTTGGCCAGCGCGCGGTGCAGGCGCTGCGGACTGCCGCCGGCCTCGGCGTCGGCCAGGGCCTGCCGGTAGGACGCCTCGGCCTCGCCGAAGTTTCCGAACTCCTGCAGGTAGCGCTCGACGCCCAGGTCGTAGCGCCGCTGCTGGCCGGCGGCCAAGTCGTCGACCAGCTGCACCTCGGCGCCCTGCGGTGCCTGCGTGTCGTCGTCGTTGTCGTCGGTGCCGCTGCCGCCGCGCAGCCGCACGGGCACGCGCTGCTCCACCTCCACCCAGCCCTCGCGCACGTCGAACGCGATGGTCTGGCTGGCCGGCGAGATGTCCACGCTCCACACCGTGCCCTTCACCGCGGCCGTGAAGCGGGCGTAGCTGACGTTGAAGAAGTCCAGTGCCCGGCGCACGTCGAATTCGGCCTTGCCCGCCACGGGCTGGTGGCTCTCGCCGCGGTCGGTCACCGTGCCGACGATGAACACCGTGCCGGGAAACAGCGTGATGCGGTTGTCGTTGCGGCTGAGCAGCACGGCGGTGGCGCCGCGCGGCAGGGTCAGCTCGGTGCCCGGCGGCAGTGCCTGCCCGGTCGACAGGGTCTGGCGCTGCGCCGCCTTCAGGCCCGGCGGGCGCAGCAGCACGTCGGGCACCGCCTGCACCGGCTTGTCCTGCAGCGCCAGGCTGTCGACCTTCAGGCCGGTGTCGTCAGCGGCGCGGGCCGGTGCCGGCAGCAGGGCCGCAGCCAGCAGCACGCCGGCCAGGCGCCAGATGGCGTGTGTCGGGGTGATCGACCGCATGCGTCCTCCGGTGTGTCCGCTGTCCTTGCGCGGCAGGCTGGATTGACGCGCTGTCGCGCATCGTGCGCAATGGCCATCCGGGTGATTGCCCAGGCTTGCGGTCGGGCGGCGCCCTGGAGCGCCCTGGTGCGGGCCGCGTGTTCAGCGCGCGTGCAGCACCCGCTCCACCACCAGCAGCAGCCGGTCGCGCACCGCGTTCACCGGCAGCTTGGGGTCGACCAGCCACTGCAGCATCACGCCGCGCATCGCGCCCAGCAGGATCACCGCGGTCACCGCCGGGTCGTTGTCGGGCGCGATCTCGCCGTTGGCGATGCCGGTGGCGATGTGCTGCTCGAACCAGGCCAGCGCGCTGCGGTTGTAGGCGCTGACCACCGGGCGCAGCTCGGGCTGGGCCTCGATGCAGCTTTCGTTCATCAGCACCAGCACCGCGCGGCTGCTGGTCCAGGCGGCACCGCGGCGGCCGAAATAGAACCGGATGTTGCCGACGATGGCCGCCAGCCCCGGCTGCAGCGCCGGCCCGCGCGCGCGCTGCTGGCCGAACTGCTCGCCGATGTAGCCGGCCAGCGCCTGCACCAGGCCGGCCTTGCTGCCGAAGCGGTGCGCCGCCAGGCCGCGGCTGTAGCCGGCGGCTTCGCCCACCTCGGCCAGCGTCATGCGCACGCTGCCGCGCTGGGCGACGATGGCCAGCGCGGCATCCAGCAGCCGGCGCTCGGCCTCTTCCCGGCGTTCGGCGTGGGTCCTTCGAGCCCCTCGCCCGACGGGGACGTCGGTCGATCCCCCAAGGGGATGGCGGGCCGGCTTGCGGACCGAAGCCGGACTCAAACCGTCCCTGCGGACGGTTTGTGCCTGCCGAGGGCCACCAGCCTCTGGCTGGTGGCCGGCCCGGCGCTCGGCCCGCGCGCGCTTGGCAATCACAGGATCAGTCACTCTGGCTTGATGCCCGCCGCGTCGGCCACGCGCCTGAAGCGCTCGTACTCGCGGCGCTGGAACTCGCCCAGCGCCTTCGGGCCCATGCGCATGGGTTGCGACGGCAGGCTGGCGTGGTAGGCCTTGCCGGCGTCGGAATTCATGATCTTCTCGATCGCCGTGGCCAGCTTGTCGACCACGTCGTCGGGCGTGTCGGCGCGCACGAAGAAGGCCGACCACACGGCGGTCTCGAAGTCGGCGAAGCCACTCTCCTTCATCGTCGGGATCGCCGGGAAGCCCGGGTCGCGCTGCGGCGAGGTGATGGCCAGCACCCGCAGCTTGCCGCCCTTCATCAGCTCGATGGTGCCGGTGAAGTCGATCACGCCCACATCCAGCGCGCCGCCGATCACGTCCGTCAGCATCTGCGCACCGCCCTTGTACGGGATGTGCGTCACCGGCAGCCCGCTGGCCGTGCCCAGCCAGGCCGCCACCAGCTGGTAGCCGGCCGAGTAGTTGCCCAGCTGCAGCGGCTTGCCGTCCTTCTTCGCCGCGGCCACCACGTCGGCGATGGTCTTGTAGGGCGAATCGGCCTTCACCGCGAAGGCCACCGGGCTGATCGCCAGGCCGTACAGCGGGCGCAGGTCCTTGAACGGGTCGTAGGGCAGGTTCTTGATGGTGATGGCATTGACCACCGCCGGCGAGTTGCTGCCCATCAGGATGGTGTGGCCGTCGCCCGGCACCTGGCGCACCGCCTGCACCGCCACCACGCCACTGCCGCCTGGCTTGTTCTCCACCGTCAGCGTCTGGCCGAACAGCTTGGCCAGCTGCTCGCCGTAGAAGCGCGACGAGCTGTCGGCGCCCGAGCCGGCGGCAAACGGCACGAAGATCTTCATCGGCTTGCTCGGGTAGGCCTGGGCTGCAGCGGTGCCGGCCAGCGTGGCCGCTGCGGCAGCCGCGGCGGCGGAAAGAACGGTGCGTCGTTTCATCGGGATGTCTCCGTCGGGGTGGTCGTGATGGTCTTGTCCGCCAGCAGCGTGGCGATCTGGTCGGCGCCGTAGCCGGCCTCCTGCAGCAACTCCACGCTGTGCTCGCCCAGCACCGGCGCGTGGCGGTCCAGGCTGGCCGGCGTGCGGGCAAAGCGCGTGGGCGGGCGCATCGCCACCATCGGGCCGACGACCGGGTGCTGCTGCTGCTGGAACAGGCCCACCGCCTGCAGGTGCGGGTGCTGCGGCAGGCGGTCGATGGGATGGATGCGGGTGCAGGGAATGTCCAGCCGGTCGCACAGCGCCACCAAGGCATCGGTGGTCAGCGTGCGGGTGATGGCGGTCATGTCGGCATACAGCTCCTTGACCCGGGCGTTGCGGGCGTGGCGGTCGTCGACCGCGTACTTCTCGCTCAGGTCGGCGCGGCCGGTCTCGGCGAAGAAGCGGCGCCAGTGCTCGGCGGTGTAGGGCAGCATCGCCACATGCCCGTCCAGCGTGGGCGCGGGCTGGCGACCGCCGGCCAGCAGGCGGGCATAACCCGCACCGGCCGTGGGCGGGTCGAAGGTCAGGCCGCCCAGGTGCTCTGCCAGGGTGAAGGTGACCATGGTCTCGAACATCGGCACCTCGACGAACTGGCCGCGGCCGCTCCGGGTGCGCTCGAACAGCCCCGCCAGCACCGCGTTGGCCAGCGCCATGCCGGTGGTCTTGTCGGCGATCAGGCTGGGCACGTAGGCGGGCGTGCCGCTGTCGTGCCCCAGCAGGCCGGCCAGTCCGCAGGCGGCCTGGATCACGTCGTCGAAGGCGGGGCGGCCGGCGTCGGGGCCTTCTTCGCCGAAGCCGGTGGCCACGCAGTACAGCAGCTTCGGGTTGATGGCGGCACAGGCGGCGTAGCCCAGGCCCAGGCGCTCGATGGCGGCGGTGCGCATGTTGTGCACCAGCACGTCCACCGTGGGCAGCAGGCGCTTGATGACGTCGATGCCCGCCGGCTGCTTCAGGTCCACCGCCAGCGAGCGCTTGTTGCGGTTGATCGCCAGGAAGATCGAGCTCAGGCCCTTGACCGTGGACACGCCGTTGGCGCGCATCAGGTCGCCTTCGGGCGGCTCGACCTTGATCACGTCGGCGCCGTAGTCGCCCAGGATCTGCGTGGCCAGCGGGCCCAGCACCACGGCGGTGAGGTCGAGCACGCGCACGCCGGCCAGGGGCCCGGTGCGTGGGGTGGTGATGGCAGCGGAGGCGGCTTCGGGCGTCATGGTGGCGACAGCGGCCGGGCACGCCGCGGGGTTGAATCGGAACGGCATATGTTTGTTGCCCGACAAACAAATGCCATCCAGAATTGCCCCAGCCTGACCCCGCCCCAACGCAAGCCATCGACGGAGACAAGATGCATGGCATGACGATCAACCCGGGCGCGCTGCCGCCCGAGGCCGAGGCGCTGCGCGCCGAGGTGCGCGCCTTCCTGGCGGCCGAGATGCCGGCCATTCCCAACAGCAAGCGCTGCCGCAACTGGTCGGGCGGCGACCCGGCCTTCAGCCGCAAGCTGGGTGAACGCGGCTGGCTGGGCATGACCTGGCCGAAAGCCTACGGCGGCCAGGAGCGCAGCGCGCTCGAACGCTACGTGGTGCTGGAGGAAATGCTGGCTGCCGGCGCCCCGGTCGGCGCGCACTGGGTGGCCGAGCGCCAGAGCGGCCCGCAGTTGATGCGCTTCGCGCCCGACACGCTGGCGCCCAAGATCGTGCCGCGCATCGCCCGAGGCGAGGTGTTCTTCTGCATCGGCATGAGCGAGCCCGATTCGGGCTCCGACCTGGCGTCGATCCGCACCAAGGCCACGCGCCGCCAGCGTGACGGCGTCGACGGCTGGGTCATCAACGGCCGCAAGGTCTGGACCTCGGGCGCGCACCGGGCGCACTACATGATCGCCCTGGTGCGCACTGGCGAGAAGAGCGAGAACCGCCACGGCGGCATGTCGCAGTTCCTGGTCGAGATGGGCTCGCCCGGGCTGACGGTGCGCCCCATCGTCAACCAACTCGGCGAGCACGATTTCAACGAAGTCACCTTCGACGACGTGTGGGTGCCCAACGAGAACCTGATCGGCGCCGAGGGCGACGGCTGGGCCCAGGTGGGCGCCGAACTCGCCTTCGAGCGCAGCGGGCCGGAGCGCTACCTGAGCAGCAGCCAGCTGCTGCTGGAGATGCTGGACGCCGGTGATCCGGCCGACACGCGCCAGGCCGAGGCCATCGGCCGCGTGGTGGCCAGCTACGGCACCCTGCGCCAGATGAGCCTGGGCGTGGCCAGCATGCTGGCCCGCGGCGAGAACCCGGCCCTGGCCGCCAGCCTGGTGAAGGACCAGGGTGCCCTGGTCGAGCAGGCCATGCCCGACATCGCCCATGCGCTGTTCGGCGGCCAGGCGGTGCCGGGGTCGGACCTGGACTACGCGATGCGCTACACCGCGCTGGCGGTGCCGTCGTTCAGCCTGCGCGGCGGCACGCGCGAGATCCTGCGCGGGATCATTGCCAAGGGACTGGACCTCCGATGAGCACCGACACCATGCAAGACGCGCTGATCGAGGACAGCGCCGCCAAGCTGTTCTCCACCCAGGTCGACAAGGACCGCCGGCTGCGCGCCGAAGCGGGCGAGTGGGACGCCGCGCTGTGGCAGCAGGTCACCGACAGCGGCTTCCACCTGCTGCTGGCCACCGAGGCGGCCGGCGGCTTTGGCGAGGGCTGGACCGCCGCCTGGCCGCTGCTGCGCGGCCTGGGTTACTGGCAGGTGCCGCTGCCGCTGGCCGAGACCATGGTGGCGGCGCAGCTGGCATCGCTGGCCGGCTTCGCCTTGCCCGATGGGCCGCTGACCTTGATCGAGCAGGGCGAGGGCAATGCCTTCACCGTGAGCGGCAGCGGTGCCGACGCCACCGTCACCGGAACGGCGCACCACGTGCCCTGGGCGCGGCACGCGTCGGCGGCGCTGGTGTCGCTGGCCGATGGCCGTCTGGCGCTGCTCGACCTGAAGGCCGCCGGCGTGACCGTGCAGCCGCATGCCAACCATGCCGGCCTGCCGTCGGACACGCTGGTGCTGGACCGTGCCCGTCTGCAGGCCATGGCGGCCAACCCGCTGCCGCTGGCCCGCCCGGCGTGGACGCTGGGCGCCGCGGCGCGCAGCGCGATGCTGGTCGGCGCGCTGGAATCGGCGCTGGAGCAGGCGGTGCGCTATGCCGGCGAGCGGGTGCAGTTCGGCAAGCCGCTGGGCAAGTACCAGGCGATCCAGCAGCAGCTGGCGCTGATGGCCGGTGACGTGGCGGCCGCCCGCGTGGCCGCGCTGGTGGCCATGGCCGATTGCCCCGGCGGTGCGCAGGGCAGCTGCGCCGCCACGCACTTCTCCACCGCGGTGGCCAAGGTGCGCACCGGCGAGGCCGCCACCCGTGGCACCAGCATCGCCCACCAGGTGCACGGCGCCATCGGCTTCACCCACGAGCACGCGCTGCACTTCGCCACCCGCCGGCTGTGGGCCTGGCGCGCCGAGTTCGGCAGCGACGCGGTCTGGGCGGTCGAACTGGGCCGGGCAGCGATTGCTGCGCGCTCGGCGGGCTTCTGGGCCGGCGTCACAGGCAAGACCCTGTGACCAGCCTCTTGAAAACGAACTAACGCGCACCGGCTGCGGCCACGCGCAGGAGACGACGAATGTCCAGTCAATACACCGACGTGCAGGTCACGTTCGACGGCAAGGTGGCGACGGTGGAGATGTGCAAGCCGCCGCACAACTTCTTCACCATTCCGCTGATCACCACCCTGGCCGACGCCTTCGAGGACCTGGAGGCCGACCCGAACTGCCATGCCATCGTGCTGGCGGCGCAGGGCAGCAGCTTCTGCGCCGGCGCCGACTTCAGCAACCGCGACGCCACGCCGCCGCAGCGCAGCCCGCGCGCGCTGAACCCGATCTACGACCAGGCGATCCGCATGTTCGCCTGCCGCAAGCCGGTGGTCGCCGCGGTGCAGGGCCCGGCCATCGGCGGCGGCCTGGGCGTGGCCCTGGTGGCGGATTTCCGCGTCACCTGCGCCGAGGCCAAGTTCTCGGCCAACTTCAACCGCCTGGGCTTCCACCCCGGCTTCGGCCTGTCGGCCACGCTGCCGCGCCTGGTGGGCGTGCAGAAGGCGGCCCTGCTGTTCTACACCGGCCGCCGCATCAACGGCGCCGAGGCCGTCGACATGGGCCTGGCCGACCTGCTGGTGCCGCAGGACCAGGTGCGCGCCGAGGCGCAGAAGCTGGCCCGCGAGATCGCCGTCTCGGCCCCGCTGGCGGTGCAGGGCACCCGCGACACCCTGCGCCAGGGCCTGGTCGAGGCCATCCGGCTGGCGGTGGCCCGCGAGAGCGAGCAGCAGAACGCCCAGTTCAAGACCGAGGACTTCAAGGAAGGCGTGGCCGCAATGGCCGCCCGCCGCGAGCCCAACTTCCAGGGGCGCTGAGCGATGTTCCAGCCCGGCCTGCTCGCCGGCCGGCGCATCCTGATCACCGGCGGCGGCAGCGGCCTGGGCGCCGCGATGGCCGAGCGCTTTGGTGAACTCGGCGCCAGCCTGCTGCTGTGCGGGCGGCGTGCGGCGGTGCTCGACGCCACCGCCGCCCGCCTGCGTGGGGCCGGCGCGCAGGTCGACACCGCCATCTGCGATGTGCGCGACGCCGCTGCGGTCGAGGCGATGGTCGACGCCGCCTGGGCACGGGCGCCCATCGACGTGCTCGTCAACAACGCCGCCGCCAGCTTCATCGCCCGCACCGAGACGCTGTCGGCCCGCGCCGCCGACGCCATCCTGGCGCCCACGCTGCACGGCGCGATGTACGGCACGCTGGCGCTGGGCAAGCGGTGGATAGCCAGCGGCCGGCCGGGCGTGGTGCTCAGCATCCTGTCGACCAGCACGCTGACCGGCCGGGCCTACACCGTGCCGTCGGCGATGGCCAAGTCGGGCCTGCTGGCGATGACCCGCAGCCTGGCGGTGGAATGGGGGCCGCACGGCATCCGCCTGGTGGCCATTGCGCCGGGGCCGTTTCCCACCGAGGGCAGCAACCGCCAGCTCAACCCCGGCGAGCGTGGCGCCAGCCAGGCACGGGCGCCGCTGAACCCCAGTGGCCGCGTCGGCCGGCCCGACGAGCTGGCCGACCTGGCGGCCTACCTGGTCAGCCCGCAGGCCGGTTACATCAACGGCGAGATGGTCACGATCGACGGCGGCGCGCACCTGCGCACCTCCGGCGCCGAAGACCTGCTGCAGTGGAGCCCCGCGCAGTGGGCGGCGTTGCAGGCCGGGCGCGGGCGCTGACCCGCCGCTGATCCCGCGCTCACCCGGGATCACCCTGTGCGGGCTTTCCGCAGCCGGTGGCACCGGCCTTGCGGTCACACTGCGGCGGTCGCCACCACCAGCCGCGCCATGCCGTCCTGCTCCAGCCGCCGTTGCACCCTGCAAACCGCCGCCAGCCTGCTGCTGGCCGGCCTGCCGCTGTTGCCTGTCGCGGCGCAAGCCCAGGCCTGGCCCACGCCCGGCCCGGTGCGGCTGATCGCGGTGTTTCCGCCCGGCGGCTCGGTCGACCAGGTGGCGCGCATCCTGCAGCCGGCGCTGCAGCAGCAACTGGGCGTGCCGGTCATCGTCGACAACAAGGGCCGCGCCTCGGGTGCCATCGGCACCGGCGAGGTGGCCCGTGGCCCGGCCGACGGCAGCCAGTTCGGCGTGGTCTTCGACACCCACGGCGTGAACCCGGCGCTGCAGCCCAAGCTGCCGTTCGACACCCGGCGCGACCTGGCCACCGTGGCCCTGCTGGGCACCGCGCCCATGGTCATCAGCGCCCATGCCGACCTGCCGTACAAGAGCTTTGCCGACGTGGCCGCGGCGGCCAAGCCGGGTGGCAAGGGCGTCAACTACGGCACCATCGGCAACGGCAGCCTGGGCCACCTGGCGATGACCTTGCTGGCCAAGGGTGCCGGGCTGGACGTCGTGCATGTGCCCTACAAGGGCGGCGGCCCGCTGATGCAGGACGCCATCGCCGGCCATGTGCCGCTGTCCATCGGCTCGGTCTTCGTCGCCAAGCCGCACATCGACAGCAAGCGCATCCGTCCGCTGGCCGTCACCACCGCCCAGCGCCACCCGTCGCTGCCCGACGTACCCACGCTGGCCGAGCAGGGCTTCAAGAACTTCGACGCGCCCGCCTGGTGGGCGGTGATCGCGTCGGCCAAGATGGCGCCCGTCCTGGTGGCGCGCATGAATGCCGAGATCAACAAGGCGCTGCAGAACCCCGAGGTGGCGGCCAAGCTGGCGCAGCAGGGCATCAGCGTCAACACCGGCACGCCGGCGCAGGCGCAAGCCTTCGTCGACCGCCAGCTCGACACCTGGGGCAAGGTGGTGCGCGACAACGGCATCCAGGCGGATTGAGTCCATGGACCAGCCCCCGCTGCCGCTGCTGACCGCCGACACGCTGCGCACCGCTGTCGGGCCGGTCGACGGCTGCCCGCACTGCGCCGCGCTGCGCTGCGACAGCTGGGAGTCGGTGGGCGTGCCGCTGGGCCCGCCGCAGCTGGTGGCCGTGGGCACCCTGCGTGATCCAGCCATCGACGAGCCGATCTACGACGAGCGCCTGGAGCCGGGCATGGACACCTGGCATCCGCGGGCGCCAGTGGCCGTGCGGCATGCGCCGTACAACCGCGCCACGGTCTGGTGCTGCCCGCAGTGCCGGCGCGGCTTCCTGCAGTACACCGAGCACGGCGGCTACTACGTCGACCACCGGCTGCGGATGATCGACCCGGCGCTGATCAGCGACTGATCGGCGTCCACTGTCACCTGCAATGCAGCGGCGGCCCGGATCGCCAGCCTAGAGTGCGCCGACCCCTGATCTGCCACCTTCGAGGACCGCCCCGATGCTGCATCCGCTCCACCACGCCCGCACCACGCCAGACAAGCCGGCCCTGGTGATGGCCGACACCGGCGTGACCGTGACCTACCGCCAGCTGGAGGACGGCAGCAACCGCGTGGCGCAGCTGTTCCGCGCGCTGGGCCTGAAGGCGGGCGACCACATCGCGCTGATGCTGGAGAACCACCCGCGCTACTTCGAGATCTGCTGGGGCGCGCACCGCGCCGGCCTGATCTACACCGCGATGAGCACCCGCCTGACCGATGGCGAGGTCAGCTACATCGTGCAGGACTGCGCCGCGAAGGCCGTGATCGCGACCAAGGCGATGACCAAGTCGGTGGCGCCGCTGCCCGCGGCCTGCCCGGGCGTGGCGCACTGGCTGATGCTCGACGGCGCTATCGCCGGCTGGACGTCCTACGAAGACGCGGTGGCCGCCCAGCCCGCCGAGCGCATCGCCGACGAGCAGGCGGGCGGCGACATGCTGTATTCCAGCGGCACCACCGGCCGGCCCAAGGGGGTGTTCGTGCCGCCGCAGACCACCGAGATCGACGCCGCCAGCCCGATGACCGACATCATGGTCAACCTCTACGGCGTGTCGGCGCAGACGGTCTACCTGTCGCCCGCACCGCTCTACCACGCCGCACCCTTGCGCTACACCCTGGGCGTGCAGCGCCTGGGCGGTACGGTGGTGGTGATGGAGCACTTCGACCCCGAGCGCTACCTGCAGCTGGTGCAGCAGCACCGCATCACCCACACCCAGCTGGTGCCCACGATGTTCGTGCGCATGCTCAAGCTGCCGGAGGAGACGCGCCGGAAGTACGACCTGTCGTCGCTGCGCGTGGCCATCCACGCCGCCGCGCCCTGCCCGGTGGAAGTCAAGCGCCAGATGATCGCCTGGTGGGGCCCGGTGATCTGGGAGTACTACGCCGGCACCGAGGGCAACGGCGTCACCATGGTCAACAGCCAGCAGTGGCTGACGCACCCCGGCACCGTGGGCAAGGCGGTGGTGGGCGACCTGAAGATCTGCGACGACGAGACCTTCGAGGAGCTGCCGCCCGGCCAGAGCGGCACCATCTACTTCGCCAACGGCCGGCCCTTCGCGTACCACAACGACGCCGCCAAGACCGCCAGCAGCACCCACCCCAAGGGCTGGACCACGCTGGGCGACGTGGGCTATGTCGACGCCGAGGGCTACCTGTTCCTCACCGACCGCAAGGCCTACATGATCATTTCCGGCGGGGTGAACATCTACCCGCAGGAGGCCGAGAACGTGCTGATCAACCACCCCCAGGTGGCCGACGTGGCGGTGCTGGGCGTGCCGAATGAAGAGTTCGGCGAGGAAGTGAAGGCCGTGGTGCAGCCGCGCAGCATGGCCGACGCCGGCCCGGCGCTGGAGGCCGAGCTGATCGCCTACTGCCGGGCGCACCTGTCACCGATCAAGTGCCCCAAGTCGGTCGACTTCGAAGCCGAATTGCCGCGCCACCCGACCGGCAAGCTCTACAAGCGCCTGCTGAAGGACCGCTATTGGGCGGGCCACGCCTCGAAGCTCATCTGAGGGTCTGGCGGTGAATCGCCAGGTACTGCTTCATAGCAGCAGTTGGGGCGATGCGCAGAGGGCTCGGCAACCGGAGGTGGCGGCGCTCGGACGCAGGCAGTCGGTCTGAAATCAGCATTTCGCCGTTGTCGTCGAAGCTGATCAGTCCCCGATCAAACAGGGCGTCCAGGTGCGCCGCCAGCAGCAGGCCGTTGTCCGGGTCGAGCCGCTCCTGTGGGCTGCTGCTTGCCCAGGGCTTGATATGGGAAGCTCGCAGCAGTTCGGGGCAGAAAAGGTCGGTAACGGCGCATCCGCCGCCCCATCGGGTCAGCAACGCGCTGCGGAATCCACCTTGCCCGATCCGACTGAGGATTTCTGCTAGGCGCGTGGTTGCCCGCGTCGCCGGTGGAGGGAAGTCGGCCATGGGCAGGACGTCTGGTGCGCTTCGGATGGCATCCAGGACCCGGCGCCACGCTGCCGTGCGATCAGACTCCGGCACGCTGCTCATGATGGTGCCGGCCGCGGCGTCGTCGATGGCTTGGTAGCTGTTAAACATGCGCGGCAGGACGGACTTGCCCGTGACCTGCGAAGCGACCAAGGTGACCGGATTGTCCGGCCAGAAGAACGTGTCGGCAGGGCAGATCCAGTTCGGCACCCAATGCCCGGTCTGGGCAAAGTGTGTCCGAAGGGCTTGCCGGTCGCCATCGAAGCGGCGCTGCACGCCCGGCAATTGCCACGCGTCGCGCCACATGTCGCGCACCTTGAGCCGCGCGGCAATCCTTTGTCGCTCGGCCAACTGGTCTTCGCCACCCAAGTGCAGGGCGTTCGCCGCCACGCCCACGAGTTGCTGCAGCCGGTCGTGGGACGCAATCATGAACACCACGATGCGCCCTGCATGTGCCGCCACTGGGGCCTGCTTGATGCCTTCGATATGGAACGCGCGCAAGCGCTGGCCCTGCTCCTCAAAGACCAAGCGCGGCGAGTTGTTCCACTCCTCATGGCCAAAACCGTGCTGGCCTGGGTAGCTCTTCGGTGCTGAGGCATCGCCTGCCGGGCGCTGGTAGCCGGCGCTGTTCCACATCACAGGTTTCAGCAAGTACAGCGCCATGTCGTCGGTCTCCTGATTGATAGGTGCGCGCAGATTGTGGTGGCATCTGAGCTTGGCGAAGGTCTTGCTCGTTGCGCCGGCGGTGCCAGCTTAGGCTTCGCCACAGGCGGTCTCTGCCCGCTATCGCCTTGCGCTATCCCAGCCGCACCGGCAGCGCCGAGAACCCCCGAAAGCGCACCCGCCGGTCGCGCACCGGCGGGCCGGCCAGGTCCAGCTTGGGATAACGCGCTGCCAGCGCGGCCAGCGCGATGCGCGCTTCCAGCCGCGCCACGTTCATGCCGGCGCAGGCATGCGCGCCGTGGCCGAAGGCGAGGTGGTGGTTGGGCTTGCGCGCCAGGTCCAGCACGCCGGGCTGGTGGAACACCGCCGGGTCGTGGTTGGCCGCGCCGATGCCCAGGGTGATGAAGTCGCCGGCCGGCAGGGTCACGTCACGCAAGGTGAGCGGCGCATCGAGCTGGCGGTTGTTCAGCTGCAGCGGGCTTTCGAAGCGCAGCAGTTCTTCCACCGCGGTAGGCAGCAGGGCCGGCTCGGCCACCAGGCGCTCCCACGCTGCGCGCTGGGTCAGCAGCGCATGCACGCCGTTGCCGATCAAGTTGGTCGTAGTCTCGTGGCCGGCGTTCAGCAAAAAGATGCAGTTGTGCAGCAGCTCGGTCTCGCCGAGCTTCTCGCCGTCGTGCTCGCCCTGGATCAGCCGCGTCAGCACGTCGGCCTCGGGATCGCCGGGGTGGGCGCGGCGGTGGGCCACGATCTCGCGCAGCTGGGCGCAGAAGTCGGTGACCGCCGCATGGCCGCGGGTCAGCACGGCGGCCGAGGGCGCCGGCTCCAGCGCCGACAGGATGGCCAGCGACCAGGCCCGCAGCGGTGCGCGGTGGGCGGCCGGAACGTCCAGCAGGTTGCCGATCACCTCGACCGGGATCTCGGCCGCGAAGTGGGCAATCAGGTCGGGCGCGGGTTCATCGGCCATGCGGTCGAGCAGGCGCTGCACCAGGGCTGCGACGCCGGCTTCCATGCGCGTGATCGCCCGCTGGTTCAGCGCACCCATCAGCAGCCGGCGCACGCGGGTGTGCAGCGGCGCGTCGTTGAACACCAGGCTGGTCGTGTGGTGCTCGAACAGCGGCGTGCCGGGGCCGAACCTGGGTGCGAACTCGCGCCGCTTGTCCGACTTGGCCTGCGGCGCGCGGTAGACCGCCGACACGTCGTCGTGCCGCGTGAGCAGCCACTGGCCCGGGCCGATCGGATGCACCGGGCTGTGCGTGCGCAGCGCGGCGTGGAACGGATACGGGTCGTCGATGAAGGCCGGCGGCGCGCCAGCCAGCGTGAAGCCACGGATGTCGAAGTCGGTCAGGGAAGCCATGGCGGCATCCTGCCTGCCGGGTGCCGCTGATAACCTCGGTGCTTGTCCTCAGCCTGCGCCACCCTGGCGCCCTTCACCCATGTTCACCGGCATCGTGCAAGCCCTGGCCACCGTGGCTGAACTGACCGACCTTCCGGGGCTGCGCAGCTTCACGCTCGACTTTCCGCCCGGCTTCGATGCCGGCCTGGCCATCGGCGCCAGCGTGGCCTGCGACGGCGTGTGCCTCACCGTGACGCGCCTGCCCGCACCCAACCGCGCCTGCTTCGACGTGATGCAGCAGAGCCTGGGGCTGACCACGCTGGGCGGCCTGGCGGTGGGCAGCCGGCTCAACGTCGAGCGCGCCGCGAAGGACGGTGCCGAGATCGGCGGCCACCCGCTGTCCGGCCATGTCGACTGCCTGGGCACGCTGCTGGACATCCGCCAGCCGCAGAACAACCATGTGCTGCGCATCGGCGTGCCGGCCAGCCACATGCGCTATGTCTTCGCCAAGGGCTACATCGCGGTCAACGGCGCCAGCCTGACGGTGGCCGAGGCGAATCGCCGCGAGCGCTGGTTCGAGGTCTGGCTGATCCCCGAGACGCTGCGCATGACCACCTTCGGCGACAAGCGTCCGGGCGACGCGCTGCACATCGAGATCGAGCGCAGCACGCAGGTGGTGGTCGACACCGTGCGCGACGCGCTGGACGAGCGCCTGGGCCCGCTGCTGCCGGCGCTGGAGCAGCTGCTGGCGCAGCAGGGCCGGTCGGTGGACGACCTGGGCGCGGCGATCAGCCTGCCACGCTGACGCGCCGGCGCAGTCCGGCCCGCCCGGCCAGACCCGCCAGCATCAGCGCCACGGCCACCAGGCCGAACGAGGTCGGCTCGGGCACCTGGCCGGTCGAGGCCGCAGGCGCAGCGGCCGGGGCGGCGGCGGTCAGGGTGAGCGACAGGTTGTCGATGAAGGCGGTGCCGTCGGCGCTGTAGGCCAGGCCCTGGAAGCGCAGCGCGCCCGGGCCGCTGGCGGTGAAGCTCAGGCTGTGGGTCGACCAGGCCTGGCCGGGCAGGGTGGCGAAGCTGGTGGCGTTCAGCAGGCTGTTGCCGAACAGCACGTCATAGCGGGTGGCGCCGTAGTGGCGGCGGCCGGCGTCGGCCCAGGTCAGCAGGTAGGTGCCGGCCACCAGGTCCAGGCTCTGCTCGACATGGGTGTTGTTCTGCAGGCCGACCAGCTGGTTGCCATAGCTGAAGCCGCCCAGGCTCAGCGGCGCGCCCCAGGCGCCGCTGGTGCTCTTCATCACCACGGCGCTGCCGCTCCAGCCGTCGTTGGCGCAGCCGTAGCAGTACTGCGCCGCGGGCGCCGTCAGCGTGGACACGGTGGCCTCGAAGCTGCCGTTGAGCAGCAGGTTGGCCTGGGCCGGTGCACCGGCGGTGGCAAGGGCGGCCAGGGTGGCCAGGGCAGGGAGGCAGCGGCGGATCGGCATGGGCTCGGCGGGTCTCACGGAACGGAGCCGAGAGTGTCCCGGCCGGGGCCCTGTCGTGGATCGGCTGCCCCCCGGCGAAGCTTGCCCACTCCATCACGAGGCCGCCGGTTTTGCCGGTTTCACAGCTTCTCAGATGATGGCCTGCTCGACGAAGGGCCGGCCCGTCAGCAGTCGCTGCGGGCTCAGTTCCGACAGGTCCAGGCTGCTGAAGCGGCCGGTCAGCATCAGCTCGGCCAGGCCGCGTCCGGCGGCCGGCGCGTGCTGCAGGCCGTGGCCAGAGAAGCCGTTGCAGAGCCAGAAGTTGTCGCAGGCCGGATGCGGGCCGATCAGCGCGTTGTGGTCCAGCGGATGGACCTCGTAGGACCCGGCCCAGGCGTGCTGCACGCGCAGCGCCTCGAAGGCCGGCACGCGGTGGGCCAGCGCGGGCCAGACGTGGTCGTCGAACTGCGCCAGGTCGGGCTGGTCCAGCGGCAGGTCGTCCGGGTCGGCATCGCCGTCGCCCGGTGACCAGCCGCCGATGAAGCCGCGGCCCTCGCTGCGGAACCAGCAGCCCGACGTGTCGACGACCAGCGGCGTGGGCGGCAGCGCGGTCGGGCAGGTCATCATGAAGACGGTGCGACGCCGCGCATGCACCGGCACCGGCAGCCCGGCCAGCGCGCCCAGCGCACCGGCCTGGGCGCCGGCGGCATTGACCACCGCATCGGCCTGCAGCAACCCGCCGCCGGCCAGTTGCACGCCGGCCAGGCGCTCGCCCTGCCGTGGCAGGCCGGTCACCCGGTCGGGCCGCCACACGGCGCCCAGCGCCCGCGCCTTGGCGCCCAGCGCGCGGGCCCAGGCCTCGCCGTCCAGCCAGCCTTCGCCCGACCGGCCCAGGCTGGCCAGCGCGAGGTCGGCCGTGTGCAGCCACGGGAAGCTCGTGGCCAGCGCGGCGGGCTCCAGCAGCGCCACGTCGGCGCCGGCGCCCCGCTGCACCGCGTGGTTGGCCTGCAGCACCGGTGCGCCGGCCGCACCGGCGCAGAACAGGTAGGCGCCCGGCACCCAGCCCACCTCGGGCCGCACGCCGTCGATGGTCAGCAGGTCGTCCGCGCCGCTGGCCAGCGCGGTGCCGAACCGCGACATCTG
>Ga0208564_1001648_pt1 | contig 18522 bp, 11 predicted proteins | sample AD_UKC073_MetaG_FD_184439 | JGI IMG/M metagenome (GOLD analysis project Ga0208564, IMG submission 184439) | Active sludge microbial communities of municipal wastewater-treating anaerobic digesters from USA - AD_UKC073_MetaG (SPAdes) (version 2) | ecosystem: Engineered > Bioreactor > Anaerobic >... | reverse complement strand
TTCAAGGCTTTATGTGAACGACTCCGTTCCGCCAAGATAAAGCCCAAGTGATTGATTCACTTGGGCTTTTTTCTTGGTCTGGGTGGATGGACGGGTATCCTGTGCCTTTTTGAATGCGCCACCATGCATTTCTCCTGCATCCGTCAGTTGTCCAGTGCCTTGCTGGCAATAGCTGGAGGCCTGCTCCTGCTGTATGGCCCCGTTGCCGGTGCAGGCCCCATCGCTGAAGCCTTCCAGGCACGTCGGGCAGCGGCTGCATCCGACGAAGGCGACAGCACCTTCTTGGAACCGGATGGCGGCCACAGTGCAGCACGCCTGCCCCCGGGGGGCCGGGTGGAGCGTGATGTGGCTTACGGCACGGACCCCGCACAGCGGCTGGATGTTTACCTTCCCGCCAAGGCACAGGCAGCCCCCGTGGTCTTCATGGTGCATGGCGGGGCATGGATGGTGGGCGACAAGGCGGCTGCCAAGGTGGTGGACAACAAGGTGGCGCACTGGCTGCCCCAGGGCGTGGCACTGGTGAGCATCAACTACCGCATGTCCCGCGCACCCCGTGTGCTCGACCAGGTGGACGATGTGGCCCGCGCGCTGGCGCTGGTGCAGGCCCGGGCGTCTGGCTGGGGCCTGGACGCACGCCGCGTGCTGGTCATGGGGCATTCGGCGGGGGCGCATCTGGTGGCCCTGATGGCTTCGGACCCGGCACTGGCCACGGCCCACGGCGCGCAGCCGTGGCTGGGCACGGTGGCGCTGGACAGTGCAGCACTGGATGTGCCGCAGACCATGCAAAAGCGGCACTACGGGTTTTACGACCGGGTGTTTGGTGGCGATCCGGCATTCTGGGCGTCCGTGTCCCCGTTCCACCGGCTGCAGGCTGCGCCCGTGACGCCCATGCTGCTGGTCTGCTCGTCGCGGCGCAGCGACGCCTGCCCGTCAGCAAACGCCTTTGCAACCAAGGCCCACGGGCTGGGTGGAACGGTGACGGTGTTGCCCGTGGACTTGTCGCACGCCGACGTCAATGGCACGCTCGGCCTGGATGGACCGTACACCCGCGCGGTGGACGATTTCGCACGCAAATGGGGGTTGGGTGGTGTGCGTTGAAAGCACTTACCGCACATGCAGGTGCGTCGTGTTCTTCACCTCTTCCATCACCGCATAGGTCCGCGTCTCGCGCACGCCGGGCAGGCGCCACAGCACGTCGCCCGCGAACGCGCGGTAGGCGCCCATGTCGGCGCTGCGGGTCTTGAGCAGGTAGTCGAAGCCTCCGGCCACCATGTGGCATTCCATGATTTCGGGGCGCACCTGCACGGCGGCCTTGAACTGCTCGAACACGTTGGGTGAGCTGCGGTCCAGCAGCACCTCGACAAACACCAGCATGCCAGCGTCCAGCAGCAGCGGATTGAGCCGGGCCTCGAAGCCCAGGATGTAGCCGTCGCGGGTGAGGCGCTGCACCCGGGCCAGCACGGCGGTGGGCGACAGGCCGACCGACTCGGCCAGCTTGAGGTTGGCCAGGCGGCCGTCTTCCTGCAGTGCCTGCAGGATGCGGCGGTCGATACGGTCCAAAGGGGTGGGTTGGGTGCTCATGGCCAGATGATTATTCGGCTGTTTCCCATAAAAACGAACAGATATTCTGCCGAATTGTCGGGATCATCCGGTGATTGCCTGTTTTGTGATGGAGCCCCGCATGACCGCCCCCCTTGCCCTGACCCGTTTTTCCGCCTCCGTGCCGCCGCTGCGCAGCGCCATCACCGCCGCCTGGCGCCTGCCCGAGCCGCAGGCCGTGCCCGCGGTGCTGGCGCAGGCGCGGCTACCCGAGCCGGTGGCGCAGGCCGCCCACGCGCTGGCGCTGCGGCTGGCGGGCGCGCTGCGCGGGCGCAAGGCGGCGGTGGGGCGGGCGGGCATTGTGCAGGGGCTATTGCAGGAGTTCGCCCTGTCCTCGCAGGAGGGTGTGGCGCTGATGTGCCTGGCCGAGGCACTGCTGCGTATTCCCGATACCGCCACGCGCGACGCCCTCATCCGGGACAAGATCGCCCACGGCCAGTGGCAGGCGCACCTGGGCAAGAGCCCCTCGCTGTTCGTCAACGCGGCCACCTGGGGCCTGCTGCTCACCGGCAAGCTGGTGTCTACCCACAGCGAAACGGGTTTGGGCGCGGCGTTGGGCCGCATCACCGCCAAAGGCGGCGAGCCCTTGATTCGCAAGGGTGTGGACATGGCCATGCGCATGATGGGTGAGCAGTTCGTCACCGGCGAGACCATTGCCGAGGCGCTGGGCAACGCCCGCGCGCTGGAGGCGCAGGGCTTTCGCTATTCCTACGACATGCTGGGCGAGGCCGCGCTGACCACGGCAGACGCCCAGCGCTACCTGCGCGACTACGAGCAGGCCATCCACGCCATCGGCAAGGCATCGGCCGGGCGGGGCGTGGTGGATGGCCCCGGCATCTCCATCAAGCTCTCGGCCCTGCACCCGCGCTACAGCCGGGCGCAGGTGGAGCGGGTGCAGGCCGAGCTGTACCCGGTGTTGAAGCATCTGGCCGAGCTGGCCCGCGGCTACGACATCGGCCTGAACATCGACGCCGAAGAAGCCGACCGGCTGGAGCTGTCGCTCGACCTGCTGGAGCGCCTGTGTTTCGAGCCCGCGCTGGCCGGCTGGCAGGGCATTGGCTTCGTGGTGCAGGCCTACCAGAAGCGCTGCCCCGCAGTCATCGACTTCATCGTGGACCTGGCACGGCGCAGCGGCCACCGGCTGATGGTGCGGCTGGTGAAGGGCGCCTACTGGGACAGTGAAATCAAACGCGCCCAGGTGGACGGCATGGACGGCTACCCCGTCTACACCCGCAAGGCCTATACCGACCTGGCCTACATCGCCTGCGCCCGCCGCCTGCTGGCCGCGCCCGACGCCGTCTACCCCCAGTTCGCCACCCACAATGCCCACACGCTGGCTGCCATCTACCAGATCGCTGGGCCAGAACAGTACGCACCGGGCCAGTACGAATTCCAGTGCCTGCACGGCATGGGTGAGCCGCTCTATGAACAGGTGGTGGGCCCGGCCAGCGCAGGCGGCCTGGGCCGCGAAACAGGAGGGGGCGGCCTGGGCCGCCCGTGCCGCATCTACGCCCCGGTGGGCACCCACGAAACCTTGCTGGCCTACCTGGTGCGCCGCCTGTTGGAGAACGGCGCCAACACCTCCTTCGTGAACCGGATTGCCGACCACGACATCCCACTGGAAACACTGGTCGAAGACCCCGTCGTCAGCGTGGAGCAGATGGCCGCTGCAGAGGGCACGCTGGGTCTGCCCCATCCCGCCATCGCGCTGCCGCGTGATTTGTACGCCGCCGTGCCCGGCCTGGCCCGCCCCAACTCCAGCGGCCTTGATCTGGCGAATGAAGCACAGCTGCGCGCCCTGGCCCAGCACATGGCCGAGAGCGCCGGGGTGCAGTGGGCCGCTGCCCCCTTGCTGTCGCGGGAAGTGCCTTTGGCCGATGCCCCCGCGCCCCAGCCCGTGCGCAACCCCGCCCAGCACCAGGACGTGATGGGCACCGTGCAAGAGGCCGGTGTGCTGGCCACCGACCAGGCCTTGGCGGATGCAGCCGCCTTTGCTCCCACCTGGGCCGCCACGCCCCCCGCCGAGCGCGCCGCCATGCTGGAGCGCGCCGCCGATGCGCTGGAGGCCGATATGCCGCGCCTGCTCGGCCTGCTGGCCCGCGAAGCCGGCAAAACCTGCGCCAATGGCGTGGCCGAGGTGCGTGAGGCGGTGGACTTCCTGCGCTACTACGCCGCACAAGCGCGCTCTTCTTTTGATAGCTATGTGCCGGCGTCCCTGGGTCCTGTGGTGTGTATCAGCCCCTGGAATTTCCCTCTGGCCATCTTCACCGGCCAGGTGGCTGCCGCGCTGGCCGCAGGCAACCCGGTGCTGGCCAAGCCCGCCGAACAGACGCCGCTGGTCGCTGCCGAGGCGGTGCGGGTGCTGTGGGCCGCGGGTGTGCCGCGTGCGGCGCTGCAGCTGTTGCCCGGGCGCGGCGAAGTGGTGGGCGCGCGGCTGGTGGCCGACGCGCGGGTGCAAGGGGTCATGTTCACTGGCTCCACCGAGGTCGCCCGCATCCTGCAGCGCACCCTGGCCCAGCGCCTGGGCGCTCACGGCCAGCCGGTGCCGCTGATCGCCGAGACGGGTGGGCAGAACGCGATGATCGTGGACTCGTCCGCCCTGGCTGAGCAGGTGGTGGCCGACGTGGTGGCCTCGGCCTTCGACAGCGCCGGCCAGCGCTGCTCGGCCCTGCGGGTGTTGTGTGTGCAGGAGGACGCCGCCGACCGCATCGTGCAGATGCTGAAGGGCGCCATGGCCGAGCTGCAGATGGGCCAGCCCGGCCTGCTGGCCACCGACGTGGGCCCCGTCATCGACGAAGAAGCCCGCCAGGGCATCGAGCGGCATGTGGCCAACCTGCAGGCCCAGGGCCGCGCGGTGCACCGCATTGCGCGCGGCGGGGCAGATGCCGTGCCCACCAGCGGCACCTTTGTGCCCCCCACACTCATCGAGCTGGATCACCTGGGTGAGCTGCAGCGCGAGGTCTTCGGCCCCGTGCTGCACTTGGTGCGCTACCGCCGCAAAGACCTGGGCGCGCTGCTGCAGCAGATCAACGCCACCGGCTACGGTCTCACCCTGGGCCTGCACACCCGCATCGACGAAACCATCCAGCAGGTGGTGGGGCAGGCGCATGCGGGCAATGTGTACGTCAACCGCAACATGGTCGGCGCCGTGGTGGGCGTGCAGCCCTTTGGCGGCGAAGGCCTGTCCGGCACCGGCCCCAAGGCGGGCGGGCCCCTGTACCTTTACCGCCTGCTGGCGAAGCGCCCCGACGACGTGCTGGCCCGCGCCGTGCCCGCAGCGGAAGTGGCCGAGCCGCGTGCGCCGCTGGCCGCCCTGCAGGCCTGGGCTGCAGCACAGGGGCAGACTGCACTGGCCGCCGCCTGTGCCCAGTTCGCCCTGCAGGCCCAGCCCGTCGGGCAGGCGCAGACCCTGGCCGGCCCCACCGGTGAACGCAACGTCTACACACTTGTGCCGCGCGAACGCGTGGCCTGTGTGGCCGGCACTGACGCCGACCTGCTGGTGCAGCTGGCCGCCGTGCTGGCCGTAGGCGCCCGCGCCATCTGGGCACGCCAGCCCGGCACGGCGGGCCTGCATGCCAGGCTGCCCGCAGCGGTGCGGGAGCAGATCGCACTGGTGGACGCACTGTGGGCCGCCGATACCCACTTCGATGCCGTGCTGCACCACGGCGACGCCACCTCACTTGCCATCGTGACCCAGCGCCTGGCCGAGCGTGCCGGCCCCATCGTGGGCGTGTCGTCCAGCCCCGCCGGCAGCACGGCCGTGGCGCTGGAGCGGCTGGTGGTGGAGCGCGCACTGAGCATCAACACCGCCGCCGCCGGTGGCAACGCCAGCCTCATGACTATTGGGTAAAGGCAATTGCTATCGAATAGATAGCTGTATGCGGAGAAACTACCGCCGCATTCAGCTGTTTTGGTTCAGATTTCTCTTACCGCGGCACCAGAAACACCGACGGCTCGGCGATATGCGCCTGCCCGCCTTGGGGGCCGATCGCCTCGATCTGGAACTTGATCGGGTGTGAGCCCGAGGCGGCAGACCCGTACGGAATCTGCAGCCGCACCGGTACCCAGCGCGAGGCCGTGGCGTCCACGTCCACCTCGGCGTCGGACGCCAGCACCAGGCCTTCCAGGCCCTGGGCGCTGATGCGGTAGCGCTGGGCTTGTTCGGTGGCGTTCATGATCTGCAGGCTGTAGACGTTTTCCAGCTTGCCGCCGGCCACGATGCGCGAGAGCGCAGCGCGGTCGCGCACCACGTCCACCTTCAGCGGCACACGCGCCAACAGGCTGACCAGCAGGCCGATACACAACGCCAGCAACACGGCACCGTAGACCAGCACCCGGGGGCGTAGCACCTTGCGCAGCAGCTTCTGCCAGCCCCACTGGTGGTTCACCCCGTTCTGGGTGGACAGGCGCACCAGGCCACGTGGGTACTGCATCTTGTCCATCACCGTGTTGCAGGCGTCGATACACAGGCCGCAGCCGATGCAGTCGTATTGCATGCCATCGCGGATATCGATGCCCACGGGGCAGACCTGCACACACAGGCTGCAGTCGATGCAGTCGCCCAGGCCCTGGGCCTTGTGGTCAACGCTGCGGGTGCGGGGCGCACGGGGTTCGCCGCGGCCGCTGTCGTAGGTCACCACCAGGGTGTCCTTGTCGATCATCACGCCCTGGAAGCGGGCGTAGGGGCACATGTGGGTGCACACCTGCTCACGCAGGAAACCGGCGTTGCCATAGGTGGCCAGGGCGTAGAAGCCGACCCAGAACAGCTGCCAGGTACCTTGCAGCGCCAGCAGTTCGGGTGCCAGGGTGCGGATGGGCACGAAGTAGCCCACGAAGGTGAAACCCGTCCAGCCGGCTACCAGCAGCCACAGCAGGTGGCGTGTGCCGCGTTTGCGGATTTTCTCGAAGGTCCAGGGGGAGGCGTCCAGCCGCAGGCGGGCGCTGCGGTCGCCCTCCACCTTGTGTTCGATCCACATGAACAGCTTGGTGTAGACCGTTTGCGGGCAGGTGAAGCCGCACCAGAGCCGGCCGGCGATGGTGGTGAACAGGAACAGCGATAGCGCGCTTATCACCAGCAGGGCGGTGAGGTAGATGAAGTCCTGCGGGTACAGCACCAGCCCGAACAGGTAGAAGCGGCGTGCGCCGAGGTCGAACAGCACCATCTGGCGTTCGCCCCACTGGATCCACGGCAGGCCGTAAAACACCAGCTGGGTGAGGACCAGCATGGCCCAGCGCCAGTTGGAGAACACACCGCTGATGGAGCGGGGTTGCACCTTCTTCTGCGCCATGTAGAGCGAGTTGGCCTCGGGGCTGGCCGGCTGGATGGGGATGACTTTGCGCGCAGGCCGGGGAGTGGGTGCGCCGGTGGGTGGGGTGGGCTGGGACGGCATCGTGGACTCGTTATGGTGCGCACCTGCACGTGGCCAACCAGGAACCGGCTGCGCACGTGGTTGCGCATGCCTGCCACTATGGCCCAGGCGGGGCGCAAATCCAAGCAGCAGTTGTGGCGCAATTTACCGTATCAGTTGGCGGTTTTGGCTGCAAAAATCAAGGCTGATATGGTTCTGCACGGGGGCCCAGCTGTGCGGCGGCCAGTGCACCCAGCCGGGCCAGCGCGGCCTCGGTGCGCTCGTTCCAGTCGTGGCCGTAGTTCAGGCGGATGCAGTGGGTGAAGGCGCGCGATGCTGAAAAAATCGGCCCTGGCGCCAGACTGATGCCCTGGGCCAGCGCCTGCCGGTGCAGTGCCAGCGCGTCGCAGCCAGCGGGTAGCTCCACCCACAGAAAGTACCCACCCGACGGCCGGGTGGCGCGGGTGCCTTCGGGAAAATAACGTGCCACCGCCTGGGTGAACTGCGACAGGCGGGTGGCCAGGGCCTGGCGCAACTGCCGCAGGTGTTTGTCAAAACCCCCGTGTTCCAGGTAGTCCACCAGCGCCAGCTGGGTGGGCGTGGGGGTGCTCAGCGTGGTGCTCAGCTTGAGCCGCGCCACCTCACGGGTGTAGCGGCCCGGCACGGCCCAGCCGATGCGGTAGCCGGGCGCCAGGCTTTTCGAGAACGAGCAGCAGTGCATCACCAGCCCTTCGGTGTCATAGGCCTTGGCCGGCAAGGGGCGTGACTTGCCAAAGTACAGCTGCGCATACACGTCGTCTTCGATCAGCGGAATCTGGTGCTGCGCCAGCAGGGCCACCAGGGCCTGTTTTTTTTCCAGCGGCATCAGGCTGCCCAGCGGGTTCTGGAAGTTGGGCATGAGCCAGCAGGCGCGCGGCTGGTGGCGCTGGATGGCGTGCTCCAGCGCGGCAAGGTCCATGCCGTCGCGCGGGTGGGTGGGCACTTCCACCGCGTGCAGGCCCAGCCGCTCCAGCGCCTGCAGTGCTGCGTAGAAGGTGGGCGACTCGATCAGCACCGTGTCGCCGGGCCGTGTGGCCACCGCCAGGCACAGGTTCAGTGCTTCCAGCGCTCCGTTGGTGATCACCACGTCATCGGCCTGCACGTTGATGCCGTCGGCCAGGTAGCGCAGGGCGATTTGTCGGCGCAGTGCGGCATGGCCCTGGGTAAGGTCGTCCACCGTGTCGCGCGGCTGGAGCATGCGGGCCGCCGTGGCCAGAGAGCGCCCCAGGCGTTGCAGCGGAAACAGATTTGGCGCCGGAAATGCCGAACCAAAAGGCACCACCTCGCGCGACATGCTGGACTCGAGCACACCAAACACCAATTCGCTGACGTCCAGCGCGACGGAGGCGTCCTGGGGGGCAGACACATGGTCGGGCTCTGGTGGCGCTTGCCCGACCACGGCGCAGACGTAGTAGCCCGAGCGCTCCCGGGCGCGGATCAGCCCCCGCGCCTCCAGCAGGTAGAAGGCCTGGAACACCGTGGACGCGCTCAGTTTGCGGCTGGCACAGGTGTGGCGCACCGATGGCAAGCGGTCACCCGGGCGCAGCACGCCGGCGCGGATGGACTCTTCGATATCGGCGGCAAGCGCCTCGTAGCGTTTCATGGACAGGTCTGGTGGGGGTCTGTTTGCACCGAAGTGGGGCAATTGCAGCGGGAGACAGCACGGACTGAGTGTACGCAAGAGTGAGTTGATGCGGTGAACTGCTGATGGATGGGCACCGAAGAAGGGGTGTTGTCTGCGGATCCAGGTTTTTCTATGGGTTCCGTAAAACCCTTTCGATTTTGATGGGAAATACAAACATTCGAATGTTCTGATACAAAAGTTAGGATTGTTAAAAATGTTGTATTTTTAAATCTACTGGAGATGACTGGGCCCCGTGGTCCAGCCCCACCGCCAAGAAAGTGTGCCTGTGACCTGGTTTGATGATCGGTTTCCCTGCGTCAGCGCCGCTGGGGGTGTGGGGGTGCTGATGGAGGAATTCGCCATATGACCAGTCGATCCATCGGAAAAGTGCTGCGCGTGTCTCTGGGTTTCAGTGTGGAAGGCCTGGGGACGCGGGATGAGGTGATGCTGAAATCGCTGGTGCATCTGCTGGACCACCGCACCCTGCACCAGTGGCAGCACCTGCCACCGGGTGATTGCGTTGCGCTGCGCGTGCTGGGGGAAGGTGTGGCTTTGCCTGCTGGAGGTGAAGGCGTGCCTCTGCTGGCGGTGGGGCGCAAGCCACCTGCCATGCAGGTGCCCTACCTGCGCCTGCCGTTGCACGCCGACGAACTGGGGCTGATGCTCAACCAGCTTGGCGCCCAGGCGCTACAGCACCACGCACCTGGCAGGGTATCTCATCCACATCCACAGTCGGTGGCGGATTGGCCGGCGGGTGAGGCCTTCCGTATCGTGCGCTGGCCGCCGGCGCATCTGCTGAACTCACCACAGCGACTCAGGTTGGCCACCCTGATGGTGGGGCAGACCATGTCGCTTGACGTGTTGCAGCAGCGCTCCGGCGTGGCCTGGGCCGAATGTGCGGCCTTTGCCCGTGAACTGCACATGACCGGCCTGATCCAGGGGGCCGATGAAGAGGTCGCCACGGCGCCTCTGGCCGCTGCCTCGCCCGCCGCGTTGCCACCGGTAAACCCCATCCACTCCGCGCAGCCGCCAGCGCCGTACCGGGCCCCATCGGGCCTCCTGGCACGTATCCGCAGCCGGCTCTGGCTTCAGGCGAGGCCTTGACCCTAGAAATTGCAGTTGTCATCGAAGACACCCCCATCACGCTGGGACGTCACGACCACACCTGCGGCCGCTGGCCCTGCGCAAGGCGCTGGATGTGGAGCAAGGCCTGGTGATCTGACCCCGGCAGATCCTTGCAAAAAAGGCTGCAGCCCGTGAGGGTGCAGCCTTTTTGAGGGGCGCAACGTGTGCGCGCCGAGGGCGTGTGGCTTACAGCGAGTCGATGAAGCTGCGCAGCTTGTCAGAACGGCTGGGGTGCTTGAGCTTGCGCAGCGCCTTGGCTTCGATCTGGCGGATGCGTTCGCGGGTCACGTCGAACTGCTTGCCCACTTCTTCCAGCGTGTGGTCGGTGGACATTTCGATGCCGAAGCGCATACGCAGCACCTTGGCTTCGCGCGGGGTCAGGCCGTCGAGGATGTCCTTGACCACGTCGCGCAGGCCGGCCTGCATGGCGGCATCGATCGGGGCGGTGTTGGCACCGTCCTCGATGAAGTCGCCCAGGTGGCTGTCGTCGTCGTCGCCAATCGGCGTTTCCATGGAGATCGGCTCCTTGGCGATCTTCATGATCTTGCGGATCTTGTCCTCGGGGATTTCCATTTTCTCGGCCAGGATGGACGCATCGGGCTCGAAGCCGAACTCTTGCAAGTGCTGGCGGCTGATGCGGTTCATCTTGTTGATGGTCTCGATCATGTGCACCGGAATCCGGATGGTGCGGGCCTGGTCGGCGATCGAGCGCGTGATGGCCTGGCGGATCCACCACGTGGCATAGGTCGAGAACTTGTAGCCACGGCGGTATTCGAACTTGTCCACCGCCTTCATCAGGCCGATGTTGCCTTCCTGGATCAGGTCGAGGAACTGCAGGCCGCGGTTGGTGTACTTCTTGGCGATGGAGATCACGAGGCGCAGGTTGGCCTCGATCATTTCCTTCTTGGCGTCGCGCGACGCGGCTTCGCCTTCGTTCATGCGCTTGTTGATGCCTTTGAGCTCGGCCAGTGGCACTACCACGCGGGCCTGCAGGTCGGCCAGCTTCTGCTGCAGTTCCTGGATCGGGGGGATGTTGCGGGCCATGACCGCGCTCCAGGGCTTGCCGGCAGCGGCCTGCTTTTCGACCCATTTCTGGTTCAGCAGGTTGGGCGGGAAGTCCTTCACGAACATGTCCTGCGGCATGCCGCACTTGTCCACGATGATGCGGCGCAGTTCGCGTTCTTTCTTGCGCACGTCGTCCACCTGGCCACGCACCAGGTCGCACAGCTTCTCGATGGTCTTGGCGGTGAAGCGGATGGTCATCAGCTCTTGCGACAGGGTGGTCTGGGCCTTCATGTAGGCCGGGGTGCCGTAACCTTCCTTGTCGTAGATGGCGTGGATCTGTTCGAACAGCTCGCGCAGCCGGTCGAAGCGGCGCAGGGCTTCGTTTTTCAACTCTTCCAGCTTCTTGGTCAGCGCCTTGGAGCCGCCCTTGCCGTCGTCGTCGTCGTCTTCGTCGAATTCGTCGAAGTCTTCTTCGGCCACATAGTCGTCGGCTTCGTTGGGGTTGGAGAAGCCGTCCACGATGGTCGAGATCACGACCTTGCCTTCGCGGATGGTTTCACCCATCTCCAGGATCACGGCGATGGTGGCGGGCGATGCGGAGATGGCCTCCATCATGGCCATCAGGCCACCTTCGATGCGCTTGGCGATCTCGATTTCGCCTTCACGGGTGAGCAGTTCGACCGTGCCCATTTCACGCATGTACATGCGCACCGGGTCGGTGGTGCGGCCGAATTCGCTGTCCACGGTGGACAGGGCAGCTTCGGCTTCTTCCTCGGCTTCTTCTTCGGTGGCAGCGTTCTGGCCGGTGTTGGTCAGCAGCAGGGTTTCGGCGTCGGGCATCTGCTCGTACACCGCCACACCCATGTCGTTGAGCATGTTGACCACGACTTCCAGCGTTTCCGCGTCCACCAGCTTGTCGGGCAAGTGGTCGGAGATTTCGCCGTGGGTCAGGTAGCCACGCGTCTTGCCCAGCTTGATCAGGGTCTTCAGGCGCGAGCGGCGCTTGGCCATGTCTTCTTCGGACAGGACGGTTTCGTCCAGGCCGAATTCCTTCATCAGGGCGCGTTCCTTGGCCTTGCTGAGCTTCATGCGCAGCGGCTTGATCTTCTCGGTCGTGGCGGTGGCAGCGACTTCAGGTTCGCCTTCCAGGTCGGCTTCGATGTCGGACAGGTCGGCGTCGTCGCCCACGTCATCGCCGGCTGCAGCCTTGGGCTTGCGGCCGCGCTTGGCACCGGTGGTCTTGGCAGCGGGTGCGCCGGCAGCAGCGGCCTTGGGCGGGCGGCCGGGTTTTTTCTTTGCGGGCTCAACGGCTTCGGCAACAGCCTTGGCGGTCTTCAGTTCTTCGGCGGCGGGGGACTTCGATGCGGGCACTGTCTTGGCTTTCGTGGCGGGGGCCGCTGCAGCCTGGGCTGCGGGCTTGGCGGCGGATTTCCTGGTTTCGACCGGAGCTTTCTTCACTGCCTGGGCGGCGGGCTTGGCGTTGGACTTGGCTGGCTTCGCGGAATTTTGAGCGGGCATGGAACAACCTCAAATTCAAAATGAACACAACGAGATGGACAAGCGCCACGGAGCCCGGCGCGGGTGGCGTAGCCGCATGGAATGCGACGTAGCCTTACAGCAGGGGAGCAATCCCCGGTGGCAAGATGTCTGGGCGAACATTTGGTGTGCAGTCCTTGCGGTAGGTGGGCGGTTGATGCGCGGTGGCATCGGTTGGCCCGGTCCGGAGGTGCTGCTGTCGCTCTTGCCGTTAGCAACCTTATATTATAGACGATGGACCGCTTTTCAAGGCGGAAAAATGAAAAAGGCTCAGTGCTGCTGGCCCAGGGCCTTGATGCGGGCGGTCAGCTCGCGGTAGGTCTGCGCGGCGCGGGGGTCGGTTTTCATGGCTTCGACGGCTGCGTCGAGCTGGCGCTTCAGGTCTTCCGCCAGCATACGGTTGAGCAGGCCGCGCAACTCGGCCATCAGTTCGCGGGTTTCGCCGTCGGTAGTGCCTAGCGGGCCTTCCATCACCCGCAGAGCCAGCGCCTCGCAGGGGTGATCGTGCAGGCGCTCGCGCAGCACCACCCAGGTCTGCACGCCCTGGTCGTGGAACTGGCCTTCGAGCCAGACGAACAGCGGGCCATAGGGGGCTGGCTGGGCGCAGAGCACGTTGTGGTCTTCATGGGTCAGCGTGTCCATGAAGTCCATGTGGCTCAGCAGCAGGCGGGCTGCATGGTCAGACCGCCCCATGGGCACCGCGCCGCGCCGCGCCGTGCGGGGCGCGCCCCAGTTCGAATTTTCGGATGAAAATGGCTTTTTGCGGTCTGAATACCTGCGGGTGTAGCTATCTTTTTGATAGTTACTGCGGCTCGGCGCTGCAGCCTGGGCTGCATCTCCCTTGGGGCTGATCTGCCAGAGTTCGCCCAGCTCGCGCGGCGTCAGCTGCGTCAGATCGGCCAGCTCGCCCAGCAGCTGGCGTTTGAGGGCGCCGTCGGGCAGCGCCTGCCACAGCGGGCGGGCGTTGCTGGCCATGTGGGCGCGGCCCTCGGCATGGCCCAGATCGCAGCCTTCGCTGGCCGACTCCACCAGAAAACGGCTCAGCGGCACGGCGTCGGCCACAAAGCGAGCGAAGTCGTCCTTGCCATAGGCGCGGATGAAGCTGTCGGGGTCGTGCTCGGTGGGCAGGAACAGGAACTTGAAGCTGCGCGTGTCGCTGGCCAGGGGCAGGGCGGCGTCCAGCGCCTTGCGCGCGGCGCGCCGGCCGGCGGCGTCGCCGTCGAAGCTGAACACCACGTTGTCGGTGAAACGCACCAGTTTTTGCACATGGTCCTGGGTGCAGGCGGTGCCCAGCGTGGCCACGGCGTTGGGCAGGCCATGCTGGGCCAGCGCCACCACGTCCATATAACCTTCAGTTACCAGCGCGTAGCCGATGTCGCGCAGCGCGCCACGGGCCTCGAACAGGCCATACAGCTCGCGGCCCTTGTGGAACACCGGGGTTTCGGGGGAGTTGAGGTACTTGGGTTTTTCGTCACCCAGCACTCGCCCGCCAAAGCCGATGCATTCCCCCTTGATATTACGAATGGGGAACATGATGCGGTCGCGGAAGCGGTCGTAGCGCTTCTCGTCCGCACCAGGCTCTTCGGTGTTGCTGATGACCAGGCCGCTTTCCACCAGCAGCGGGTCGGTGTAGTCGGCAAATACCCCGGCCAGGCTGCGCCAGCCCTCGGGGGCATAGCCCAGGCCAAACTGCTTGGCCACGGCGCCCGACAGGCCCCGGCCCTTGAGGTAAGCCACCGCACGGGGCGAAATCCTGAGCTGTTTGCGGTAGGCGTCGCCGGCTTTTTCCAGTACATCACTCAGGGTCGCTTGCTTCTGGCGCTGCTCGGCGGCGCGGGCCTTGTCCTGGGGCGAGATGTTGTCATCCGGCACCTGCATGCCGAACTGCTGGGCTAGGTCCTGTACCGCCTCCATGAAGGTCATGCCCGAGTGCTCCATCAGGAAGGCGATGGCGTCGCCACTTTTGCCGCAGCCGAAGCAGTGGAAGAACTGCTTGGTCGGGCTGACGCTGAATGAGGGTGATTTTTCCGAATGGAAGGGGCATAGCCCCATGAAATTGGCGCCGCCCTTCTTCAGTTGCACATAGCGGCCGACGATCTCGACCACGTCGGCGCGGGCGAGCAGTTCCTGGATGAATGACTGGGGGATGGACACCAGGCTATTGTCGCCCGTGTCGCAGGCTCAGCGGCGTCGGCGCGACGTGAGCGTCTCGTCGAGGCCCCCGGCCAACACCAGCACGGGCCAGCCGACCACCACGGTGGCAATGGCGCCTGCTCCCATGGCCATCAGAAACTCCGAGTCGACCAGCAACCCGAGCAGGGTCACCGGAAGACCCCCGAGCACCAGTGCATAACACCAGACAAAACCTTTCATGGCGTGGCCTTGGCGGGCTGGTAGTGGATTTCCACCCGCCCGATGCCATAGGCCTGCTCGGTCCAGAGATCCCGCGCGGCATAGGTGGACAAGGGCAGTTGCATGCCCAGCCGCTGCAGGCGCACGGGGCGGCCCGCCATGGTGGATGTGGCGGGGTTGGGCGCCTCGGAGCTGACGTCGCCCCGGCTGCCGAGCACGCCGATGATGTCACCCCGAGCGACGGGGATGGATACCGGCAGGATGCCTGTGCTGGCATCGTTCACAACCCGCAGCAGCGAGGTAAAGCCATTGGAGGACGCTGGGTAGGCGCGGGGTGCGGACTTGAAACGCACCACCTCCACCGTTTGCGGCGCGCTGGAGGCCTCTGTGGGCACCCGCAGGCCGGTGATGACGATGGCGGCAGGGGCGGTGAACCAGAAGCCCCGGGCGTTGGTGGAGAAGGTGCTGTTTTGCGGCGGCAGCGGCACCTGGGTTTGCGCCAGGGCCAGCAGGGGCAGCAAGGCCAGCGCGGCGCTGGCGGCGGTGCGGTGCAGCCAGCGTGCAGGAATGGGGATGGTGGTGCAGTGCATGGGTGTCTCGTGTGGCCGATTTGTCAGTATATGAATCGGCGTTGCCCGCGTACACATGTTTTGCTCAGGTGCGTACCGGCCCCGGCCGGCCGTCTTCCACCACGAAGCGCGCCAGGGTGCTGATCTGTGCATCGGGCTGGGTCACGTCGTCCAGCACCTGCAGCCGGGTGGTCCAGTGGGTGGGTGTGACATCCACCACGCTGTAGCCCCTGTGCTCGCAGTTGGCCAGCAGCACATGGGGGTTGCGCCGGGCCACGCCATCCACCTTGTCCTGGGTGGTGTTGGAGCGCGAGGTGACCGAGGTACCGCAGAACTCGCTGGCGATGGTGGCGGACTCGGGGCGCTGGTAGTCGGCCAGCACGCGGCAGACATAGTTCTGGTGGATGTCGCCGCCGATGAACACGCTGTTGCGCGGGGGCTGCTGCGCCAGCGCGTTGAGCAGGCGCTGGCGGGCGGCGGGGTAGCCGTCCCAGCTGTCGGTGGAGTACAGCGCATGGGGTGCGGCGCGGTAGTTGCGCTGCGAGAACAGGGTTTGCTGTGCCAGCACGGTCCAGCGCGGCCCATTCGCATTGGCGTCTTGCGCCAGCCCCTGCTGCAGCCAGCGTTCCTGCGCCGTGCCCAGCAGGCTGCGTCCGGCGTTGGTGAGGTCGGGGCAGTCTTTCGGGGCGACGCTGCCACTACCCGTGGAGCCGACGGCGCGGCAGGCCTGGAAGTCGCGGTGCTGGCGGGTGTCGAGCACATGGAAGCGCAGCAGCTGGCCGTGGGCCAGCCGGTCGTTCACCCGCACTGCATCGGGGCGGTCCAGGCCGGCTAGGCCATGCACCAGGGCCGAGGCACGCAGCGGCATGTTTTCATAAAAGGCCTGGTAGGCGGCGGTGCGGCGCAGCAGGAAGTCTATGGGGTCTTCCTGGCCCTGGTCGCCGGCGTAGTCGTTTTCGACCTCGTGGTCGTCCCAGGTGACGATCCAGGGGCACAAGGCATGGGCGGCCTGCAGGTCGGGGTCGCTTCGGTGCAGGGCGTAGCGGTCCCGGTAGTCGGCCAGGCTGCGGGCGTGGCGCAGGGTGTGGCTGCGGGCCAGGGCGGCGGCGGGCACGTTGGCGCTGGCGTATTCGTAGATGTAGTCGCCCAGGAAGACGATGGCGTCGGGCTGCTCGGCGCACAGGTGGCGCCAGGCGGCGTAGTAGCCGTGTTCCCAGCGCTGGCAGGAGGCAAAGGCGAAGCGGAAGCGCTGCACCTGCGCGCCCGGCGCCGCCAGGGTGCGCGTGCGACCGGTGGGGCTGGTGGCGTCACCCAGCGTGAAGCGGTAGAAGTACCAGCGATCACTGGGCAGGCCGGCCAGCTCGACGTGCACGCTGTGGCCCAGTTCGGGCAGGGCAATGGCTTCGCCACTGCGCACCGGGCGGCGAAAGTGTTCGTCATGGGCCAGCTCCCAGCGCAAGGGGGTGGGGCCGCTGGGGGCGGGTAGGGCGGCAGGAGCCAGGCGGGTCCAGAGCACCATGCCGTCGTCGCGGGGCGAGCCGCTGGCCACGCCCCAGGCAAAGGGCTGGCTGTGCAGGCGGGTGTTGGCCCAGGCGCTGTGGGACAGGCTGCCCGTGGCAGCCGCAGCGCCGGCCCAGACCAGACGGCGCAGGAAGTCGCGCCGCTGGCTGTCAGAGAGCGTAGGCCAGGGTAGTCCGTTGGGGGTGTGATTTACTATGTTTTTAATAGCTATTCCCCTGCGAATTACCTGGGCAAGATGCTGTTTTGTTGGTGAAACAGGCTGTCAGTCGCCCAATACCACGCCCTCACGGCGGGGGTCTGCTCCACCGAAAAAGCCGGTAGGCGTGCGCTGGATGGCTTGCAGGCCGCTGGTGAGGTTCTGCTCACGCACCTCGTGGCCGCGTGCGCGCAGGGCTTCCACGGTGCTGGTGGGGAAGCGTTTTTCTTCCAGCAGGGTGGGGCCGTTCAGCGAGCCGAAGTTGGGCAGATCAATGGCCTGCTGGGCGTTCAGTCCCCAGTTCAGCGTGCCGTAGAGCATCTTGCCGGTGTAGTGGATGATGACCGCGCCGCCGGGGCTGCCGCCGCTCAGCGCGAGCTGGCCGGTGGCTTTGTCGAACACCAGGGTGGGGCTCATCGACGAGCGGGGGCGCTTGCCGGGCTGCACGCGGTTGGCGATAGGGTTGCCGGCGGCGTCGGCGTAGGCGAAGCTGAAGTCGGTCAGCTCGTTGTTCAGCAGGAAGCCCTTCACCATCTGGCGGGCGCCGAACTGGTCTTCGATGGTGGTGGTCATGGCGATGGCGTTGCCGGCTGCGTCCACGATGGAGATGTGCGAGGTGCCGAACTCGGGCTGGTCGGGCATGGGCGCATAGGCCACCTTCACGCCGCCGGGGGTGCCGGGTTTGCCGGTCTTCATGCTCACGCCGTTCGGCTCCTGGCTGATGAGCTTGCTGCGCTCGGCCAGGTAGGCGGGGTCGAGCAGGCTCGTCCAACTGCCGGCGGGGGGCTGCACGAAGTCCGGGTCACCCAGGTACTGGGCGCGGTCGGCAAAGGCCAGGCGGGACGCCTCGGTGTACAGGTGCAGCCACTGCGCGCCGGGCACCGCGCCGCTGGCGCTGGTTTCCAGTGGCAACTGCGCGGCGTTGGTGTTGTTCAGCATGCCCAGGATCTGGCCGATGGCGATGGCGCCCGAGCTGGGGGGCGGGAAGCCACACAGCCGGTAGTCTCGCTGCTGCGTCCGGTAGTCGGTGCACAGGGCGGCGCGCTTCACCGGCTTGTAGCCGGCCAGGTCGGCCACGCTGAGTTTGCCGGGGTTGCTGGGGTGGCTCTGCACCTTCTGCACGATGGCCTGGGCGATGTCGCCTTCGTAAAAGGCCTTGGTGCCCTCGGTGGCGACACGTTTGAGCACGGCGGCCAGCTCGGGATTGCGCAGCGTGGTGCCCACGGCCACGGCGTTGCCGTCGGGCTGGTAGAAGTAGGCGGCAGCGGTGGGGTCCTTCTTCAGGTGCTGCTCGGCCTGGGCCAGGGTGTTGAGGCGGGCGCTGACCTTGAAGCCGTCCTCGGCCAGGCGGATGGCGGGCTGGAACAGCGAGGGCCAGGGCAGCTTGCCGTATTGCTGGTGGGCCAGCTCCAGCACCCGCAGTGTGCCGGGCGTGCCCACCGAGCGGCCACCCACCACGGCGTCGTAGAACTGCATGGGTTTGCCGTCGGTGCCGATGAAAAGCTTCTCATCAGCACCAGCGGGCGCGGTTTCGCGGCCGTCGAAGGCCTCCACGTCCTTGCCGTTGTAGTGCATCAGGAAAGCACCACCGCCGATACCGCTGGACTG
>Ga0208564_1001646_pt1 | contig 18549 bp, 28 predicted proteins | sample AD_UKC073_MetaG_FD_184439 | JGI IMG/M metagenome (GOLD analysis project Ga0208564, IMG submission 184439) | Active sludge microbial communities of municipal wastewater-treating anaerobic digesters from USA - AD_UKC073_MetaG (SPAdes) (version 2) | ecosystem: Engineered > Bioreactor > Anaerobic >... | reverse complement strand
TAGGACCTATTCGATTAGTGATGTAATAAATAAATTTTTAAGCGATATTTATGTACCTACTAAAGTAGAAGGCAGATACACTTATGCTGAAGGATCAACAGTTGGAGGATTAGTAGTATATGAAGATAAATTCGCTTACTCACACCATGGAACGGATCCCGCATCTGGAATCTTATGTAATGCTTTTGACCTAGTAAGGATTCATAAGTTTGGGGCTAGGGATGAAGAAGCCAAAGAAAACACTCCAGTTAATAGGATGCCTAGCTTTACAGCTATGAGTGAATTTGCAAGTAATGATGATGACGTAAAGACTACTCTAGGTACTGAAAGGCTCAACGAAGCTATGGATGATTTTGAGCTTGAAGGTATTGAAGAGGATGAGGGAATAGATACAGAGTGGTTAAGAGAATTAGATTATGACAATAAAGGAAACCTAAGAAGCACAATAGATAATGCAGTTATTATCCTGGAGAATGATCCTAGAATAAAGGGAAAGTTGGTCTATAATGAATTCTCCAATAGAGCTACAGTTGTGGGGAAGCTCCCCTGGAGTGACGAGGAAAAAAGAGATTGGCGGGATGATGATGATTCAGGAGTAAGGCATTTTTTAGAGAGTAGTTACAACCTAACAGGCGCAGGAAAGATTGCTGATGCAGTAACTATAGTTTATCAGAAAAACAAGATTCATCCTGTTAGAGACTACTTAGAAAGTTTAACTTGGGATGGTGTAAAAAGAGTTGAGACACTTCTCACTGATTACCTAGGGGCTGAAGATACTCTTTATACTAGAGCTGTTATTAGGACTCATCTTGTTGCAGGAGTAGCCAGGATTATGAGACCAGGTTGTAAGTATGACACTATGCTAACCTTAACAGGCCCGCAAGGGATAGGGAAAAGCACTTTTATAAGATACTTAGCAAAAGATTGGTTTAATGATAGTTTAGACACTGTTAAAGGAAAAGAAGCTTATGAACAGTTACAAGGTAGCTGGCATATAGAAATGGGGGAATTAACTGCTACTAAAAAGGCAGATATAGAAGCTGTTAAACAGTTTTTATCTAAGGCAGAGGATATTTATAGAGTAGCTTATGGCAGAAGGACCAGCAGATTTCCTAGACAGTGTATATTCTGGGGTACTTCAAATGATAGTGAATTCCTAAGAGATAAAACAGGAGAAAGGAGATATTGGCCAGTAGATTGTGGGGTGCTTCCAGTTAGAAAAAGTATATTTGAAGATTTAAAAGGAGAAGTAGATCAGATATGGGCCGAGGCTGTAGAACTATATAAGAGTGGCCATAAATTACACCTGGAAGGTGAAGAGGCTAAGGAAGCGGTAAGGCAACAAAAATTACACGCAGAGGAGTCGCCAAAGGCAGGTTTGATAGAGGAGTACTTGGAAAGGGATTATCCTATTAACTGGGATGAGATGGACCTATTTGAAAGAAGAAATTATCTAGATAATCTGGGTGATGACTTTGATTCAAAAGCCAGCACGCACACAATGAAGAAGGACAAGACCTGTGTAATGGAAATATGGTGTGAGCTGTTTAGAGGAGATCCAAAAGCATTAACACCTCTTATAAGTAGAGAACTTAATGACATTTTAAGAGGTATGGAGGGATGGGAGAGATCTAAAAATCCTTTAAGATTTGGAAGTATTTATGGTAGACAAAGAGGTTATGTCCGACAACAGCTATAAAAATCTGTTGCCACTTAAAAACATTTTGTTGCCGCCCTGCTGGCAACAAAGGCAACAACCGGCAACAAAAAATAAAAGTTATGTTGCCGGGACAAACCCAGTAAAATCAAAGTCTAAAGGGCTACTGGCAACAATGGCAACAGAATATATATAAAAGAGGTAAAAGTATATATTAGGCATACACATGTATATATATACATGCCTAATTCATGTTTTTAGGGTAATTAGAAAAATCTGTTGCCATTGTTGCCGCCGAAGATTTCAGAGAGGTGCCTTCATGTTAGAAAAGAATATAGAAAAGATATTTAAAAAAGAAGTAGAAAAAATAGGAGGTAAAGCATTTAAGTTTTCGTCTCCTGGAAACAATGGAGTGCCGGACAGAATCGTTTTGTATGGTGGCAAGTGTTATTTTGTAGAACTTAAAAGACCTGGAGAGGATTTAAGGCCTCTCCAGAAAGTAATAAGAAAAAGATTTAAGAAATTAGGATTTAAAGTTTATGTAGTAGATAGTATTGAAAAGGTAGGTGATTTCATTAGTGAAATTCATACCACATGATTATCAGAAAGTAGCAAAGGATTTTATATTAGATAGAGAATCATCTGGATTGTTCCTGGATATGGGATTAGGAAAGACAGTAACAACTCTGACAGCTATAGAAGAATTAAAGAACGATTATCTAGAAGAAATAAAAGTATTGGTTATAGCACCAAAGAGAGTAGCGGAAGACACCTGGACTACTGAACATGAAAAATGGGACCATCTACAGAACTTGAAAGTCATTAAAGTACTAGGGACACCTAAGGAGAGAAAGTTAGCCTTAGAAAAAGAAGGGGATATCTATATTATTACTAGGGATAATGTAGCCTGGCTAGTGGATTTACTAGGCAAAGATTGGGATTTTGACACGGTAGTTATAGATGAGCTATCAAGCTTTAAGAGTAACAAAAGCCAAAGATTTAAGCAGCTAAGAAAAGTTAGGCCATTAATTAAAAGGGTGATAGGCCTAACTGGAACTCCAGCACCAAATGGCTATATGGATTTATGGGCGCAGATATATCTACTGGACAGAGGAGAGAGGTTAGGAAAAACTATAACAGAATTTAGAAGGAGATTTTTTAACACACTATACAGACATGGATATAACGAATACGAATTAAGAGAGGGGGCAAAAGAAGAAATAGATGAAGCCATAAAGGATCTTTGTATAAGTATGAAAGCCAAGGATTACTTAAAAATGGAAGAGCCTATCTATATCAATAGAGTGGCCAAGCTTAATAAAAAAGAGTACAAGCTATATAAAGATATGGAGAGAGACGCAGTATTAGAATTAGGAGATGAGGATATAACAGCTTTAAGTGCGGCAGCAGTATCTAATAAACTACTTCAACTTTCAAACGGAGCGGTATACACGGATGAAAGAAAGGTAATAGAAATTCACAATAAAAAACTAGAAGTATTAGAGGAATTGATTGAAGAAGCAAAGGGAGAGCCAGTCTTAGTATTTTATAATTTTCAACATGATAAAGACAGGATAGTAGAGAAATTTAAGAAAGATGTAAGAGTATTAGACACTGAAAAAGATATAAAGGATTGGAACAATAAGAAAATAAAAATATTATTGGCACATCCAGCAGGAGCAGGACATGGCCTAAACCTTCAAGAGGGCGGAAGTATTATTATATGGTTTGGCTTAACATGGAGCTTAGAACTTTATCAACAAGCTAACGCAAGATTAGCAAGACAAGGGCAAAAAGAAACGGTAAGGATTTATCACATAATAGCAGAAAAAACTATTGATGAACGTGTCTTAGAAGTTTTAAAAGGTAAGAACACAAGACAAGAAGAGTTACTTAGACAACTAAAAGCTGAATTAAAGAAAATAGAAAGAGGTGGGATTTAATTTGGATAACATGAAAATCATTCGAAAAATTGAGAAAGAGTACCTGCAATATCGTAAAAATGGCGGATGGATATCTTTTTTAACATTCGCACATCAGTGGTTGAAGGAAAATAAAGAAATCATTAGCAAAGCGATTGATAAAAATGATTGAACTTAATTATGTAGCCTATCACAACGGTAAGCAATGTAGGGTATTAACCATACCCTTAAACAATAACAAGGTTTTGATTGAATACATAGGCAGTAAAATACGTAAAGAAGTAAGGTTAGATGATGTTGAAAAACTTCAGTATGTAGAACGGGAGGTACAATCACGATGAGTAAAGCAAAAGCCGACGAAGGTAAAATTAAACCTTCTCTCGTACCAACTGAAATAATTAGAGATATCGCTGTTGTTAGAGAGTACGGGACAAAGAAATATCATGACCCTAATAATTGGAAGAAGGTTGAGATACAAAGATATATCGATGCTTTCTACCGTCATTGGTTAGAGTTCATCGATAATCCGAATTCAAAAGACTCGGAGAGCGGTATTCCCCATTATAAACATTGCGCTTGTAATATGGCTTTTATATGCGCTCTTATGAAGGAGGGACAAGATGATTGATATAGGCAAACACCTACAAGATGCTTTTAATGATGGATATAAGCAAGGTAAACAAGATGAATGGATACCACTCAAAAGAAAATGGCCTGATAGAAACGGACACTACTTAGTAACTTACAGAGAGAGGAGTAAGGGAGAATATTTACCAAAATTTGATAACACAAAAGTAAAAATATTAAGGTATCACGAAGCTATATTTAGACTACCTAAGTGCATTGATGAAAAAGCAGAAAAAGATATGGTAAGAGAAGTGTTAGCATGGATGCCTTTGCCAGAACCATATAAGGAGGTGACAAATGAAAAGAATAATTAGAATCATACTTTTAACTGTATTGTTTCTGTTATTGTATGTCCTAATTTCAATTGTAAAGGGGTGAAACTCTATTGGAAATAACTAAATTATTGAAGCAATACAAGGATCTTTGTAGAGAAATAAACGAACTTGAGAATAATTATATTAAGAAACTAGAGAACCGAAATGTATCTGATATAGTAACAGGCTCTAATAATGAGTTTCCGTATCAAATAATGAGTTTTAAGGTTGAGGGTTTGGCGCATACAGATAAATTACGTGAAGTCCTAGTTGAGCGAAAAGTTAAATGTGAGCAATTGAAAATAAAAATTGAAGAGTTTATATCAAATATACCTGATAGTAGGACAAGACGTATATTTCAATATCGTTATATAGATGGACTAACATGGCAACAAGTATCCAGGCGGATTGGTGGATATGAGGAAAGTTATCCAAGAAAAATACATGATAGATATTTGGAGGGATTGGGATGAGTAAATTTGATTATATGAATTTTACTGATGGTAGCTGGTATATAGAATTTGAGAAATTAAAACGTTAATGCACATTATAAGTATAAGTAAAACATTACGAGTATTATATTCATCAAATTAAAATAATTTATTATTTGTCCGTTTTGTCCGATTTTAATATGATAATATGTTATTAGGTAAAAAAGTATAATTAGCAAAGCGTTTTAGCCCCGTTATAGCAGTAACTAATATTTGATATTAGCTACTGCTGCTTTTTTATAACAAATACCTTCCTTTCATAGAAATCCTCTGGCGGTTTTACCTCCTTTGCTGCCAGGGGATTTTAATATTGGAGTGATAACATGAGTGATAAGTTTTATAAAAGTAAGAAATGGAAAACTAAAAGACAATCAATATTAAGAAGAGATGAGTACCTATGTAGAGAATGCAAAAGATATGGGAAAACAGCTCCTGCTACAACGGTTCATCATATTTTACCAATAGAGCAGAGACCAGACTTGAAATTAAGCAGCTTGAATTTAATTAGTTTATGTAATGAATGCCACAATAAGATGCATGATAGATACACGAATGGATTGACAAACAAAGGAAAGCAATGGGTAGAGAGGATATCCCCCCCTTTACTTAGTGAATGAGAATAAGGACACAGGGACCGGCGGGGGAAGCCTTTTCCAATAGTGCCGAGTTTTTTGGAAAGAGGGGGTGAACCAAAATGAGTAAATTAAAAATAGAGTATATGAATATAGATAAATTAATACCATATGTAAATAATCCAAGGATCAATGATAACGCAGTAGACAAGGTAGCAAGTAGCATAAAGAATTTTGGGTTTAAGAATCCTATAATAATTGATAAAGATAACGAAATTATAGCTGGACATACAAGGCTGAAGGCGGCTAGAAAATTAGGGCTAGAGGAAGTACCAGTTATAAAAGTAGATGATTTAACAGATGCTCAAATAAAGGCATTTAGGATAGCAGATAACAAGACATCAGAGTTTGCAGAATGGGACTTTGGACTATTGGAGATAGAGTTGGAAGGATTAGACGGTGAATTTACTGGGTTTGATTTAGATGCAATAGATGAAGATATTGAAGGGTTAGATCTGGACGATGATCCAGCTGATCAAAGTGATGATGGGGACAAGCAAACTTGTTTTTGCCCTAAGTGCGGATTTGAGTTTGAGGTGAAACTGTGAAAATATGCGTATATGTATTGGAAGAGCACGCTAAAAAAACATATAAAAACGAAAGCTATCACACAAGGTTATACGCTGGTATGGCGGTAGTGGTGGACATACTAAAACGAGCAGGATACGAAGTTGAGTATGCAGGTAAAAGCACGGTCCATAGATACGATGCGGTGCTTATGTCCATTACATCAGATTGTGACTGGTGGCCATTTATAGCCGAAAGGATGGAGTGGCAAAAAGGGGATTATAAAGTAATAGTTGGCGGACAAGGTGTTTTAAATGTTAGACCATTTTTGCCATTTGTTGATTATTTCGTATTAGGGAGGGCAGAAGGAGTAATAGACAAACTAATAACCAGCATGGACAAAAATATAGGATTTAGCCATCCATCCGTTATTGAATCTAGCAAGTTTGATATTAATAAAGAATATAGAATAAACCAAGTAACTGAACGTTATCCATATGATATTATATTGGAAAATGGGCAAGTTTATCGAGAAGATATAATTGGCTGTAATCACAAGTGTCTGTTTTGTGGGTATACATGGCACAGAAAAAGCGTGCTAGATGATGTATTTGAATATTCTGGCCTTTGGAATGGCGGAGCCGATCGCGAAAGGGCAATGATAGATCTGCATAATGGCGCGGAAATTGATTTTACGAAACTAAGAACAACCGCTATTGACGGATTAAGTGAACGCTTGCGTTTTATGGTAAACAAAAAAATAACACGCGAAATGCTGGTGAATTTTTTGATTACATTGCATACATCCGGTAAGCCGCACCAGATCAAGATCTACAACATCATAGGTTTCCCTACAGAGACAGAAGATGATTGGTTTGAGTTTAAGGAAGATATAATAAAGGCTGATAAACAACTTAGCAAGACAAGCAAACAAACGAGCTTATTGTTACACTCAACACCATTTAGAGCTATGCCAGCTACACCATTGGCTTGCAAACCTATGAGTTATAAAAACTATAGGGGGGAGATAGCTAGGGTACTAGGAGCAGGGTACAAAGGAAACATATTTTATCAAGGCGACGCAATATGGGCGGTCGAAAGCATGGGGACAGAAAGCTTATCTACAGTAATCCAGTCGGCGATTGTATGGAGAGGGACAGAAAAAGATTCTGAAAACATAACAAAGATCGCAAGGTCTAAAAAGTTTGCTAACGCTAGCTCTAGGGTGAAACAGGCCACACTAGAGAAATATTTTGATGTAAAAACGTTGTTTGGGAGTTACACTCGAGACACGTTGCCAACACGGTATTTAAGGACATATGCAAAAGTAGAGAAAACGTGGTGATATAGTGGATAACTTTATAAAGGAGCTAAAGAAACATAGACACTTCTTACCAAAGCAAACCATAAAAACAATTAGAGGACAAGCATTGTCAGGAGATTTAGAGGGAGCAAAGAGAGGGCTTAAAACAGCCTTAAACAAAACCCAATCCAAAAAAGATAAAATGATAAACGCCCATAGAGGGACTAGGTATATGAAAAAACAATATAGTAACATAGATTACCATACACAGTTAGGCATATATTTAAGGGGGCAATAAGGAGGTGATGCAGTGGTAGATAAGTACATCAAGGAAATTAAAAGGAAAATGAGAGCAGTAGGCACTTATAACATTAGCTTTAGCTACACTATTGAAGTATTAGCAAAAGTCTTGGTTGACTATCAAACCACTATAGAAACCTTTGAGAAAACAGGTGGGCATATTGTTATTAAACACACCAACAAAAATGGGTCTACAAATTTAGTAAAAAATCCCTTATATTTAGCATTAGAAAAACTAAGGGATGATATAATAACATACTCCAGAGAATTAGGTTTAACACCTGCAGGATTGAAAAAGATGAACGATAGAGGGAATAAGTCTGCTAAAAAATCCACCTTAGCCAGCATCCTAAGTGAGATGGATAAAAAGTGAAACAATATAAAAATTATGACGTTGTAGTTGAGTATGCTAACAGTGTTATTGAAGGTAGAAAAATAGCTTGTAAAGAAACTAAGCAAATGTGTGAAAGGTTCTTTAGAGACCTAGAAAACCCTAAATGGGACTTCAATCCGAAAGATGCAGAGTTTGTAATACAAATAATTGAAAAGACATTTGTCCATGAAAAAGGAGAAGATATGAAGGGTTACCCACTTAGAGGGAGGCCTTTTTTATTGGAGCCTTGGCAAAAGTTTGTTGTATATAATTTATTAGGTTTTTTCCATAAAGGTACTAGGATGAGAAGATTTAAAGAGGCATTTATAATGCTAGGTAGAAAAAATGGCAAAACACCTTTTATGAGTGCATTAGCTTGGGGGTTAGGATTACTTGAAAGAAAATCAGGAGCGGAAATAGTTATTGTAGGCGCTTTGCTTAAACAAGCACTGCAAAGTTTTAATTTCATCAAATATAACATAGAGCAAATGGGTGAGATTGAGAATTTTAGAGTGTTGGACAATAATCAAGAACATAGTATCAGCGGAGATTTAGGAGATGGCTATTTAAGAATTGAGACAATAGCTGGTAATAGTGATAGGATGGACTCCTTAAATACATTAATACAAATACTAGATGAGCTACACCTATACAAAAGTGCAAAACAATATAACACTATAAGAGACTCCGGAAAGGCTTATAGAAATAGTATGTGTATTGGAATCACCACTGCTGGCGATAATATGAATTCATTCTGCTATAACAGAATGGTATATTGCCAGAAGATATTAGAGCAAATAGTAGAGAATGACCAGATATTTATTTTTATAGCAAAGGCAGACGAGGATCCTGAGACAAAAGAAGTTGACTACACAGACCCAATAAATCATGAGAAAGCAAATCCAAATTATAATGTATCTGTATCAGGTCAAGAATTAATGAATAAAGCAATAGAGGCCCAGAATGACCCTCAACAAAGAAAAGACTTTTTAGCAAAAGAATTAAATATCTATACTGCAGCTATGAAAGCATATTTTGATATAGATGAATTTAAGAATAGCGATAAGAAATACAACTGGACCATAGAAGAACTATCTAAATTACCTATTGATTGGTACGGTGGTGGAGACTTATCGAAACTTCATGACCTTACAGCTAGTGCTTTGTACGGAACATATGAAAAAGCCTATAAAGATAAAGATGGTAATTGGAGAGATGTAGATATAATCATAACACATGCTTGGTTCCCGATTGTAATGGCCCATAAAAAAGCAGATGAAGACAATATTCCTCTATTTGGTTGGCAAGATGATGGGTGGCTGACTATGTGTAATACTCCTACAGTTAATTATTCAGATATAATAAATTGGTTCATTAAAATGAAGAAAATGGGATTTAAGATTAAACAGGTAGGGTTTGATAGAAAATTTGGAGAAGAATTCTATCTAGGAATGAAAAAGGCTGGATTTAATATAGTAAATGAGCCACAGCTATATATAAATAAATCTCAAGGCTTTAGAAGAATTGAGAAGAAGGCCAAAGATGGGGACTTATATTATCTACATTCACAAGCTTACGAATATTGTGTACAGAATGTAAGGGCCATAGAAAAGACTGACGACATGATCCAATACGAAAAGGTTGAGGATAGTATGAGAATTGACCTTTTCGACGCTAGTGTATTTGCCGCAGTAAGAAAACTAAAGAATATGGAAAAAGAAAAGAAAGCTACTAGATGGCTTAATGGGTAGGCGGTAAAATGGGAAATCGTAAAGGAGGGATAATAAGTGATATAAGTAAAAGGGTGTTAATAGTAGAAGGGAGAGATGAACTAAATAGAATTATGCATATACAAGAAAAAGATTCAGAAAGAATTACTAGATACAGTTTTTTGGGCGATGATATTTATGAAATAGAAATAATTCAAAAAGTTGGTAGTTTCTATGGTGCGAAGGCAGGTGACATATATTAATGAAAATAGATATATCTAAACCTTTATATTGTATTGATAAACAAACTGATAAGCAACATAAAATTGATGCTATATTTTTCCCATTAGGGAAAGCCTCAGGAAAAGATGTTATTATTAACATTAATGACAATTATGGCGAGTGGAGGTCTATAGATGATATTGAAATAATTAACAACACCGAAGAGGTGAATAAATGAAAATTAAATTAGTCGATATTATATTCCTTATTGGGTTTGTTTTAACCTCAATAGGGTTTTTTATTTGGAATATAATTGTAGGCTTTATAGCAACAGGAATTGGATTAATGGGGATATCCTACCTTATATACCAAGGAGGTGATTAAGCTTGAGCTTAATATTTGGAAGCAGGAGAAATACACGAGCGGATCCAAAGGATTCTATTACATGGTTTACTGAAAAAATAATGAGTGGAAGCTATACAAAACTATCAAACCATCCAGAAGTAAAAGTTGCGGTAGGTAAAATTGCGGATCTTATTTCTTCAATGACAATCCATTTAATGCAAAATGGCGAAGATGGAGATATAAGAGTAAAAAATTCACTGTCTAGGAAGATTGACATTAATCCATATGATTTAATGACAAGGAAAGATTGGATGTTTAACATCGTAAATACCATGTTATTAGAAGGTAGAGGGAATGCAATAGTATATCCGACCATTAAAGATGGATTAATAGATAATTTGGTACCCTTAAGTCCATATTTATGGGATTTTGTAGATACCGAAAATGGATATAAGGTTACCTATGAAGGTAAAATCTATGACCATGATGAAGTGCTGCATTTTAAAATTAACCCAGACCCTAATAAGCCATGGATAGGTACGGGATATAAGGTAGTCCTAAGAGATATAGTTGACAATCTAAAGCAAGCTACAGCTACTAAGAAGGCATTTATGAGTGATAAGTGGAAACCTTCAATCCTTATAGCAGTAGATGCACTCACTGACGAATTAGCAAGCGAAGAAGGAAGAGAGGAAATACTTAAAAAATACATTTCAGACACTGGTGGAGGTAAACCATGGGTATTTCCAGCGGACTTAGTGAAGGTAGAGCAAGTTAAACCTCTCTCGCTCAATGATTTGGCAATAAATGATGCAGTAGAAATTGATAAAAGAACAGTAGCATCTATATTTGGAGTACCGGCATTTGTGTTAGGAGTAGGAGAGTATAACAAAAACGAATATAACAATTTTATCAATACAACAATTTTGCCTATAGCTAAAGGTATAGAGCAGGAGCTAACTAGAAAACTTCTTTATAGTCCTGACTTATACTTTAAATTCAATGCTAGGTCTTTGTATGCTTATGATATTAACGATTTATCCAAAGTAGGTAGTGAAATGTATGTGAGAGGGATTATGACTGGTAACGAAGTAAGAGATTGGATAGGATTGTCCCCAAAAGAGGGGTTATCAGAATTGGTTATTTTAGAAAACTATATACCGCTTGATAAAATAGGCGACCAAAGCAAGTTGAAGGGTGATAACGATGAGTGATGTAAGAAGAACAGAAATATTAACCAAGACCCAACAATGGAAGAGTATTCCTTTTGAGCAGTTAAGAAAAGGTGACACATTTAGAATGTTTGAACCAACTGGAGAACCGGTATTAGACGAAAATAAAAACAACATCTTTTATGCTAACAGTGACCCATACCTCACAGAAGAAGGAGTGTATGGGATTTCTATTAAATAAAGGAGGTGATAACGATTAAAACTAGAGAAATGTACTTTAAAACTGATTTCCAAGTAAGGCAGCAAGATGAAGATAGGTATATTGAAGGCTATTTTATTAGATTTAACGAAGAAACTGAACTGTGGAAAGGTATTTTTGAAGAGGTAGACCCAGATTCGGTAGATGAAAGCTTAAAGAACAATGATATTAGATGCTTATTTAACCATGATACAAGTGTTGTCTTAGGTAGGACAGGCAATAGTACCCTTGAGCTTAAAAAAGACAGTAAAGGAATATATGGCAGGGTTAGAATCAATCCAAACGATAAACAAGCTATGGACATATATGCAAGGATTGAAAGAGGGGATATAAATGCTTGTAGCTTTGGATTCAACATCATAGATGAGGAAATACAAAATAGAGATGATGGTACTACTAAGTTTATCTTAAAGAAAATTGACTTGCATGAAGTGTCACCAGTAACATTTCCTGCATATCCAACAACATCAATAGAAGCTAGAAAGAAGGACATAAACGAGTATAAGAAAAGGCAATTAGAAGCCAAAAAATCTAAATTAAAGGAGAGATTAAAAAATGCTTAAACAATTAATGCTAACAAAAAAGATAGAAGGTTTAAGAAATACACTTAATGAGTATTTGGAAGAAGAACAAAAGTTGGTTACAAGAAGTGTAGAATTAGAATCTGCAATTGAAGAAGCTCAAACTGATGAAGAGATTGCAGCAGTTGAGGAGGAAGTTTCAGCATTAGAAAAAGAAAAGACAGAGTTAGAAAAAAAGAAGTCCAAACTAGAAGGTGAAATTGCAGAGCTAGAAGGTGAACTTGAAGAATTAAACTCCAAAATACCTTCAAACAATGAAAGAAAAAAAGGAGATGAAAGCATGAAAGATAAAGAATTTAGAGACAAGTTGAGTTTGTATGTTAGAACCAAAGGTAAGGTATTAAGAGATGACCCTGTTGAATCAGAAGGACCTGAAATTGTCAGCTTTAAAGTTGTAGATGGTGGAGTATTAATACCGGAAGAAATATTAGCCCCTCAAAAAGAAAAGAAAGATGCCCTTGATTTGACAAAATATGTGCATGTTATTAAAACAAATCGCGGCTCCGGTAAAATTCCTCTAATCAAAAAGTCAGGCAGTAAAATGAACACTGTGGCTGAATTGGAAAAAAATCCAGAGTTAGCAAAGCCAGAAATTGATGATGTTAGTTTTGATATTGAAACTTATCGCGGCTACATACCTGTATCACAGGAAGCCATTGAAGATGCTGATTATGATATTGCCGGGCTCATAGCCGAGGAAATCGCTGACCAGGAGTTAAACACGAAGAATGCCGCCATCGTAAATATCCTAAAAAGCGCACCTGCTCCAGAGTATGATGATGATGATAGCGAAAACGCATTGCCAGTGGTGGGCATTGATGGCCTAAAAACCGTTATCAACACAAAGTTAAAGAGAGTTTACAACGTTAAATTATTTGTCTCATCCAGTCTGTATAACGAACTGGACATTACTAAGGATAAAAATGGCCGTTACTTATTGCAAGATAGTATCAGCTCCGCTTCCGGCAAGACATTCGCTGGTCGTGAAGTAATTGTACTCGATGATGATGTTATTGGCGAGCAAGCTGGCGATAAAGTTGCATTTGTGGGAGATGCTTATGAATTTGTTAAGTTGTTCGACCGCAAACGCGCATCTGTTAAGTGGGTTGACAACAATATCTATGGTGAGCTTTTAGCAGGATTTGTTCGTTTCGACACTGTGGCTTTTGACGAGAACGCAGGCTATTACTTCGAGTATGTACCAGCTGAAGAAGAATCTGTCACTCCTGAATTATAGGAGGGGTTTGATTGGAAACAAAAATAATCGTAAAAGTAATAAAAAGGTTTAAAGATAAATACACAAAAGAGATTAAAGAAGTAGGACAAGTAATGAAAATAACGAAGGAGAGGTATGAGCAATTAGCTACTTCTCCTTCAGGAGTTTTTGTGGAGAAGTTAGAAATTGTGGAAGATGAAGTTGTATGTCTTGATGATATGACTAAAAAAGAATTGGTAGAGTATGCGAAAAACAAAGGGATTGAGCTAGATATGAGAATGACAAAAGCAGAAATGATAAAGGAGTTGATGTGATGGATACATCAACGATATTAGAATTGGTAAAAGCAAGATTAGGTATAAGCACAAATATAAGAGATGAATACTTAACTGCAATTATAGAGGGTGCAGTTAAAGAGCTAGAGGATGAAAAAGGGATAGCCCTGGATGAGGGGAACCCATATCACTTGATGTTTGTAGTTGACTATTCAACCTGGAGATATCAAAGTGTCAATACTACACAAACTACATCCACAAGTAGGCCTTTAACAATGCCAAGGCATTTGCAATTTAGGCTGCATAGCCTGATGATTCATGCAAATAAAGAGAGTGATGAAGCATGACATACGATCATGAATTAACTTTAATAGGGTATGAAACTGACTATGACGACATAGGGCAAGAAATAGAAACATCTTTAGAGAGAAAAATACTATGTGGTATTAAGTCAATTGGCAGGAATGAGTTTTATTCAGCCGCACAAGCAGGGTTGAGACCTTCTATTACTTTTGTTGTACATGGCTATGAATATAACGGAGAAAAAAAAGTTGAATTTGAAGGAGCAAAATATAAAGTGATAAGAACGTACATGAAGGACTTTGAGGAAATGGAGCTTGTGTGTGAGAAGGTGATTGGTAATGGCTAACATATCAATAGACCAGCTGGCTAATGAGATAGCGAAAGGCCTCAAAGAGTACTCGCGAGATGTAATAGAAGGAATAGATGAGGCAAGTGAAAGTACAGCAAAGAATGCAGTAAAAGAATTGAAGGTTAAATCACCGAAGAAAACTGGAGAATATGCTAAGGGATGGGCTAAAAAAACAGAGAAAAAGTTTGGAGAAACAAATTCTCACATAATCTACAACAAAAATAAACCTGGATTAACCCATCTGCTAGAACATGGTCATGCTAAACGAGGTGGTGGCAGAGTGCAAGGCAAACCTCACATAAGGCCTGTAGAGCAGCAAATAATTGAAGAATTTACATCAAAAGTTGAAAAGGTTATTAAGGAGGGTTAGAACAATGACACAAGCTGAATTATATAATTTGCTAAAATCGACAGGCTTACCAGTAGCTTATAATCATTTCAAAACCTCTCCTAGCCTTCCTTATATAATTTATCTGTTTACTTACTCTAGCAATTTTGCAGCAGATGGCAAGATATATAAGAGATTTGATAATTATCAAGTTGAATTGTATTCAGAAAAGAAAGATTTAGGAAGTGAACAGTTGTTAGAAAATGTTTTTGACGAAAACGATATTTATTACGATAAGTCGGAAACCTACATCGAAAGCGAAGAGATGTACCAAGTTATTTATGAAATTCAAATTTGAGGAGGAATGAAACATGGCTAATAAAATTAAATACGGGCTCAAAAACGTGCATTACGCTGTGATAACTGAAGGCGAAAACGGTTCAGTTACCTATGATACTCCAGTAAAAATTCCAGGAGCGGTAAGCATGAGTTTAAGTGCTAGGGGCGATAGAACCGAATTTTATGCAGACGACCAATTGTACTATACTGAAAGTGCAAACGATGGTTACGAAGGCGATTTGGAATTTGCGCTCATTCCTGATGCTTTTAAAAAAGACGTGCTTGGCTACAAAGAAGACGCAAATGGAGTGCTGTTCGAGGACTCAAACGTAACTCCGAAGAATTTTGCTGTGCTTTTTGAATTTTCCGGGGATAAAAACGCAGTAAGACATATACTCTACAACGTAAATGCCTCTAGGCCTAATTTGGAAAGCTCAAGCACAACAAATACAAAGGAGCCGGTAACTGAAACAATAAGCATAGTAGCTAGCCCAGCACCAGACACAGGCATGGTGAAAGCAAAAGTAGAGCAGGGAAGTGCTAAATATGAGAATTGGTATCAACAAGTATATACCTATGTAGCCCCTGTAGAGGAGTGATTAGATGGAAAAAATATTGACGATAGATGGGCGCCAGGTAAAATTCAAAAGCACTGGCGCTTTTTTACTAAAATATAAAGCTCAATTCGGCAGAGATGCTATACAGGACATCCTTAAGTTGCAGGGTTCAATAGACACGAAAACTAATGAATTAACTAATTATGAAGCCTTGGACTTGGAAGTATTTTATAATCTTGTATGGACACTAGCTAAAACAGCAGACCCTTCAATACCACCACCAATGGAGTGGCTGGATACATTTAGTGAATTTCCTTTGATGGACATTATTCCGGAAGTCATTGACATGATATTTAGTTGCTTAAAGTCGACCACAACCAGTAAAAAAAAATAAGCGATAATAAAGGGCCCTCTTTCGAGCTAACTACTGAAATATTAATGGTACGAGCTATAGAAAGAGGGCTTTCTTTGATTGATTTTGAGAATATGACAGTTGGAATGATATTGGATTATATTATCACTTATAATAATTTAAACATAAAAGCAGATGATGAAGAAGACGAGATACGAGAAGCAACTCAAGAAGATTTTGACAAGTTTTAAAGCAGGAAGGCAGGTGAGATAATGGCGAGCAAGTATATAAAGGGTATAACTATAGAAATAGCAGGTGATACGCAGAAACTTACGAAAGCATTGGAAGGGGTAAACAAGCAGTCTAGAGACCTGCAAGGAGAACTAAAGCAGGTAGAACGCTTATTAAAATTAGACCCTACCAATACAGAGCTGCTAGAGCAAAAACAAAAACTACTAGCAAAATCCATAGAAACCACAAAAGAAAAACTAGATACATTGAAAGAAGCAGAAAGACAAGTACAACAACAGTTTGAACGTGGTGAAATAGGAGAAGAACAGTATAGGGCTGTTCAGAGAGAAGTTATAGCAACAGAACAAAATCTGCGGAAACTAGAACAACGTTTGAAGGAAACAAACAACCACTGGAAAACAGCTGCGGAAAATTTGGACAAGTTTGGTAAAAAGGCTACTGACATAGGAAAAGACATGACTAAAAAAGTAACTGCTCCTATCCTTGGTATTGGCGCGGCTGCGGCTAAATTAGGCATGGATTTTGAAGCAGGAATGAGTGAAGTGCAGGCTATATCAGGAGCTACTGGTGACGAGTTAGCGGCTCTAGAAGAAAAAGCTAGAGAAATGGGTGCTACAACCAAATTTAGTGCAACAGAAGCAGCAGAAGGATTAAAATACATGGCTATGGCAGGCTGGGAAACAGAACAAATGTTAGCAGGGTTGCCTGGTGTATTAGCATTGGCTGCAGCATCAGGAGAAGATTTAGGAACAGTATCGGATATAGTTACCGATGCTATGACTGCATTTGGTTTAGCCGCAGAAGAAGCAGTCCATTTTGCTGATGTATTAGCAAAAGCAAGCTCAAGCTCCAATACCAACGTAGGACTAATGGGGGAAACCTTTAAATATGTTGCTCCATTAGCAGGGTCTTTAGGCTATTCTATTGAAGATACAGCACACGCAGTAGGACTCATGGCTAATGCTGGTATAAAGGGCAGCCAAGCTGGTACTGCATTAAGAAGTATGTTAACTAGGATGATTAAACCGACGAAAGAATCAGGAACTGCTATGGACACACTAGGAATATCCATGACTAACGCAGATGGAACAATGAAGTCCTTCGCAGAAGTAATGAATGACTTAAGAGAAGCTTTTGCTAATTTAGACCCAGACCAGCAGGCTTTTTATGCAGCACAAATAGCAGGGCAGCAAGCTATGAGTGGATTTTTAGCAATAGTGAACGCTAGTGACGAAGATTTTATTAAGTTAAGAGACAATATATATGATGCAGCGGGTGCAGCAGAAGAAATGGCTGCTATAATGCAAGAAAACAACAAAGGTGCCCTAACAGAATTAATGTCAGCTATAGAAGAATTAGCTTTGAAAATATATGACATTCTAAAACCTGCAATTGCAGGGTTAATTGAATTTATACAAGAATTTGTAGATTGGCTCAATAATCTATCTCCTGAAATGCAACAAGTCATTGTAATAATAGGTGGATTAGCGGCTGCAATAGGGCCATTACTTATTATTGTAGGCAAAATTGCCTCCGGCATAAGCGCAATTATAGGTTTATTTAGTGGATTTTCTGCAGCCGCAACCGGCGTAGCTGCAGCCACAGGAGGAGCAACAGCAGCGACAGGAGGATTGTCTGCTGTAATAGGAGCTTTGACCGGCCCCATTGGAATTGCAATTGCTGCAATAGCTGGAATAGTAGCCGTAATAGTGCGTCTCTGGAATACGAATGAAGAATTTAGGGAGAACGTAAAACAAATATGGGATCAAATACAAGAATTATTTTCCATAGCGATGGATGCCATAAGTGCTACAGTTACTGATATCTATAACGCCATAAAGGAGTTCTGGGAGCAAAACAGTGAACAAATAAAAGGTATAACAGATGCAATATGGAACACCATTGCAGGCATATTTAATTCGGTAATGGAGATTATATCCGGCATATTAGATGTATTTATAGGAATATTCACAGACGATTGGGAACGATTTGGGCAAGGTCTTACAAAAATATGGGAAGGAATATGGAATGGAATCCAGGCGAGAATAGAGGGCGCTAAAGCCATTATAGAAAATATTGTACAGATGTTTATAAATTTTGTATCTAGAGAATGGGAAGGCTTTGGAAAATTCCTACAAAATATATGGGATAGTTTATGGGGCAC
>Ga0208564_1001639_pt1 | contig 18594 bp, 17 predicted proteins | sample AD_UKC073_MetaG_FD_184439 | JGI IMG/M metagenome (GOLD analysis project Ga0208564, IMG submission 184439) | Active sludge microbial communities of municipal wastewater-treating anaerobic digesters from USA - AD_UKC073_MetaG (SPAdes) (version 2) | ecosystem: Engineered > Bioreactor > Anaerobic >... | reverse complement strand
CGGGCGATCGAAACCATGCTGGGCGGACGCAACGTCACCCGCTACAAGCGTGATGCCGAGCAGTACGACGTGATCGTGCAGACCCAGGCCAGCGGACGCACCACGCCGGAAGATATCGACGGCATCTATGTGCGGGGACGCAACGACACGATGATCCCGCTGTCCACGCTGGTCAAGGTGCGCGAAAGCGTGTCGCCGCGCGAACTGAACCACTTCGGCCAGCGCCGCTCGGTCTCCATCACCGCCAACCTCGCACCCGACTACTCGCTGGGCGAGGCGCTCAACTTCCTCAATGCCACCGCCGCCAAGGTGCTCAAGCCCGGCTACACCACCGACCTGAATGGCACCTCGCGCGAGTTCCGCAACTCGCAGGGCGCGCTGGCCATCGTGTTCGTGCTGGCGCTGGTGTTCATCTTCCTGGTGCTGGCGGCGCAGTTCGAGAGCTTCATCGACCCGCTGGTCATCATGCTGTCGGTGCCTCTGTCCATGGTGGGGGCACTGCTGGCGCTCAAATGGTCGGGTGGATCGCTCAACGTGTATTCGCAGATCGGGCTCATCACCCTGGTGGGGTTGATCACCAAACACGGCATCCTGATCGTCGAGTTCACCAACCAGTTACGCGAGCAGGGTCTGGATATGGTGGATGCGCTGGTCAAGGCCTCGTCGCAGCGGCTGCGCCCCATTCTGATGACCACCGGCGCCATGGTGCTGGGCGCGGTACCGCTCGCCTTCGCCCACGGCGCGGGTGCCGAGAGCCGACAGCAAATCGGCTGGGTCATCGTGGGCGGCATGTCATTGGGCACCTTGCTCACGGTGTTCGTGGTGCCGGTGATGTACTCGCTGTTTGCGCGCAAGACGGTGCCGGGGGCCAATACTGCCGAGGCCCACGACGTAGCGCCGCTGCATGGTGCGCATGCAGGTGGGCAACTGGACTACATGGCCAAATGAAAACGCGGGCCACCTCGGAACGCGTTGAAGATCTCAGGCCAGGTCGTCCGGAAGGCTGGTGAGGGGGTAGTCCCGTCCGGGGCGGATGCTTTCCAGCCGCAGGGTGTTCGGTTCCTCGGCCAGGTAGTCGTATCCGATGGCCTGATAGCGGTGATCCGGGTCCAGGCGCTTGTACAAGTCGCGCCTGCGCACGCGGTCTTCGTGGCGGATGGACTTGAGGTGGTACAGGTGGTGGAACATGCGGACCATACGCGCCTGTTCTGCATAACCATCCGGTAGCCACGATCCATGCAGGGCCTGGTTGTGGTCGAAGCGGATCTTGGGCGGAAGGCTGAAGAAGCGGGTCTGTTTCTTGGCACCCCACACGCCGTCGATGCGGTACTGGGTGGGGCTGTTCCACAGCTCCCTCACCGAAATGACAACTGCCGTCATGGGCCTGTTAGGTAGTGCCCGGGCGATGTGGCGCAGACTCTCCAGGAAGGCGGTCTCGAAGCGCTCGTCGGCGTCACACACCAGCACCCAGTCGGCACCATGCTCGCGGGCGCGCTCGAGCAGCACCTGTTTGTTGCGCAGTTCATCCCACACATGCGGGTGGCGCACCGGGTGTGTGATGTGGTCCAGCACCAGCGGGTCCGTTTCCAGCAGTGCACCGGTGCCGTCGGTAGACCCGTCATCCAGTGCGATCACACCGTCCACATGGCCGCGCAGATGGGCCAGGCATCCCTCCAGGTAGCGGGCTTCGTTGTGTAGCTGTATGACACACAGGATGCGGGGTGTGGTGCCCGGGGGCCAGGTGGCACTGGTCTGTCCTGGCGGCGGGCCACACTTCACGCAGTAACCCTGGGGTGGCTCGAAATAGCCCATGCGGCCGCAGATGTCGCAGCGCCGCCGCGAGCGAGTGGCAATGACCAGCGCGGCGGGCGGAGTGCCGCCAACGGCGGAGGTTGTGGCTGGCGCTGCGGCAAGCGCAGATGACCAGGATGGCGTGCGCCATGCCACGCGGCTGAAGTCGCGCCCCCAGCCATGGGCGGTATTGGCCTGGGCCGAGTGGGGTGCACACTTCAGCACGTCCCGGTCTGCGTCGTAGTAGGCCGTCTCATGGCGGGCCTCGAAAGACAGGTGCAGCAGCTGCAGGCCGGGGCAGGCCAGCAGGTGGTGACCCTGCAGTTCCAGCCGCACGCGCACGTTGTCGTCGTCGCTGCCCCATTCTGCAAAGGATTCGTCGTAGCCGTGTACCGCCTCAAAACTGCTGCGCGCGGCACAGATGGAGCCGTAGAACGTGTGCAACGTCAGGTCGGGCGGCAGCACGGCATCAAAGACCTCGGCCAGGGTCTGCTCACCTTCCAGGTCGGTGAAGCGGGCAAACCCAACCCGGCCGATGGCTACCTTGTCGGGATGGGCCTGCAGCACCTCCAGGGCCATCGAAGGCACGTCGCCCACAAAGGCCGATTCGGGCGAACACACCAGCACAAACTGGCCTACGGCGTGCCGTAGCCCCACATTAATGGCTTTGCAGGGAGGGCGCCAGGGGTGAGGGCTGTCATTCACCAGCACGGTCCAGCGTATATCCGGGTACTGTGTCAGCAGCGCCAGCAGTTCGGGCTCCTCGTCTGGCGAGTCCATGACCAGGATCACCTCCAGGTCAGGCCGTGCCAGCCAGGCATGCTGCAAGGGCAATACCCGCGTGAATTCGGCGAGTTTGCGGTAGTAGGGCATCACCACACTCAGCCGCGTGGGGGGATGGTCGGGATATTTTTGCGAAGCCAGTGGTTCCATGGTCCGGGGTTGCGGCCGCGTGCCGCGAAAGGTATCCAATATCAGGGGGCGTCAACCGGTGCTGCACCGTGGCGCAGCACCGCCGCCAGCAGCGTATCGAATTGTGGTGCACGTTCAAACTGCACCCAATGCCCCGCATCGGCGACCCAGTGCAGGCCTCGAAAATCGGGTGCACCTCCTACTGCTGCCGACAGTGCGTCCTGCTGGCCAAGGTACAAGGCATCTTCACGCCCATAGATGGCGGTGACGGGGCAGTGGATGTGAAGCAGGGCTTGCTTGAGTGCGTCGGTGTACGCCAGGCGCCGGCCCGGCATGCGGTCACGCACCACGTTGGCGGCATGCACCCACAGGGCCAACGGGGTGATCGACTCGGGGTGTCGCACCATCATCGAGGCCAGGTTGTTGCGGTGCGCGGCCAGCACGGCCTCAGGGTCGTCCAGATGGCGCCATGCTATCAGTGGCACGGTGCCCCTCGCCACCACACCCAGGCCGGGGGCACCTACCACCACCAGTTGGCGAATGTGTGCAGGCTGCGCCTGGGCCCACAGACCGGCGGTCAGGCCCCCGAAGGAAAACCCGACCAGATCCACCTGTGTGTGGGGGCCGTCCTGCAGCAGCAGGGCCAGGCCTGTGTCTAGTGGTTCGACCAGTGCATCGGCGTCCCGTCCCTGCGCAGGGCGGGCCGAGTCGCCAAAACCGGGCAGGTCGGGCACCAGTACCTGCCGGCCGGCTTGCACAAGGGCGTCGATATTGCGAAACCAGTGGGTCCAGCTGCCACTGCCGCCGTGCAGCAGCACCACAGGGGGGAGGGTTTGTTCGGCCGGCACCGGGCCCCACACATGCCAGACCAGGGTGCCGTTGCCACAGGGTGTTTCCCTGCGCACGGACCGTCGCAACAGGGTGTGGATAGCGGCAGGGATGGCGGTGGTGCTTGGGGGCTCGTTCATGGCCTGTTTTATACCGTAGCCAGGGGGGCACCCAAGGAACTGCGGTGGATTGAATGTCGGCGAAAAAGGTGTTCTTTCGCAGTGAGATGGGCCATTGGTCCATTGGTCCAGTGGTCCGACGGGGTCTGCAAGGTTTCCCCGGCAGACTGGTAGAGCCAGATTCATGGGGGCCTTGGTAGAAGGCACCCCCGGCGACGATCAGGGGTGGATCATGGCCAGCGTGGCGTGGGTCAGGGGGCTGTCGGGCAGGGCCAGTTCCCCTACCAGGTTGAAGTGGTTGCAGTGGGGCGCTTCGACCCGGGTCACGGGGTAGCCCTGGGCACGCCAGGCGGTCTCGTAGGCGAGGGTCTGGTGCTTGAAGCCATCGGTTTCCAGCCCGCCCACTGCCAGCACCAGCGGGGTGGGTGTGTCGGGCAGGTGGTAGAGCGGGCTCAGCCGGCGGGCCTGTTCGGGGGTCAGGCGCAGCCAGTCGTTGATGTGGGTGTCGCACAGCGGCTGGATGTCGTACAGGCCGCTCAGGCCTACACCGCCCTGGATGGCTACCGGCGGCAGGCCGTAGGAAGCCTGCCAGCCCGATGCCAGCAGCATGCCGACGAGGTGGCCGCCGGCCGAGCTGCCACTGGCGTACAGGCGATCCGGATCTATGCCATAGGCTGCGCCATGGCGGTGCAGCCATGCCACGGCGCTGCGCACCTCGCGCACGGTCTCGGGCAGCGTGGCTTCGGGCAGCAGCGGGTATTCCACAGTCGCCACCGCCACGCCGGCGTCGGTGAACACCTTGGCCATCATGGCCGAGTCTTCCTTGCGCAGGGCGCGCCAGTAGCCGCCGTGGATGAAGATCAGTAGCGGCGCGGGCTGGCGGGCACTGGCGGGCAGGTACAGGTCGAGCCGCTCGGCCACGCCCATGCCGTAGCGCAGGTCGTGGACGCCTGCGCACTGCTGGCGCGCCAGTGCCGAGCTCTCGGCGTATACGCGCATGCAGGCGTCGAAGTCGGCCACGGTGGCACGGGCGTTGTACTGCCGGTCGCGTTCCTCGCGCGTGCCGAAATCAAGGTCGATCAAGGGCGTTGGCATCGGTGTTCTCACTGCCGCGCGGTGCGGACGTTGGGCGGCAGGGCGCCGGGGTGGCTGGTGCGGAAAGGGTTGATGTCCAGGCCGCCGCGCCGCGTGTAGCGGGCATAGACCACCAGCTGGATGGGCTGGCAGCGGGTCCAGATGTCCATGAAGATGCGCTCCACGCACTGCTCGTGGAATTCGTTGTGGTTGCGAAAGCTCACCAGGTACTGAAGCAGCCCTTCCTGGTCGATCTGCGCGCCGCTGTAGCGGATCTGCACGCTGCCCCAGTCGGGCTGGCCGGTGACCAGGCAGTTGCTCTTGAGCAGGTTGCTGGTCAGCACTTCGGTGATGGGGGCTTCGTCATGGTTGGCGCGCAGCAGTTCGGGCGCGGGGGTGTAGCGGGTGCATTCCACGTCGAGCCGGTCCAGGCTCAGGCCGTCGAGTTCGTGTACCGGCTCCTGGTCGAACAGCTCGGGCGCCAGCAGCCGCACACCCACCGACGAGGGCTGGTCTGCGCCGCGCCAGGCGGCTTCGCTGAGGTCGGCGCGCAGGCGGTCCTGCACTTCGCGGGCATCCTTGAACACGGTGTTGTTGAAGCTGTTGAGGTAGAGCTTGAACGACTTGCTCTCGATGATGTTGGGCGACTCGCTGGGCACGGTGATGTGGGCCAGCGCCACCTGCGGCTTGCCGCGCGGGTTGAGCCAGCTCAGCTCGAAAGCTGTCCACAGGTCGGCACCGAAGAAGGGCGCGCTGCCGCTGATGCCTATCTCGGCGCGTTTGCCGGCGCGGGGGATGGGAAACAGCAGCGAGGGGTCGTATTGGTCCACATAGGCAGAGGCCTTGCCCAGCTGGGACTGTTCGGGGGTGTTTTGGCTCATGGTGCGGGTGGGGTGATGTCAGGCGGTTGGGCTGGTGCGGGCGAAGTGCTCCAGCATGGGGGGCAGCAGGCGTTCGATGACGGGCAGCGGCAAGTCATGGCCCATGCCGGCAATACCCATCAGGCGTGCGCCTTCGATGCGCCGGGCCGTGTCTTCGCCGCAGGCGTAGGGCACCAGCGGGTCGGCCAGGCCGTGCAGCACCAGGGTGGGGGCCTGGATGCCAGCCAGCGCCTTGGCGCGGCCCGTGTCGGCGGCGATGGCGACCATCTGGCGCATGGTGCCTTGTGGTGCATAGGGGCTGCGGTCCAGCCCGGCGCCGATGCGCTGGCGCACCAGGGGTTCTTCCATCGGGAAGTCGGGGCTGCCGATGGCGCGCAGCAGGCGGACATAGTGACGCAGGATGGTTTCCCGGTTCTGGCCCTTGGGTCGGGCCATGAGGGTGCGCAGCACCCGGGGCTGGGGGCCGGGCAGGCCGCGTGCGCCGCTGCTGCTCATGATGCTGGTCAGGCTCAGCGTGCGCCTGGGGGCGGCGATGGCCACATGCTGGGCGATCATGCCGCCCATGGAGGCGCCCACGATATGGGCGCGCGCAACGCCCAGGGCGTCGAGCACACCCAGTGTGTCCTGCGCCATGTCGTGCAGCGTATAGGGTGGCTTGGTGGACAGGCCCATGCGGAACTTGACCGATTCCCAAAACAGGTTGGGTATGCCCAGGTGGTCGAACTTCTCGGACAGGCCGACGTCGCGGTTGTCATGCCGGATCACCCGGTAGCCCTGCCGCACCAGCGCGTCCACCAGCTCGTCCGGCCAGGCGATGAGCTGCATGCCCAGACCCATGATGAGCACCACCACCTCGCCGCTGCCGCCGGTGTCTTCTACCTCGATCTGGAGCTTGTTTGCTTTTATTTTCATAGCTGTGTGCGATCGTAAATGCTGGGTTAAAGGCCTTTTTTGTTTGTGGAAATGGCCTTGAAACCTATGTGAATTCGTGTTCACGCAACCATTTGGTGGCGATCCATTTGTGGCCCGCTCGCACGGGGCTGCCGCCGTGCAGCGTCTTGGTGCTGGGGTGGGGGCGTTCGTAGCTGAAGAACACCGCATTGCCGCGCTTGGGGGCCACTTCCAGGTGCACGTCGGGGAAGACGGTGCCGCCGCCTTTTTCGGGCTCACCCAGGTACATCACCAGCGTGCCCACCCGTTGGCCACCGCGCTTGAGGATGCTGGGAGTGCCCGGGGCGTCGGGGTCGAAGTAGTCGTAGTGCGGCTTGTATTCGGCCCCGCTCTGGTAGTGCAGCACCTGCAGGCCCTCGCCGTTTTCCAGCGGCCAGCGCAGCAACTCGGCAATGCGGGCCTCGATGGTGGCGATCAGGGCGGTCTCGCCGCGCTGGAAGAACATGCCGCTGCTGGTGCGGTCCTTGTTGACCTCTTCGCCGCCGGTCTGGGTGGCCACCGTCAGCGAGCGGGCCATGCGGGGCTGTGCAAGGGCGATCAGGGCCTCGCACTCCTCGTCGCTCAGCAGGTTGCCGAAGACCACCACCCGAGGCTGGGCCATGGCCTGCAGCACGTGCACCCGGCGGTCATGGGTGTCGATATAGAGCGGCGCATCGTCGATGTCGGGCTCGGGTACCGGCACGGCGGGCGGCAGGCCCTGGCTCTGGGCGATGCCGTCGAGGTGCTGGCGCAACGTGTCTTCCATGGCCTGCACGGCCACGTCCTCGGTCCAGCCCGATGCGCACATCGACTCCAGGATGGCCTGCGGGGTGAAGCCCGCCTCGGCCTGCGCCACGATCCATTGCCGCAGCTCGGGGGTGATGGCCTGACTCATGTCTGCATGCTCCTTCCTGTTGCTGTTCAAGGTGTGCGGCGGAAGACCAGCCGGTCCGGCGCAGAGGCTTCCGGTGCATAGCCATAGCCCTCGCTGTCGAAGTGCTTCAGCCCTTCGGGGGTGGTGATGCGGTGTTCGATGGCATAACGGACCATCAGCCCCCGTGCGCGTTTGGCGTGGAAGCTGATCACCTTGTACTTGCCGCCCTTGTAGTCCTCGAACACACATTCCACCACCGGCGCCTTGAGGGTCTTGCGGTCCACGGCCTTGAAGTACTCCTGCGAGGCCAGGTTGACCACCACCGGGCTGGTGTCGGCGCGCAGGCACTGGTTCAGGTGCTGGGCCAGGGTGCTGCCCCAGAACTGGTAGAGGTTGCTGCCCTGCGGTGTTTCCAGCCGGGTGCCCATCTCCAGCCGGTAGGGCTGCAGCAGGTCGAGCGGGCGCAGCACGCCATACAGGCCGCTCAGGATGGCCACATGCTGCTGGGCCCATTCCAGGTCGGCCACCGGCAGGGTGCGGGCCTGCAGGCCTTCGTAGACATCGCCATTGAAGGCCAGCACGGCAGGGCGTGCATTGCGCAGCGTGCTGCGGGGCGACCAGGCGGCGTAGCGCGCCACGTTGAGGGCGGCGAGTGCGTCGCTCAGGTCCATCAGAGAGGCGAGCTGCTGCGGCGACTGGGTGCGCAGCACCTCGATCAGGGCCTGAGACTGGGTCTTGAACTGGGGCTGGGTGTGTGGAATGTCGCCCAGCGGGGTTGCGTAGTCGAGCGATTTGGCAGGGGAGAGCAGAAACAGCATGGGCAGATGGAGGGAGGTGGGTATTTGTACCCCAAAAAAGAAAAAACCCCTGGGGCGCAGGGCATGCGCCACCAGGGGTCTGGGCGGCCTGGGGAAATTACAGCAGGGGTTGCTGTGCAGGCGCCTGCTCGAAGGGCAACTTCAGGTCACGCAGGTCGCGGCGGGTTTCCACCAGCACCAGCGGGCCTTCCTGCACCTGGATCACGGGCGGGCGCTCGCGTGGCACGTGCACCGGCTTGGGCTCGGCGGCGATGGCGGCCTGCACCTGCGCGATCTTGTCGGCATCGGAGTTCACCCACTGCAGGCCGGAGTCCTGGGCGATCTTCTCCAGGTCGGGCACGGACAGGGTGAAGGCCGGAACCTTGGGCAGGCCAGGGGCCGGGTTGGCCGGGGCGGGCGCTGCCACGGTCGGCGCCGCAGCTACAGGCGCTGGCACGGCTTGCACCGCCTCGGCGACAGCCGGAGCCGCTGCAGGAGCCGCCGCTGGTTCTGCTGCCGGTGCCGGCGTTTCCTCGGCATGGCTGCGCAGCGCCTGGCTGGCCACAACGGTCGCAGCGGCTGCCGTGGCCACGGCTGCAGCCGGTGCAGCGCTCTGGAACGCGGCAAAGTAGCCGGAGGAGGCCGGTGCATCGGCGGGAGCAGCTTCACCCTGTGGAGCAGCCTCGGCGGCGGTTTCGCCAGCTGCTACGGTGTCGTTGCGCGGGGCGCGGTCACCCCGGTCGCCCCGTTCGCGGCGGTCGCGGCCATAACGGTCGCGTGAGCGGCGCGGGCGTTCTTCGCCTTCAGCGGCCGGGGCCGGGCTGCCATCTGCCGGTGCGGCAGTTGCATCGGCGTTGGTGCCTGCGGCCAGGGGCTGCGTGTCGGCAAAGCCCGGTTCGCCGACGGCGGCCTCGGGGTTGCGCGGACCACGGCCACCACGGCGGCCCCGTTCGCGGCGGCCTCCTTCGGCGCCTTCAGGTCGGTCGCCGTCGCGTGCCGGACGTTCACCGGCGGGTGCGGCGCCTTCGACCAAGTCCAGCACGGTGCTGTCCTGCAGCGTGGCCTCGGCGGCCACGACGGGCTGGGCGTCGGTGTCACGGCGCTCGCGCGGGGCGCGCTCGGGGCGGCCGCCTTCGCGGTTGCCGTCGCGGCGTTCACCCTCGGGGCGGTCGGCGCGCGGGGGGCGGGCTTCACCATCACGGCCATTGCGGCGGTTGCGGTTGTCGCCTTCACGCGGGGGGCGTGCCTCCCCTTCGGGGCGATCGGCGCGGGGCGGGCGCTCACCGGCAGGGCGGTCGGTGCGGTCGGTGCGCGGGGGGCGTGCCTCACCGTCACGGGGGGCGGCGCCACGGCCTTCGCCGCGTTCGCCACGCTCACCGCCGCGGTCGTTGCGGTCTCCGTTGCGGCCACCCCGGCGGCCGTCACCGCGCTCGGCGCGCTGGCCGTCACGGCCACCCTGGCCTCCCTGGCCTCCCTGGCCATGTGCGCGGCCCTGGAGTTTGTCGTCCTTCTGGGCCGCCGCTACGGGGGCGGGAGCCACGGGCGCAGGCGGCGGCGTCACGCCGAACAGACGGCGCAGCCAGGCGAAGAAGCCGGTGGTGGCCACTGCGGCCGCCACGGGTGCAGCCACCGAGGGCGCAGGGGCCGCTGCGGCAGGCGCGGGCGCTTCGGCGCGGGGCACGGCCACCGGGGCCGGTGCGTCGGGCAGCACACCCTTGATCACCGGGGTCTGGCGGTTGGTGGGCTCCTGCGAGCGGCGCGTCACGGCGGTGGGGTCTTCCACCTCTTCGGCCATCTTGTAGCTGGCCTGGATCTGGTCGAGGCGCGGGTCGTCGTGTTTGAGGCGCTCCAGCTTGTAGTTCGGCGTTTCCAGCGTCTTGTTGGGCACCATCAGCACGTTGACGCGCTGCTTCAACTCGATCTTGGCGATCTCGGCGCGCTTTTCGTTCAGCAGGAACGAGGCGACTTCGACCGGCACCTGGCACAGCACGGAGGCGGTGTTGTCCTTCATGGACTCTTCCTGGATGATCCGCAGGATCTGCAGCGCCGACGATTCGGTGTCGCGGATATGGCCCGAGCCGCCGCAGCGGGGGCAGGGGATGGACGAGCCTTCGCTGAGCGCGGGCTTGAGGCGCTGGCGGCTCATCTCCATCAGGCCGAACTTGCTGATGGTGCCGAACTGCACGCGGGCGCGGTCCTGGCGCAGGGCGTCGCGCAGGCGGCTTTCCACCTCGCGGCGGTTCTTCGACTCTTCCATGTCGATGAAGTCGATGACGATCAGGCCGCCCAGGTCGCGCAGGCGCATCTGGCGGGCCACTTCGTCGGCGGCTTCCAGGTTGGTGCGGGTCGCGGTTTCCTCGATGTCGCCGCCCTTGATGGCGCGGGCCGAGTTGACGTCGATGGACACCAGTGCTTCGGTGTGGTCGATCACGATGGCGCCGCCCGAGGGCAGGCTCACCGTGCGGGCATAGGCCGATTCGATCTGGTGCTCGATCTGGAAGCGGCTGAACAGGGCAGCGTCGTCGCGGTAGCGCTTCACGCGGGCGGCATGTTCGGGCATGACGTGCGCCATGAACTGCTGCGCCTGCTCGTAGATGTCATCGGTGTCGATCAGGATGTCGCCGATGTCATGGTTGAAGTAGTCACGGATGGCGCGGATGACGAGGCTGGATTCCTGGTAGATCAGGAAGGCGCCCTTGCCGCCCTTGGCGGCGCCGTCGATGGCGCTCCAGAGCTTGAGCAGGTAGTTCAGGTCCCACTGCAGCTCGGGGGCGCTGCGGCCGATGCCGGCGGTGCGGGCGATGATGCTGGCCCCCTTGGGGTACTCCAGCTGGTCCATGGCTTCTTTCAACTCGGCCCGGTCGTCACCTTCGATACGGCGCGAAACGCCACCACCACGCGGGTTGTTGGGCATCAGCACGACATAGCGACCGGCGAGCGAGATGAAGGTGGTCAGGGCTGCGCCCTTGTTGCCGCGTTCTTCTTTTTCGACCTGGACGACCAGTTCCTGGCCTTCCTTGATGACCTCATTGATGCGGGCCTGGCTGGCGGGCACACCTTCGGCGAAGTACTGGCGCGAGATTTCCTTGAACGGCAGGAAACCGTGGCGGTCCTCGCCGTAGTCCACGAAACAGGCTTCGAGCGAGGGCTCGACGCGGGTGACGACCGCTTTGTAGATGTTGCCCTTGCGCTGCTCGCGCCCTTCGATTTCAATTTCGTAGTCGAGGAGTTTTTGTCCGTCGACGATGGCCAGGCGGCGTTCTTCGGCCTGCGTGGCATTGATCAGCATCCGCTTCATGATGCATTCCTTCGTAATTCAAAACGTCAAACATGCCCTTGTCGGGCGTTGATGCCAGAACAGTCGCTTTGAAACGAAAGGAATTGCCGTAGTTCAACGGGCTGTCGGGAGCTTATTGCTCGGCAGCCGATGAGGGGGCGCGTGGATGGGGACGAGGGGCAGCGGGTGCTGGATCGCTACAAAAAGAGTAGCATGGTGCGCCCGTGGTACGGGCGCTATAGCCGAGACAAAGCCTTGCAGCGGGGGCATGAGCCATCGCCAGAGGGTTTGAATCAGGGCCAGCAACACAAATGTCTCGTTTTAGATCCGCCTGCACGCGCGCCCTGGATGGGATGCGCACACAAGCTTGGGGTATTCCGGTTCGGTGTTCCAAAGTGCCGGTCCGTCTGCCTTGTCACACATGCCATCCCGGGCAATTGGCCCGGGATTTGCGGGTGTGACCATGCAGTGGCATCGACCTTTCCAGCGCCTGTACGGGGTGACTGGACTAAACTCCAGAAAAATCAACCACTTACAGCGTCGCGCTAGTGAAACACATTATAGGGGCCAATCCGGCCGGCCCGCACAACCCGGTGGCACCCACCGTCCAGCAGGTCACCGTGGACGAGGACAGCGCAGGCCAGCGCCTCGACAACTTCCTGATGCGCATTCTCAAGGGGGTGCCCAAGACCCACGTCTACCGCATCATCCGCAGCGGCGAGGTGCGTATCAACCGGGGGCGGGCCAGTGCCGACACCCGGCTGGGCATGGGCGATGTGGTGCGGTTGCCACCCGTGCGGGTGTCCGAGAAACCCGCCGAAAAAGAGGCTGCAGCTGTGCCCGCGCGCGAGTTTCCGGTGCTGTTCGAAGACGAATGGGTGCTGGCTATCGATAAACCTGCCGGTGTGGCGGTGCATGGCGGCAGCGGCGTCAACTTCGGGGTGATCGAGCAGTTACGCCGGGCCCGCCCGCAGGCGAAGTTCCTGGAACTGGTGCACCGGCTGGACCGCGAGACCAGCGGCATCTTGCTGCTGGCCAAGAAGCGCGCCGCGCTGACCCGGCTGCAGGACCAGTTCCGCGAACGTGAAACCGGCAAGACCTACCTGGCGCTGGCATTGGGCCACTGGCCAGCGCGGCTCAAGGTGCTCGACGCGCCGCTGCACAAATACCTGCTCCCCGACGGTGAGCGCCGGGTCAGGGTGGTGGCCAAGGACGACCCGGACGGCATGCGGTCGGTGACGCTGGTGAAAGTGCGCCAGCGGATCCCTGCCGCACTGTCGGAGCAGGTCACCGAAATGTCGTTGCTGGAGGTGACCATCAAGACCGGACGTACCCACCAGATCCGGGTGCACCTGGCGTCCAGCGGCCACCCGATTGCCGGGGATGACAAATACGGTCAGTTCGACACCAACCGCCTGTTGCAGGGGCACCACTTGCGGCGCATGTTCCTGCATGCGTGGCGGTTACAGTTCAACCATCCGCAGACCGGTGAACGCCTGGAGCTGCTGAGCCCACTGCCCCCGGAACTTGCCCGCATGGTGCCCGTCGATGTTGAACCCGCTGCCTGAACCACCCAGCCGCCCCCGGCGCTTTGACCTGATTGCATTCGACTGGGACGGCACGCTGTTCGATTCCACCCAGATCATCGTGCGCTGTATCCAGGCCGCCGTGGTGGATGTGGGCGGCGCCCGACCTTCCGACACAGCGGCCGCCTATGTGATCGGCATGGCACTGACGCAGGCGCTGGCGTATGCCGCCCCCGACGTGCCGCCTGAAAAATACCCTGAACTGGGCAACCGCTACCGTTACCACTACCTGCAGCACCAGGACGACCTGAGCCTGTTTGCCGGCGTGCTGCCGATGCTGGATGCGCTGAAAGCCCGTCAGCACCTGCTGACGGTGGCCACCGGCAAGAGCCGGCGCGGCCTGAACGAGGCCCTGCGCTCGGTGGAGCTGGCCGGCGTGTTCGATAGCTCACGCACCGCCGACGAGACGGCAGGCAAACCCGACCCTCTGATGTTGCACGAACTGATGCAGGAATTCGGTGTGGAGCCCTCGCGGGTGCTGATGATCGGCGACACCACCCATGACCTGCAGATGGCCCTGAATGCCGGCTGTGCCAGCGTAGGGGTGAGCTATGGTGCCCATACTCCCGAGGACTTCGGTGCGCTGGGGCCTTTGCATGTGGCGCACTCGGTGGCCGACCTGAACGAGTGGCTGGCGCGCAGCGCCTGAACCTGGACATGGAGGGCTTGCAGATCGCCTTGTGCAACAGCCAGGACCTGGTGGACGGCGGGCGCGCCGTGCCGTTCGACCTGGTCTACGCCGGCCAGACCTGCCGGGCCTTTGCCATACGCTTCGAGGGGCGGGTGTATGCCTATCTGAACCGCTGCACCCATGTGGCGATGGAGATGGACTACCAGCCCGACCAGTTCTTCGACGATTCCGGGCGCTGGCTCTTGTGTGCCACCCACGGGGCCGCATATAGGCCCGATACCGGTGCCTGCGCGGGTGGGCCGTGTCGTGGTGGCCTGGTCCGCATTGCGCTGACCGAGCAGGACGGCGTGGTGCACTGGCATACTGCTTACAACCTGCGCCCTGTGGAATTCTGAAATGTCCGATATTGAGCAACCCGGTGAGCCGGGTTCTGGTGAAACAACCCGGCCTCAACCGGCCAAGCTGGCGGTGGAGTCGCGTGGCGAGGGCTGGGAGCGGGCCACGCTGGAGCGGCTGGCTGCATCCTGGCTGGGTGAGCAGCGTACCGCGCGGCGCTGGCGCATTTTCTTCCGGTTGGCGTGGCTGCTGCTGATCACGGCGATCGTGGTGGCGGCGATGTACCAGGGCACCTCCCGGCGTGCCGATCCGACTACGGCGCACACCGCCGTGATCGAGATCAAGGGTGAGATCGCCTCGGGTGCCGATGCCAGCGCGGAGTTCGTGGTGGCCTCGATGCGCAGTGCGTTCGAGGACGAAGGCTCGCAGGCCGTGGTGCTGCTGATCAACTCGCCTGGCGGCAGCCCGGTGCAGGCCGGCATCATCAACGATGAAATCCGCCGCCTGAAGGAAAAACACCAGAAGCCGGTGTATGCCGTGGTGGAAGAAACCTGCGCATCCGCCGCCTACTACATCGCCGCCGCCGCGGATGACATCTACGTGGACAAGGCCAGCATCGTGGGCAGCATCGGCGTGCTGATGGACGGCTTCGGCTTCACCGGGCTCATGGACAAGCTGGGCGTGGAGCGCCGCCTGCTGACGGCGGGGGAGAACAAGGGCTTCATGGATCCCTTCAGCTCCCAGACCGAGAGACAGCGCCAGTATGCGCAGACCATGCTGGACCAGATCCACCAGCAGTTCATCGCGGTGGTCAAGCAGGGTCGGGGTGACCGCCTGAAGGACGCTCCGGAGATGTTCAGTGGCCTGTTCTGGACCGGTCAGCAGGCCATCGACATGGGCTTGGCCGACCACCTGGGCAGCCTGGATTACGTGGCGCGTGAAGTCGTGAAGGCCGAGGACATCATCGACTACACCCGGCGCGACAACGTGGCTGAGCGCTTGGCCAAGCGTTTTGGCGCGGCGATTGGTTCGGGTGCCTTTCAGGCGCTGAAATCTACACCGGCCTTGCGCTGAGGCGGGGTCGCAGGGGGGTTAGCGGCCGAGTGCGAATACCGCTGGCTGGTGGTTGTCCGGCCCCATCGGTCCTTGGTCCCGCTGTGCTTGTCGCCACTGCTTGACGCTGGCGCTGTGGGTCCGCCCGGATTCCAGCGTCAGCCCGCTGCTAACCGACAGGCGGGTGTGGGGCTGCAGCGTTTGCAGCAGGGCCTGCAGCATGGCCGCGTTGCGGTAGGGCGTTTCGATGAACAATTGGGCCTGGCCGCTGCGCAGTGCAAGGGCTTCCAGCTCTCGAATTCGTAGCGTGCGCTCGGCGCTGTCCTGGGGCAGGTAGCCGGTAAAAGCGAAGTTCTGGCCGTTGAGTCCGCTGGCAGCCAGCGCCAGCAGCAGGGACACCGGCCCCACCAGCGGCACCACCAGCAGCCCCAGTTCATGGGCGGCGCGCACAACCGAGCTGCCAGGGTCGGCAATCGCCGGCATACCGGCTTCACTGACCAGACCCACATCGTGGCCTTGCAGCGCGGCGGCCAGAAGCGGGCGGGCATCGAACTGGCCGCTGTGGTCTCCTTTCTTGTGGACTTCGCGTGGGAGTTCCTGCAGGTGCTGTGCCTGCAAGGCCTGCTGTAAAGGCGTCACCGCATCCACCCGTTTCAGGAAGGCGCGTGTGCTCTTGGCGTTTTCGCAGATCCAGTGGGACAGCCTGGCCGCCACGGTGATGGTGCCTGCGGGCAGGCTGTCTTCCAGTGGCGATTGCGTGGCGCAGCCGAAGTCCAGCGGGCTGGGCACCAGGTACAGCGTACCGAGGCGGGGCGTGGGTTGAGCTTCCATGGCGTGTGTCACAGCAGGGGAATGCCGGCGGCACGCAGCATCCGGCAGGTCCGGATCAGGGGCAGGCCCACCAGTGCGGTGGGGTCGTCGTTGTCGATGGACTCCAGCAGCGCGATGCCCAGGCCCTCGCTTTTGGCGCTGCCGGCGCAGTCGTAGGGCTGCTCGGTGCGGAGGTAGTGCTCGATGGCGGCATCGCTCAGCGCGCGAAAGCGCACCTGCACCGGGGCCAGGTCCACTTGCTCGAAACCGGCGTCGAGGTGCACCACCGCCACGGCCGTCTGGAACACCACGGTGCGGCCACGCATCTGTTGCAGCTGCTGCACGGCACGCTGGTGGTCACCCGGCTTGCCCAGGGGGGTGCCGTCCAGGTCGGCCACCTGGTCGGAGCCGATCACCACGCAGGAAGGATGCTGTTTCGCCACGGCATGGGCTTTGGCCAGGGCCAGGCGCAGAGCCAACTGGCGCGGGGCTTCGCCGGCGTGGGGCGTTTCATCCACGTCTGGGGACGCCACGTCAAAAGGCAGGTGCAGCCGTTGCAGCAGTTCGCGCCGGTACCGCGAGGTGGAGCCCAGTATCAGCCGGGGATGGCTTGGGGTGGTATCTGTCATGGGGCGATTCTCTTACACTGCCGACATGACCAAAGAGTTCGTGCCTGCCCATCTGAATGTTCCTGCGTTTATCGATGCTGGAGGCACATGCACGGGCCATGATGCCTTGTCGCGGTATCCGCGGCTGATGGAGGACCTGCAGGGGTCCATTGCGGGCCTGGATGTGCAATGGCATGCGCAGGGCGAGTTGCGCCCGGTCCTGGGTGGGCATGCGGAACGCTGGCTGCACCTGGAGGTATCGGCTATGGTGCCTATGACCTGTCAGCGCTGCCTGACGACGGTGGAGCTGCCCCTACAAGTGGACCGGTGGTTCCGTTTTGTGGCTGACGAGGCCACGGCCGAGGCGCAGGACGAGGATGTCGAAGAGGATTTGCTGGTCACCAGCCGTGATTTCGACCTGTATGCGCTGGTGGAAGATGAGCTGCTGATGGAGTTGCCCGTAGTGCCCCGCCATGGCGTTTGTCCCGATCCCGTCAAGATGCAGGCTGAGGATGCCGATTTTGAGGCTGCACAGGAGTCGCGGCCCAACCCGTTTGCGGCCTTGGCGACCCTGCAGAAGAAGCCTTGATGCGCCTGATGCTGGCTCCAGTTTGGAGAATGCCGCAGGCTGGGGTATAATCAGAGGCTTCGCGCGATTCTGTTGAGAACATCGGACAGAGGTTTGCGCAATATACCAACCCTATTTCCGTTCAGGAGCCGATCATGGCAGTTCAGCAAAACAAGAAGTCCCCTTCCAAGCGCGGTATGCACCGCTCGCACAATGCTCTCAATGTGCCCGGCATCGCTGTGGAGCCCACCACCGGTGAAACCCACCTGCGCCACCACATCAGCCCCAACGGCTTCTATCGTGGCCGTCAAGTGCTGAAGAACAAGTCTGAAGCCTGATTCGGCACAAGCCGTCATCAAAGCCCGGTGCTACGATTTAAGTAGCACGGGCTTTTTTGTTGGTGGTTGTTTTTGCATGAATTACTTCGGTGCCTGTTAACGTCCCATGACCACACTGTCCATTGACTGCATGGGGGGCGACCACGGCCCCCGTGTCACGCTGGCAGCTTGCCGGCATTTTCTGGAAAAGCATGCAGACGCACATCTGCTGCTGGTCGGTTTGCCTGACAAACTGGCTGGTTTTAACCATCCCCGTGCGACCCTGGTTCCAGCGACCGAAGTGGTGGCCATGGACGATCCGGTGGAAGTGGCGTTGCGCCGCAAGAAGGATTCATCCATGCGCGTGGCCATCCAGCAGGTCAAGGATGGCAAGGCACAGGCGGCGGTTTCAGCGGGCAATACGGGAGCTTTGATGGCGATTGCCCGTTACGTGCTGAAGACGGTGGATGGGATTGACCGGCCTGCGATTGCTTCCCCGCTGCCGAATGCCAAGGGCGGCGCCACCACGGTGCTGGACCTGGGGGCCAACGTGGATTGTTCGGCTGAGCATCTGCTGCAATTCGCGGTGTTGGGGTCGGCGCTGGTGTCTGCCATGCAGCACGATGACAACCCCAGCGTGGGGTTGTTGAATATCGGTGAAGAAGTTATCAAAGGCAGTGAAATCATCAAGCAAGCGGGCGAACTACTGCGATCTGCTGGTAAATCCGGTGATCTGAATTTTTACGGCAATGTGGAAGGCAACGATATCTTCAAGGGTGTTGTGGATATCGTGGTGTGCGACGGCTTTGTGGGTAACGTGGCCCTGAAGACCAGTGAAGGCCTTGCCGGCATGATTGGCGACTTCCTGAAGCAGGAGTTTTCGCGCAGCTTTTTGACAAAAAGTGCAGCCATTATTGCCTATCCTGTTCTAAAGGCGCTTAAAAGCCGCATGGATCATCGGCGCTACAACGGTGCGGCCTTGCTGGGCCTACGTGGCCTGGTTTTCAAGAGCCACGGTTCTGCTGATGAGGTGGCGTTTGAGCATGCCCTGAACCGGGCGTATGATGCGGCCCGCAACAACCTGCTTGACCGTGTGCAGGCCCGGCTCGCCCATGTCGCACCCCTTCTCGGGGCGTCGGCAGCTCGACCAACCGAGGCTGTGGCGGTGGCCACACATCCATGAGACGTTATTCCCGTATTAC
>Ga0208564_1001638_pt1 | contig 18597 bp, 16 predicted proteins | sample AD_UKC073_MetaG_FD_184439 | JGI IMG/M metagenome (GOLD analysis project Ga0208564, IMG submission 184439) | Active sludge microbial communities of municipal wastewater-treating anaerobic digesters from USA - AD_UKC073_MetaG (SPAdes) (version 2) | ecosystem: Engineered > Bioreactor > Anaerobic >... | reverse complement strand
CGCCAGCGTTCGTCCTGAGCCAGGATCAAACTCTCCATCGAAAAACGAAAAGCAGATCATGACAAAACAACAATCAGACAAAACATCTGACCATCAATCAATCACTCAAAGAAACCACCCCAACCCCCAAAAAAGGGATCGAAGCAGACGAGGCACACAAACAAAACGAATCTTGTTTATAGTGCACCAAAAAATGGCATTGACCTAAGCACGCTGTTGAGTTCTCAAACTTCCGAAGCACACCACCTTGCTCATTGCTGAACGCCGTGGGGCAACTCGGTAAACATTATTGAGGCCGATTCGCCATGTCAAATCGGCGAGTTTGCCTCATTTCCGCGACGCAGATCCGCCGGATTCCGAATCGATTGAACGATTTGATCCGTGGAGCGTTGTGTTGGGAGACGCCTCCGATCCGTCCGCTCTGGCTAGCCAGCGCGTCCGTCTCACCGGAAGGCTTGGACAACGTTACGTTGCCCCCACGCGAGAGTCAAATCGGCGCGGCCTGCCTCGCGGCACACTCGCAGTCGACCGATCGATCACCACCCGTCGGGCTCAGCAGTAGCGGGAGCGGGACTGGTCAGCGAGCGAGCTCGACCGCGCCGACCGTTCTCTTGCCCCGCCGGGTGACGACGTACCGCCCGTGGAGCAACTGGTCACCTAGGACGCGGGCGTCCGGATTGGTCACCTTCTCGTTGTTGAGGTAAGCGCCGCCTTCCTCGATGGCGCGGCGTGCAGCTGACTTGCTGGCCACCACTCCAGACGCAGCCAAGAGATCCACCACGGTGGGCAGCTCCGTGCCGACGTCCAGTCGATGCGCGCCTAACTCCTCGCACACGGCGGCCACGGTCGCTTCCGGCAGTGAGGCGAGCTCTGCGCGTCCGAAGAGGGCAGCGGCGGCGTCCGTCGCGGCTTGGCGCTCGGCCGGCGAGTGCACCAGGTCGGTGATGTCGTCGGCCAGGGCGCGCTGGGCAGCGCGGAGGTGGGGCGTCTCCACGGTCTGGCGGGCCAAATCGTCGATCTCCTCCTGGGACCGCGTGGTGAAGATGCGCAGGTACTCAGCGACCTTGGCGTCCTCTGCATTCAGGAAGAACTGGTGGAACGCGTAGGGCGAGGTCATCGCCGGGTCGAGCCAGACCGCACCCGACTCGGTCTTGCCGAACTTGGTGCCGTCCGCCTTCGTCATGAGGGGCGTCGCGAGCGCGTGGACCCGGGCACCTTCGGAGCGCCGAATCAACTCGACACCGGCGGTGATGTTGCCCCATTGGTCCGAGCCGCCGGTCTGCAGCGTGCAGCCGTGGCGCTTGTACAGCTCGCGGAAGTCGAGTGACTGCAGCAGGACGTAGCTGAACTCGGTGTAGGAGATGCCGGTCTCGAGTCGGGCCTTGACGACCTCGCGATCCAACATGCGGTTGACCGAGAAGTGCTTGCCCACGTCACGCAGGAAGTCCAGCGTCGAAAGCTCTGCCGTCCAGTCGTAGTTGTTCACCACGGTCGCTGCACTGGGCCCGTCGAAGTCGACGAACTGCGACACCTGGGCGCGGATCCGCTCCACCCACTCGTGCACGAGATCCTTGGGGTTCATGACCCGCTCGGAGCTTTGGCGCGGGTCGCCGATCAGGCCCGTGGAGCCACCCACGAGCAGGATCGGACGGTGGCCGCCGGCCTGGAACCGACGCGCCAGCATGAGCTGGACCAGGTTGCCCATGTGCAGGCTCGGCGCCGTCGGGTCGAAGCCGACGTAGAAGCTGATCGGCCCGGCATCCAGGTGGGACGCCAACGCGTCCGGGTCTGTCGAGTGGGCGATGAAGCCCCTCCAGGTCAGTTCGTCGAGCACCGCATTCACGGCGCTCACACTAACGGACGCCTACGCGTCGCCTCGAACCGTGAGCCAGTCGCGAACGGCCTCGAGGGCGGCGGATACCTCCCTCACCTGCTCATCTACTCGGGCCGCGGCGGTCCCCCCGCGGCCATCCCGTGAGTTGATCGAGCCCTCCACCGTCAGCACGTGCAGGACGGCCGGCGTGAGGCGTCCGTCGATCTCGGGGAGATCGGACGCCGTCAGATCCGTCAGCTCGATGCCCCGCCCCTCGCAGTACCGGACCGCCTTGCCGGCGACCTCATGCGCCTGCGCGAACGGGACGCGCTGCCGGACGAGCCAGTCGGCGACGTCGGTCGCCAGCGAGAAGCCGGCTGGCGCCCGCGACGCCAGCCGCTCCGGATGGAACACCAGCGTGCCGATCATCCCCGCCATCGCGGGCAACAGGACGCGGAGCTGGTCCAGTCCGTCGAAGATGGGCTCCTTGTCCTCTTGAAGGTCGCGGTTGTAGGCCAGCGGCAGCCCCTTGAGGGTCGCCAGCAGGCCGGTGAGATTGCCGATGAGGCGTCCGGCCTTGCCACGCGCCAGTTCGGCGACGTCCGGGTTCTTCTTCTGCGGCATGATCGACGAGCCCGTCGACCAGGCGTCGTCCAGGGTGACGAAGCCGAACTCGACGGTCGACCACAAGATCACCTCTTCGGCCATGCGCGACAGGTCGACCCCGATCATCGCCAGCACGAACGCCGCCTCGGCCACCAGGTCGCGCGCCGCGGTGCCGTCGATCGAGTTGGCCACGGAGGAGTCGAAGCCCAGTTCGGACGCGACGAACTCAGGGTCGAGGCCGAGCGACGTGCCCGCCAGCGCAGCCGAGCCATAGGGCGAGACGGCCAGGCGGGCGTCCAGGTTCTGCAGCCGCTCGACGTCGCGCAGCAGCGGCCAGGCGTGGGCCAAGAGATGATGCGACAGCAGGATCGGCTGCGCCGACTGCAGGTGTGTGCGTCCGGGCATGGGGACGCCGAGGTGCGTCCGGGCCTGCTGGGTGAGGGCCTCAACGACCGACTGGACGCCGCCCGCAACGACCCGCAACTCGTCGCGCAAGTACAGCCTGATGAGCGTGGCGATCTGGTCGTTGCGCGAGCGGCCGGCGCGGAGGCGTCCGCCCAACTCAGGACCCACGCGCTCCATGAGCCCGCGCTCCAAGGCGCCGTGGACGTCCTCGTCGGTCGGCGCGGCGACGAAGCGGCCGGCCGCGACGTCGGCGTCCAACTGATCGAGTCCGGCCAGCATGCCCGCGAGGTCTCCCTCGGTCAGCAGGCCTGCGCGCTGCAGGGCGCGCGCGTGGGCGCGCGAGCCGGCCAGGTCGTAGCGGGCGAGTCGCCAGTCGAACTGGGTCGACTTCGACAGGGCGAACATCGCCTCGGCCGGACCGCCCTCGAAGCGGCCGCCCCACAGGCGTCCCTCGGTCTCGCTCATGCCCTTGTTTCCCTCTCGCTCAGTCCCAGCAGGTAGGCGGCCAGCGCGCGTCCGCCGTCGGGGTCACGCGACACCAACATGATCGTGTCGTCCCCGGCGATGGTGCCGAGCACGTCGGTGAGCCCCACCTTGTCGATCGCGGACGCCAGGTATTGCGCCGCCCCCGGCGGCGTCTTGACGATGACCAGGTTTGCGGACGCCTCCGCCGACACCAGGATCTCCTCGCAGACCTGGGCCAGCTTCGCGAGCCGCTGGGCGCCGCCTCCGGGCTCCTCGCCCTTAAGGGCGTAGACGAGTTCGCCGTCGCGCGACCGGACGCGGAGGGCTCCGACGTCCACCAGATCGCGGCTCAGGGTGCCCTGGGTGACGTTGAAGCCTTCGGACGCCAGCCGTTCGGCCAGCTCGTGCTGCGACCGGATCTGGGCCCCCCTCAGCAGGTCCTCGATCCGTGCCTGGCGGGCGGCCTTGGTCTGCGGCGCGCGGTCGTTCACGACGCGTCCGAGGTGGCGGCCAGGGCGGCGTCCAGGGCCGCGACGAAGCGCTCGATCTCGTCCGGGCTCACGATCAGGGGCGGCGCCACGCGGATCACGTGGGGCCGGGGCGCGTTCGCGACCCAGCCGGAGTCCAGCAGGGCCTTGACCACGGCCGGGGCGGACTCGTCGGCCAGGACGATCCCGCGCAGCAGACCGCGGCCACGGACCGCCTGCACCCGAGGGTTACCCAGCGCCGCGATCCTGGACGCCAGCGCGTCACCCAGTTCGGACGCGCGCCGCAGCAGCCCGTCCCTCTCGATGACGCCGATCACGGCTAGGCCTGCAGCGGCCGCGACGGGGTTGCCGGCATAGGTGCTGCCGTGGTGGCCCGGCTGCAGCAAGCCGGACGCCTCGCCGGTCGCAACGCAGGCCCCGATGGGGAAGCCGTTGCCGAGGCCCTTCGCGAACGTAACGAGATCGGCCGTCACGCCGGACGCCGCCGAGGCGGTCCAGCCGCCGCAGCGGCCCATCCCGGTCTGCACCTCGTCGATCCAGAGCAGCGCGCCGTTCGCGGTCGCGATGCGGCGGGCGGCTCGGAGGAACTCGTCGCCCGGGTCCACGACGCCATTCTCGCCCTGGATCGGCTCCAGGACCACGGCGGCGGTGGTCTCATCGACCGCGGCGGCGAGCGCGTCGGCGTCCCCATACGGGGTGAAGACGATGTCGCCGGGCAGCGGTTCGAAGGGCTCGCGGTACTTGGGGTTCGCCGTGATCGCCACGGCGCCCAGCGTGCGTCCGTGGAAGCTGCCCTCCATGGCGACGATGCGGGTGCGTCCGGTGAGGCGCGTCACCTTGAACGCGCACTCGTTCGCCTCGGTGCCCGAGTTGGTGAAGAACACGCGCGCTTGCGTCCCCGGCGCGTTCTCGGTCGCAAAGCCGACGAGACGCTCGGCCAGCGCGACCTGCGCGGGAGTCGCGAAGAAGTTCGACACGTGGCCCAACGTCGAGAGCTGGGCCGTGATCGCGGCCAGAACCGCCGGATGGGCGTGACCCAGCGCGTTCACCGCGAGGCCGGCCAGGAAGTCGGTGTACTGCCGCCCGTCGGCGTCCCAGAGCTGGGTGCCCTCCCCGCGGACGAAGACGCGCGACGGCGTCCCGAAGGTGTTCATCATGACCGCGCCGTAGCGGTCCAGCCAGTCGGCCTGGCTCAGGCCGGCGGCGTCCGATCCGGGCGCGACCAGGCCGCTCACTTGGTCACCATCGTTCCCACGCCGTCATCGGTGAAGACCTCGAGCAGCAGCGTGTGGGGTGCGCGTCCGTCGACGACGGTTGCCCGCGGGACGCCGCCCTGGACCGCCCGCAGGCAGGCCTCCATCTTCGGGACCATGCCGGACTCGAGCGTCGGCAGCAGCGCCTCCACTTCGGCGGAGTTCATGCGCGCGATGATCTCGGTCGAGTTCGGCCAGTCGGCGTAGACGCCCTCGACGTCGGTCAGGACGACTAGCCGCTCGGCGCCCAGCGCGACGGCCAGGGCGGACGCCGCCGTGTCGGCGTTGACGTTGTGCACGTCGCCGGCCTCGTCGGGGGCGACGGTGGCGATGACGGGGATGCGTCCGGCCTGAATGAGGTCGAGGACCGCTTCCGGATGCACCTCGACGACGTCGCCGACGAGGCCCAGGTCGACCTGCTCGCCGTCCACCATGACGCCGCGACGTGCGGCGCGGAAGAGCCCGGCGTCTTCGCCCGACAGGCCGACCGCCAGGTTGCCGTGTTGGTTGAGCAGGCCGACGAGCTCGCGTCCAACCTGGCCGACGAGCACCATCCGGACGACGTCCATGGCCTCCGGCGTCGTGACCCGGAAGCCGCCCTTGAACTCCGACTCGATGCCTAGCCGCTTCAGCATGAGACTGATCTGCGGCCCCCCGCCGTGCACGACGACCGGCAGGACGCCGCACCGACGCAGGAACACGATGTCCTCGGCGAAGGCCTGCTTGAGCTCGTCGTTGAGCATCGCGTTGCCGCCGTACTTCACGACGATGATCTTGCCCGCGTACTGCTCCAGCCACGGCAGGGCCTCGATGAGGGTGGCGGCCTTGCGGTACAGCTCCTTCTTCTTCGTCGAGTGGCGCGCGTCCGTCATGAGCTGTACTCCGCGTTCTCTTTGACGTAGTCGTAGGTCAGATCGTTGGTCCAGACGGTGGCGTACGCATCGCCGGCGGCCAGGTCGACGGTCACGTCGACGTCGCGCGAGGACTTCAGGTCGACCAGCGACCGGTCGGCCCCCAGGCCGCCGGAGGTGAACACCTCGACCCCGTTGAAGCTGACGCTGACGGCGTCCGGATCGAAGGTCGCCTTCGACGTGCCGGCCGCGGCCAGGACGCGTCCCCAGTTGGGATCGTTGCCGAACACCGCGCACTTGAAGAGGTTCGAGCGGGCGATGCAGCGGGCGACGTCGAGGGCGTCGTCCTCGGTGGCCGCTTTCTCGACGTGGATCGCGATGTCGTGCGCCGCGCCCTCGGCGTCGGCGAGCAGCTGGGAGGCCAGGTCACCGCAGACGGCCGTCAGTGCCTCGGTGAAGGCCTCCGTCGACGGCCGGACGCCGCTGGCGCCGGACGCCATCAAGATCACGGTGTCGTTGGTCGACATACAGCCGTCGGAATCGGTGCGGTCGAAGGTCAGCCGCGTCGCCTCGCGCAGTGCGGCGTCCGCCTCGGCGGCCGTGAGGACGGCGTCCGTGGTGATGACGACGAGCATCGTCGCCAGCGCCGGCGCCAGCATGCCGGCGCCCTTCGCCATGCCACCGACCGTCCAGCCGTCCACGGATTCGACCGCGGTCTTGGGCACGGTGTCGGTGGTCATGATGGCCTGGGCGGCGTCGCTGCCGCCCTGGGCGTCCAGGGTCTCGGCAGCGATGGAGACCCCGCGCGTGATGGCGTCCATGGGCAGCCGGACGCCGATCAGTCCGGTGGAGCACACGGCGACGCGGTCGGGCGTGGTGCCGATGGCGCTCGCGACCAGCTGCGCGGTCGCCTTCGAGTCCGCGAGGCCGTCGGCGCCGGTGCAGGCGTTCGCTCCGCCCGAGTTCAGGACGACGGCGTCCAGCACTCCGGACGCGGTGACGCCCTTGGACCACAGCACCGGAGCCGCCTGGAAGCGGTTCGAGGTGTAAACGGCGGCGCACACCTTGTCGGGACCGGTGTTGACGACCAGCGCGAGGTCGGGGCGTCCGGACGCCTTGATGCCGGCGGTGACGCCGGCGGCGACGAATCCTTGGGCTGCGGTGGTGCTCACGGGGCGACTCCGATCGCGGTCAGGCCCAGGGTCTCGGGCAGGCCGAGGGCGATGTTCATGGACTGGATGGCGCCGCCCGCGGTGCCCTTGGTCAGGTTGTCGATCGCGCAGACCGCGACGAGGCGGTTCGCGGCGGCGTCCACGGTGACCTGAAGGTGGACGCCGTTAGAGCCGACGATCGACTGGGTCATGGGCCAGGCGCCCCGGGGCAGGAGCGTGACGAAGGGCTCATCGGCGTAGGCGGCCTGGTACGCGGCGTAGGCCTCGTCCGGCGTCGTCGGCCGCGCGAGCGGGGCGGAGACGGTCGCCAGAATGCCCCGGGAGGTCGGGACCAGGACGGGCGTGAACGACACGCTCGGGTTCGGCGCACCGAGGCGGGCGAAGTTCTGCAGCAGCTCGGGGGTGTGCCGGTGGACGCCGCCGACGCCGTAGGCGCTGACCGACCCGATGATCTCGGCGGCGATCAGGTGCGTCTTCGGCGCCTTGCCGGCCCCCGACGTGCCGGACGCCGCCACGACGACCACGTCGTGACCGTCGACGATCCCGCTGGTCAGGGCGGGCAGCAGCGCCAGCGTGGACGCCGTCGGGTAACAGCCCGGCACGGCGATGCGCTTGGTGGTGGCCAGGATCGCGCGGTTCCCGGGCAGTTCGGGCAGGCCGTAGGGCCAGGTGCCCGCGTGGGGCGTCCCGTAGAACTGCTCCCAGACCGCGGCGTCGTTGAGCCGGAAGTCGGCGCCGGCGTCAATGACGAGCACATCGTCGCCGAGGGCCTCTGCGACCTCGGCGGACGCCCCGTGCGGCAACGCCAGGAACACGACGTCGTGGCCGGCCAGGTTCTCGGGGGTGGTCTCGACGACGGTGCGTCCGGCCAGCGGGGTCAGGTGGGGATGATGCTCGAACAGCGTCGACCCCGCGGACGACTTGGCGGTCAGCGCACCGATCTCGACCTCAGGATGGGCCAGCAGCAACCGGAGCAGTTCACCCCCGGCGTATCCCGAGCAGCCTGCAACGGCGATCTTGACGGTCATGCGCCCGAGTATTCCTCAGCTCACATAACTATGCAAAACGGACTTAGTCGCGGTGTTGCGCCAGTTGCTCGGCGATCCACCGCGCGGTCTCGCGCGTGCACGCCCCGGGCTCGCTGAAGCTGACCGCGAAGACGCCGGTGATCTCGGTCAGCGTCGGCACCCCCTTGAGCGCCAGGATCGCCTCCGCCTCGCGGGCGTACTCGTCTTGGGCCGCACCCCCGGCCATCAGCCCGACCGGGTCGGCTTCGGCCAGGATCTTCGTCAACTGCTCCACCGTCATGGCCATGGAGCGAGCGTAGAGCCTTGCGGGGACGCGCGGCGCGGCGTCCGCCTGACTAGTCCAAACGAGCGAAGTCGAGCGTCCGGACGATCAACTCGCCGGCCTCGTCGCACTCGTCCAGGTCAACCGTCCCCGTGATGGACCAGTCGTGGTCCCCCGCCGGATCGTCGACGATCTGCCGGACGCCCCAGGTGCGGCCCGCCTCGGTGATGACGAGCAGTCCCGGACCTCGGGCGTCCGGGCCCGTGCCGATCTCGTCGTGGGCGTCCCAGTAGTCGCCGAGGGCGGCGTCCCAGCGGGCCCGGGTCATCGCGGTGCCCGCCGGTTCCAGCGCGGCGAGGCCGTCGACGTCGTCGGACGCCGCCAGCTCGATCCGCCGGAACATCGCGTTGCGCACCAGCACGCGGAACGCCCGCGCGTTGGAGGTGACGGTCCGGTTCGGCGGCGGGGCGTCGTCGGCAGCCAAGGGCGTCCCGGACGACAGCTGACCCAGGGCAGCCCACTCGTCCAGCAGGGACGAGTCGACCAGCCGGGTGACCTCCCCCAGCCACTCCAGGACGTCGGTGAACTCCTCGGTCCGAGCGGCGGCGGGGACCGTCTGGCGCAGGGCCCGGTAGGCGTCAGAGAGGTAGCGCAGCAGCAGCCCTTCGGTGCGTTGCAGCTTGTAGAACGCCACATACTCCCCGAACGTCATCGCCCGCTCGAAGCAGTCGCGGACGATCGATTTCGGCGACGGGGGCGTCTCGGACAGCCACGGATGGGCGGGCAGGAACAGCGCGTACGTCGCGTCGATGACGTCGGCCAGCGGCCGCGGCCACGTCACGTCCTCGAGCAGTTCCATGCGCTCGTCGTAGTCGACGCCGTCGGCCTTCATCTCGGCCACGGCAACGCCCCGAGCCTTGAACTGCTGGGCGACGAGGATGACGCGGGGGTCCTCCAGCGTCGCCTCGATGACGCTGACGACGTCCAGGGCATGCGTGGGCGACTCCGGATCGAGGACGTCCAAGGTCGCCAGGGCAAACGCCGACAACGGCTGGTTGAGCGCGAAGTCACGCTGGAGGTCAACGTTCAGCGCGTAGCGGCGGCCACCGGCGGTGGGCGTCTCAAGGCGGCTGACGACCCCTGCGCGGATCAGCGAGCGTCCGATCTGAGCCGCCCGCCGGTCAAGCTTGCGGCGGCCTGAGCGGTCCGGGACGCAGGCGTCCACCAGATGTTGGAAGGCGGACGCCGTGTCGGCGTCGCGCTGCAGCAGGTTCAGCAGGAGGGCGTGCGTGACGCGGAGGCGTCCGTGCAGTTCCTCCGGCACCGACTCGATGAGCTTGGTGAACGTCGCCTCGGTGTAGTTGATGAAGCCCTCCGGCGGCTGCTTGCGCCGAACCGAGCGCAGCTTCTTCGGGTCGTCGGCGAACTTCGCCAGGATGCGCGCGTTCTCGACCTCGTGCTCGGGCGCCTGCGCGACGACGTAACCCACCGTGTCGAAGCCGGCCCGTCCAGCGCGTCCGGCGATCTGGTGGAACTCGCGGGCGCGCAGCGTGCGCCCGCGGCGTCCGTCGAACTTCGTCAGGGCCGAGAACAGGACCGTCCGGATGGGCACGTTGATGCCGACCCCGAGGGTGTCGGTGCCGCAGATGACGGTCAGCAGGCCCTTGTGGGCCAGCTGCTCGACCAGACGCCGGTAGCGGGGCAGCATCCCCGCGTGATGAACCGCGATGCCCGCGTGCAACAACGACGAGAGCGTCTTGCCGAAGCCGCCCGCGAAGCGGAACCCGCGCAGCGCCTCGGTCAGCTCGCGGCGTCCGGACGCGGCGGCGGCCTTGACCGTGCCCGACGACAGCAGCGCCTGGGCCCGGTCGACGGCCGCGCTCTGCGTCGAGTGCACGACGTACACGGGCGCGGTGTGGGTGTCGACGATCTCGGCGATCGTCTCGTGGATCGGCGTCAACGCCCAGCGGTAGCTCAGCGGGACCGGACGGACGGCGTCCGAGACGATCGACGTCGGACGCCCCGTCGTGCGTTCCAGGTCACGCGCGAGGCCGGTGACGTCGCCCAGCGTCGCCGACATGATCACGAACTGCGCCTGGGGCAGCTCGACGAGGGGCACGAGCCAGGCCCAGCCGCGATCGCGATCGGCGACGAAGTGATACTCGTCGACGACGACCTGCCCAACGTCGGCCGTCTCCCCTTGTCGGAGCGCGATGTTCGCCAGGATCTCGGCGGTGCAGCACACGATCGGCGCGTCAGGATTGACCGAGGCGTCCCCGGTCACCATTCCGACGGACTCGTGACCGAAGATCGCGCACAGCGCGAAGAACTTCTCGCTGACCAGGGCCTTGATCGGGGCTGTGTAGAACGTGCGGCGTCCGGCGGCGAAAGCGGCGAAATGGGACGCCGTCGCGATCAGCGTCTTGCCCGAGCCCGTCGGGGTGGTCACGATCACGTTCGCGCCGGTCAGGACGCCGAGGATCGCCTCCTCCTGGTGCGGGTACAGGCTGACCCCCTCGGACGCCTTCGCCCAGGCGACGAACCCGTCGTAGAGGTCGTCGGGGTCGGCGGAGCCGTCCGGCGGGAGGAAAGGGTCGAGGCGCATCGCGCCCTAGGCCCGCAGCGCGGCCCCGTGGCGCTCGGCTGCGACGGCGACGGCCGCGTCCCGGGCGGCCGCGGCATCGGCGTCCTTGAGCGTGCGATCGGGCGCCCGGAACCGCAGCGCGAACGCGACGGACTTCTTGCCCTCCGGCACCTGGGAGCCGCGGTAGATGTCGAACAGCGCGAGCGATTCGAGCAGGTCGCCGGCACCGTCGCGCAACGCGCGCTCGAGGTCACCGACCGTCACGGACTCGTCCACGACGAGGGCGACATCCTCCTTGGCCACCGGGTGTGACGACACCGGCGCGATCGAGCCCGGCCCGCCGAACAGCGTCAGGAGAAGGTCGAGGTCAAGCTCGGCTGCCGCCGTGCGCGCCGGCAGCCCGAAGGTCGCGCAGACCGTCGGGTGCAGTTCACCCGCGTGACCGACCACCGTGCCCGCGACCGACAGTTCGGCACAGCGGCCCGGGTGCCACGGCGCGTACTCGACCGCGCGGCGGTCCAGCGTGAGCCCCAGCACGGACGCAGCCACGTCGGCGAAGGCCAGCGCCTGTGTCCAGGACGCGGGCTCCGCGGCACCCTGCCAGCCGGCGCGCGTCCAGTTGCCGGTCAACACCGCGGCCAGGTGCCGGGGCTGGGCGGGCAAGGCGGCGTCCAGGGCCTCGATCTCGGCCTCCGACGGACGCGACGCGACGGACAGCATCGGCGACTGGCCGCCCTCTCCTGCCACGAACACGCGTCCGGCCTCGAAGATCGCGAGGTCGTCGTTGCCGCGCGACGTGTTGCGCGCGACAGCGGCGAACAGGCCGGGCAGGAGCGTCGTCCGCATGAACGGAGCCGTGTCCGCCAGCGGATTGGCGAGCCGAACCGTCCGGCGGCGCTCGTCGTCGGGACCGGCGCCGAGGGCGTCCAGATCCGCGCTCGACGAGAACGGGAACGTCAGCACCTCGACGAAGCCGGCGGACGCCAGTGCGAGGTTGATCGCGCGCCGCAGGCGCTGCTCGCGCGTCAGCCCGCGGCCGACCGGCGCCGAGGGGACGATCGAGGGCAGCTGATCGAGCCCGACCTTGGTGCCGACCTCTTCGACGTAGTCGTAGGGCTCGGCCAGGTCCGGACGCCAGGTCGGGGGCTGCAGGTGCAGGTGGTCGCCGTCTTGCGCCACCGCAACGCCCGAGCGCTCCAGGATGGCCACCACGCGCTCCGGGGTGACGGGCATGCCGAGGACGCGCGAGGGCAGGTCCGCGGCGATCGTCGTCGCCGGCAACGGCGTCACCGAACCTGCGACGGTCTCCCCCGCGGCCAACGTGCCGCCGGCCAGTTCGACCAGTAGCTGCGCGACCCGATGGGCCGCCGCATACGTCGCGCCCGGATCGACGTAGCGCTCGAACCGACGGGACGCCTCCGAGCTGAGCTTGGTGCGCCGCGAGGTGCGGGCGATCGCGATGGGATCGAAGTGCGCGCACTCGATCACGATCGTGGTGGACGAGTCACTCAGCTCGGTGCGCGCACCGCCCATGACGCCACCGAGACCGATGACTCCGGCCGCGTCCGCGATCACGATGTCGGCCGGATCAAGGGCCCGATCGACGTCGTCGAGGGTCACCAGGCGCTCGCCGGGGGCCGCGAGACGGACGACGATGTCGCCGTCCAACAGCGCCGCGTCGTAGCAGTGGTTCGGCTGACCGGTCTCGAGCATCACGTAGTTCGAGATGTCGACCGGCAGCGAGATGGAACGCATCCCGGACGCCTCCAGCCGCGTCGCCAGCCAGGACGGCGTGGGACGCGTCGGGTCGACTCCCGTGACGGTGAGGGCGACGAACAGCGGGCAGCCAGGCGTCTCGAGCCGGACGCCGTAGCCCTCGTGCTTCTCGGCCGGCACCGCGCGATCGATCGGATCGGTGAACGGCACGTCGAGGGCCTGGGACGCCTCGCGCGCCAGCCCACGGATGCTGAGGCAGTAGCCCATGTCGGGCGTGACGGGCATGTCGAGAACGTCGTCGCGGACGCCCATCGCGTCCAGCGCGTCGGAGCCCAGCACCCACGGCTCGCCGGACGGCGCGGCGTCCGGAAGGATCAAGATGCCCGAGTGGTCCGAGCCGAGCCCGAGCTCGTCGACCGCGCAGATCATGCCGTCGGAGAGGTGCCCGTAGGTCTTGCGCGAGCCCAACTCGAAGCCGCCGGGCAGCACCGAGCCGGGCAGCGCGACCACGACGACATCGCCGGGCGCAAAGTTCAGGGCACCGCAGACGATGCCGCGCGGCCAATACCCGGACGCCGAGGCAGGGGCTTCGACAAGCTCAGCCAGCGTCTCATCACCGGTCCCTGAGCCTGTCGAAGGGCCGGGCAGCTGGGCGGTGATCTCCCCCGCGCGGACCGGCTGCGGGGCGGCGTCCGGGGCCTGATCAGGACCACAGTCGACGTGGCACCAGCGGATCGTCTTGCCGTTCTTCTGCGGCTCCTCGACGAAGTCCAGGACGCGTCCAATCACGATCGGGCCGGACAGCTCGCCGCCGATGGTCTCGACGCTCTCCACCTCGAGGCCGGCCTTGATCAGGGCCTCGCCCAGCTCGCGTCCGGACAGGCCCGCGGGCAGCGCGGCGTACTCGGCGATCCAGCTCTTCGGGGCCTTCATCGGGCCTCTCCCTTCAGTGAGCGGCTGAACCGGACGTCGCCCTCGACCATGTCGCGCATGTCGGCGGCGTTGTTGCGGAACATCAGCGTCCGCTCTATGCCCATGCCGAACGCGAAGCCCGAGTAGACATCCGTGTCGATCCCGGCGGCGCGCAGCACGCGCGGGTTGACCACGCCGCAGCCGCCCCACTCGATCCAGCCCTCGTTGCGGCAGGTCTTGCAGTCGAGTTCGGGATTGCCGACCGAGGCGCCGTGGCAGGCGAAGCACTCCAGATCCATCTCGGCCGACGGCTCGGTGAACGGGAAGTAGTTCGGACGCAGCCGCGTCGTGATGTCGCCGAACATCGACCGGGCCAGGTGATCGAGCGTGCCCTTCAGGTGCGCCATCGTGATGCCGCGATCGACGCAGAGTCCCTCGATCTGGTGGAACACCGGCACGTGCGTCGCGTCGAACTCGTCGGCGCGGTAGACCCGTCCGGGGCAGACGACGTAAATGGGAGGCTCGCGGTCGAGCATCGTTCGCATCTGGACCGGCGAGGTGTGGGTGCGCAGCACCTGGTGGGCGGTCACCGGCTCGACGAACAGGGTGTCGGTGGTGCCGCGCGCCGGGTGGTCGCCGTGGATGTTGAGCGCGTCGAAGTTCAGCCACTCGGCCTCGAGCTCGGGTCCCTCGGCGATCTCCCAGCCCATCGCGACGAACACGTCGCTCAGCTCGTCGATCAGGCCGGTGATCGGGTGGATCGCGCCCTGGGGCGTCCGGCTGACGGGCAGCGTGACGTCCACCCGTTCGGACGCCAGCGTCGCGGCCAGCTCGGCGGACGCGACCTCGGCCTCCCGCTCGGCGAGCGCCGCGGTAACGCGGGCGCGTGCCGCGCCCATGCGCTGGCCGGCCTCGCGCTTGGCATCGGGCGTGAGGCGTCCGATCTCGCGGTTCGCCAGCGCCAGCGGCGACTTGTCGCCGCTGTGCGCGAGCCGCGCCGTCTTGAGTTCGGCGATGCTGGACGCCGCCGCGATCGCCGCCACGGCGTCCGCGACCATCGCCTCGATGGACGCCTCGCTGAGCGGTCCGTTCTGCTCGCCCGTCATGGGCACTCCCCTTCGGTGGTTCGTGGGCCGACTAGGCCAAGGGCTCCGCGCCGGGCAGGGCCGGCTGGTCAGCCGAGGGCAACGGCTGGCCCGGGTTGGCCCGCTGTGCAGTCGCCGAGGCGTACAGGCAGATCGCCGCGGCCGTCGCCAGGTTGAGGCTCTCGGCCTGCCCGTAGATCGGCACGGCCACGGTGTGATCGGCGAGTTCGAGGCTCTCCGACGGGAGCCCCCACGCCTCGTTGCCCATCACCCAGGCGGTCGGACCACCCAGGTCGGCTTCCAGGTCTGTCAGGTCGATGCCCGCGTCGCCGTCGGTGGCGAGCACCTGCATGCCGGCCGCGCGGCAAGCCTGGATCGCCTGGTCCAGGTCGACCCCGGTCACGATCGGCAGGTGGAAGATGCTGCCCACGCTCGCCCGCACGACCTTGGGGTTGTAGAGCTCGACCGAGTCGGAGCTGAGGATCACGGCGTCCGCACCAAAGGCGTCCGCGCAGCGAATCACCGTGCCGGCGTTGCCTGGGTCGCGGATCTGCGCACAGATGACGACCAGCGAAACGTCCTTGCGCTGATGCTTCTTCTTGGGCAGCGTCGGGTTCTTGCGCTTGGTGCCCATCAGCTCGGACAGGGAGATGTCGACGTCGTTCGCGACCGCGATGACGCCCTGCGGCGTCACGGTGTCCGACATCGTGGCCAGGTTCTGCTCGGACACCCCGTACACCGGGACGCCCCCGGCGCGAGCCAGTTCGACGAGGTCCACGTTCTCGCGAGCGCTCGACCAGCGCAGGAACAGCGAATCGACGACGCCGGGCACCTTCAGCGCCTCACGCACCGCCTGGCGCCCCTCGGCCAGGAACTTCCCGGCGGCCCTGCGGTCCTTGCTCCGCACCAGCTTCCGGGCATCTCGCAGGACGGCCTGCGAGGGCTCCTCCAGCAACAAGCTCTCGGTCATCTCAATCTCCACTCGGTGTGGCGCGGTCGCGCCGGATGGGGGCGGTGGGACGCGAACGCGGCGTCACCCCTGGCGAGGATCGCCGGGGTGCGCCGCGGGCGTTGTGTGCAGAATGTCTCAGGCAGCGGCCGGAGCGGGCTGGTTGGCCTTGGCGAGCGTCACGAGCGCGGCGAATGCGTTCGTGTCGCTGACGGCCAGCTCGGCCAGCATCTTCCGGTCGACCTCAACGCCAGCGGCCTTGAGGCCCGAGATAAATCGGTTGTACGTCATGCCCTCCGCGCGCGCCGCGGCGTTGATGCGCTGGATCCACAGGGCGCGGAAATCGCCCTTGCGGTCCTTGCGGTGCGCGTAGTTGTAGACGTAGCTGTGAAGGATCTGCTCCTTCGCCTTGCGGTACAGCCGCGAACGCTGACCGCGGTAGCCGGATGCCTGCTCGAGGACCTCGCGGCGCTTCTTCTGCGCGTTGACGGAACGCTTCACGCGTGCCATGGGAGTACTCCTTGTTGCTCGTGTCGGGTTGCTGCAGGGCAGCGGGTCAGCGGGCGCGCTTGCCCAGAAGGCGCTTGGCGATCTTGATGTCTGCCGCGGCGACGGCGACGTCCACGCTCAAACGACGGGTGCGCTTGGTGGGCTTGTGCTCGTTGAGGTGGCGCTTGCCGGCGCGCTGACGCATCAACTTGCCGCTCCCGGTCACGCGAACGCGCTTCTTCATACCGGAGTGCGTCTTCATCTTCGGCATATCTAGGCCGCTCTCTTTCTCTCGGTCATACGGTCCCGACCACTCGCGTGGCCGGGGCGATCGGACGTCTTACAGGTCGATGTCCGGGTCCAGGTTGTCGGCCGGACCCCTCTTCTTCTTCGGTGCTGCTTGGGCCTTGGTGGCCGCCCGGTGCTCGGCGAGCTCGCGCTCCTCCGCCTCGGTCGCGGCCGCGCGGGACGCCATGCGGGCGACCTTCTCGGCCTCCTGCTCGGCCCTGGCCTCGGACTTCTTGCGCGTCGGTGCGAGCACCATCAGCATGTTGCGGCCGTCCTGCTTGGGCGCGGACTCGACGGTGCCGTCCTCGGACACGTCGTCAGCCAGCTTCTTCAGCAGGTTGTAACCCAGTTCCGGACGCGACTGCTCGCGTCCGCGGAACATGATCGTGATCTTGACCTTGTCGCCGGCCTTGAGGAACCGGACGACGTGGCCCTTCTTGGTGTCGTAGTCGTGCCCGTCGATCTTCGGACGCAACTTCATCTCCTTGATGACCGTGTTGGCCTGGTTACGGCGGCTCTCGCGGGCCTTCTGATCGGCCTCGTACTTGAACTTGCCGTAGTCCATGAGCTTGCACACCGGGGGGCGTGCCTGCGGTGCGACCTCGACCAGGTCGAGATCGGCGTCCCTGGCGAGCCGCAGCGCGTCCTCAATGCGGACGATGCCGACCTGCTCGCCCTTGGGGCCGACCAGACGCACTTCGTTCACATGGATACGCTCGTTGATGCGCGGTTCGGTGCTGATGGGTTCCTCCAAGGTTGACTGGTATGGCGTCCGGACAAACGAAAAGGGCCTCCGCGCACGCGAAAGCCCCAGCCACAGGCACTCACCTCGCCATCGGCGAGGGCACCTTGGTGACCCGACGACGTGAATCGTGCGGGTGGGAGCCGGGGCCCCACTTGATGCGGACGCACCCTGTCGGGTGAATCGAACCCGAGCAGTCTACGTGGAAGCCAGCGCGGCGTCCTAATCGACCGAGAGCTCGGCAGCCGACCGGCGGCTCGACACGTAACCAACGATGCGAGCTTCAGCATTCCTGCGCCCACCCACGTACCCCCTAGGGGTATCGTCGAGGTGGTCGCCGACCATGCGGCCGCCCCCAGGTTAAGGAGATCAACCATGCTTCGTTCGACCTTCGACCGACTCGTGTCCTATGTCGGCCTGCTCATCGCCGCCGTGCTGCTGGTGGTGGCAGGTCTTGCCTTCTGGGGCCAATCATTCGCGACCGGCACGGTGCGTGACCAGCTCGCCGCCCAGCGCATCACCATGCCCGTCGCCGCCGCCATGGCTGGGCTGTCGGACGCCGACAAGGCTGCCTTGACACCGTTCGCAGGCCAGCCCCTCGACAACGGCGACGCAGCAAAGGCCTACGCGGACCACTACATCCAGGCTCACATGAACGCCTCCTCCGGCGGCAAGACCTACGCAGAGGTCTCCGGGGTCTGCAACGCAGCCAAGAAGGCCGATCCGACGATGGCACAGGACGCCACCAAGCAGGCCTGCGATCTCCGCGAGACCTTGTTCATGGGCGACACGCTGCGCAGCATGCTGCTCACCGCCTACGCCTTCGGCACCATCGGCAAGATCGCATTCTGGGGGTTCGTAGCCACGGGACTCGCGGGCCTCGGCATGCTGGTCTTGTCGGTTCTCGGGCTGGGACATGCTCGTCGCGCGGGCGAAGCCGTCGTGGGCGCCCCCGTCGTGATCGCCAACCGCACCGAAGCCTGACCGCCGATTCCAACAGGCGGCAGGGCGCGGGACCATGCGTCCCGGGCCCTGCCGCGTCGGCTCAGATCAGCTCGGCTGCCACAGGACCTTTCGAACCCGCTGCCCTGAGGCGTCCGTGTAGGTCACGTAAGCCGTGCCGACGGCCGCCGCGCCCGTTGCGGGACGCGTCCACGTGCCGCGGAACAGCCTGGACGCCTCGCCTTGTTGCGGGGTGTCCGACGAGAACGTCAGCGGCGCGGTCAACGAGGCCTGCCACGGGAACTCGAACACCAGGTTCTCGGTGGACGCCCCTGGCGGCAGCACGCCGACCACCTGGAACTGCGTGTCACTGGACGCCGACAGCTCGTTCGCCACGACACCAGAGGTCAGCGAGCCACTCACCACGCCGCGCAGTTGATCCCTGGTCCCCCAGACCTTTCTCTGGTCCACGACGAACGCCACGCGATCACCTTGCGGCTCGGACCACGCCAACGACGGCACGCGTTGTGAGCCGTCATAGACCGCG
>Ga0208564_1001634_pt1 | contig 18610 bp, 17 predicted proteins | sample AD_UKC073_MetaG_FD_184439 | JGI IMG/M metagenome (GOLD analysis project Ga0208564, IMG submission 184439) | Active sludge microbial communities of municipal wastewater-treating anaerobic digesters from USA - AD_UKC073_MetaG (SPAdes) (version 2) | ecosystem: Engineered > Bioreactor > Anaerobic >... | reverse complement strand
AAAGGCATCAACTGCCGGATGTTCACCCGCCGCACAAGCAGCCCGGCGTCGAGCACGCGGCGGAGGAACGCCTGGTTTGCATCAAACGTCGCCGGCGTCTCGCCGGCAAGACCGATGATGAAGTTCAGGCCCGGCAGGAGTTCGGGGATGCCGCAGGTCCGCCTCCCCCCGACCTCGTTCACCACCTCGATGGCGCGGAATACATCATCTGGCATGGCTTTGAGGTTGTTTGCCCTGACAACCGCCGGGTCCGCGGTCTCCATCCCGAACGCCGCGGTGTCGCCGGGTGTGTGCCCGGCCACTATCACCTCGAGCGCCGCCCGTGCCGCGTCCGGATGTCTGGCGATGGTGCCGGGGTTGATGTTGTCGATGTGGAGGGTCTTAAGGTCGGGTGCGTTCTCTCTTACCGCCGAGAAGAGGTCCTCGAGCGCCTCAGGCCGGGGAAGCGGGAACTCGCCGCCACCGGCGCTCCGGTAGGAAAGAAGGTCAGGCTGGCGGCCGAGCCTGAAATGGCGGGCACCGGCGGCGTGAAGCGCCGCCACCTCGTCCGCGATCCCCTCGATGCTGCGGTAGCGCGGGAGGCCGTAGAACGGCTCGGTGCAGAACGAGCATCCCCCGACCGTTGCACGGGGGCAACCTGTCGCGGTCTCCAGCTCGCAGATTACGTGAGGAAACGAGGGGTGCTGCGTTATGATCCCGGCACCAGCAGCGCACCATGGATCGCTCAGGGCGTAATCCCGCTCACCTTCCGGTTCACCCCCCGATAGCCAGGAATCCAGCGCAACCGCCGGAGAGCCGCGGAGCACTGCATCAAACCCGGCTATCGCCTGCCGGATTGCCTTCTCCCCACCCCCTGGAGCATACCCGAAGTTGATCGGGCCGCCGATCGCGGTGGCCGGTTCCCGGAGGGTAAGCCCGATCTGCTGGATCTCCGTCAGGGTTGCTGGTCGACCGCCTATGTAAGCGCCGGGCACGGTCAGCCCGGCGATCATCACCACCAGATCGCCGCGGCCGTGACCGGCGATAAGGGAGGGGTCGGCCCGGATCTGGTCGATGGTGGCGTAGCGTGGAGCGTAGCCATGCGCCAGGAGGACGCCGGCGACCTCGCGGATGTAGGGGGATACGTATGGCGGGACACCGAGACACGCGGGTTCATCGACGTAACCGTCGATTATAAGTGCCTCAGAGGTCATACCCCATCATCCTGAGGAGTTCGCCCGCCCAGTAGAGTTTTCCCCTCTTGAGGGGGTCGACATCCCGGTCGGCGAGATCGAACCCGATGATCCGGACGTCTACCGCGCCGAGCTCCCTGGCGGCAAAGACCGCCCTGTCACCGTCGGTGAACCCCCCGAAGTTGTGGACGCCCGGAATGGGAGCCGCCTGGGTGGTTGCCACCAGCGGCCCGAGTATACGGGGGACCCAGTGGCGGAGGAGCGGGATGTTATCCCCGTGGGCGTGGACAACCATCACCGTTCCCTGCCGGGAAAGGTCTATGAAGATGTCTGTCGCCCCGTCCAGGTCTGTAAAGACCGCGTCCGGCCGCACTCCGTGGCCGGCGAGCACCTCCGCCGCGGCGTCGGCGGCAAGCACCGTCCCCTCGATCCGGTCAAGTTCTGCCGGGAGAGAGGGGGCGTTCCCGCAGACCGTAACGTTCCTGCCCCCGATCAGCGCTTCAAGCAGCGCGATATCATCCCTGCCGCCGGCAAGTTCCGCGAGCACCCGGGCGGCCTCTTCGTCTGCCTCGCGTTCAAACCCGAAATACTCCAGAATCGCAGTGTAGTGAGGCTCCCAGTCCTCAAACCTCATTCTTTACCCTCACCGTCCAGACCGACGATCTTGGAGAAACGTTTGAGGATGGGATCGATTATCAGGGCGAGCAGACCTTCTTTATCCTTTGCCATGGAGAAATAACTGAGGGGGATCATGGCGGCAGCCATCGTGGCATGCCCGCCGGCCTCCCCGATGGAGCCGAACGCCTCGGCCATAACGTTCCCGAGATGGAGCCTGATATCCTTGTTTCGGGCCGATATGATGATGTTCTGGTCTGTGATGCCATAGACCAGGGCGGTGTTCACACCCTCAAGGTGGATCAGCATATCGGCCGCCTGCGGGAGGGCGTCCCGGTTCCTGATATAACCTACGTTTGAGAAGAGGTAACCGCTATTGATCTTCCGGTTCCGGATGGCGTTGCCTATGATCTCGATCGTCTCCAGCGAGACCGATGGGGAGGTGATCTTATCCAGGAGATCCGCATCTGTGAGGGGGAGGAGGAACGCCGCGTAGTTGAGATCCTGGGGGGTGACGTTCCGCTTGAAATCTCGTGTGTCGGCCCTGATACCGTACAGGAGCGCTGTGGCCACCGTTTTGCTCACCGGGATATCGAGCTCCATCAGGTATTGGGTCATGATGCTTGCCGTGGCTCCAACGCCTGGCCTGATATCGATGAAGTCTGCGACGGCGGACGGCGGTTGGGTGTTGTTCTTGTGATGGTCGATAATTATGTTGACACGGGTCGATTTTGGCAGATTGTTGTTCACGCCGGGCCCGGACGAGTCTACCAGAGCGATGTAGCCGCACTCCTCCAGCATCTGGGGGGTTAGACGCTCCATCTTGATGTCCAGTAGGTTTATAAACGCCCGGTTCTCCTGATGACCGATATCTCCTTCATAGACGATACGGCAGTTGAGTTTGTTGTGGCTTGCGTGCCGCGCTATCAGTGAGAGCGCCATGGCGCTTGATATCGAATCGGGATCAGGGTTTAAGTGGGCGACGATGCAGAGCGTCCCCTCCCAGGAGGCAAGCAGATCGTAGAGCCGCAGGGCAAGCCGTGAAGAGTGGAGTTTCCTGATATGGTAGATGGCGGTTCGCGCCACCACCTCCTGGGGGTAGAGGACTACATCAGCGCCTTCCTGCTGGAGGAGATCGACGCTGACCGCGTCGGTGGCGCGGGCGATGACATAGGTCGCCGGGTAGCGGCTCTTGATGGTCTTGAGGGCGGCCAGGTTGGCCTCCCGGTCGTTTGCCAGGATGAAGGCAACCTCGGGGACGGGCAGCCCATCCATGAAGCCAGGGTTGCGGAAGTCGCGAACAAGTGCATTGTACTTCTGGTCCCTGAGGTCTTCCACCCGTTTTTCGTCCTTATCGACGATGATGAGATCCTCGGTCTCCTTGGCGAGTTCCTCGGCCACGTTGTAGCCCGTGCTCCCGCACCCAAGGATGATGTACTTGACACGTTCCTTCGAAACGTTCTGGACCGCCTCAGGCATGCGTACAATGGTGTAACGTTCCATGGTATTTAAATCTCATTTTTAGTTTTTCCATTGCTGCGTTGCATAAACATTGAAAAACCGTTGCTACTTTACCTAATAGCCTATCCGAGGCTTGTGAGCCCGTATCAAGAGATCGTCCAACGAAGCCTGAAATTCGCTTTTTTTTGAACCCTGGACTGCCGTACAGCTGCCTTTGCCGCCCCCCGGTGGGAATTATGCAGCACAGCGCGCCATGAGCCGGCGGCTCATAGATGAGCATGAAAGTGATCCTTTTTCATACCAGCACCTATTCCAGCAATCCGCTCAGGCACGCCATGTACCTGCCGGACTCCGTTAACGTAACAAAGACATTCCGCCCACGTTTTTCCCGTGTAATCAGTTTGTCCCGCTCCAGTTTGGTAAGAATTGTTTTATCGAGCTTCATCAGCTGCCTGCTCTGGACATCGCGTTTCTTTTCCTTCTCAACTTCAGGGAATAACACGTCGAACCCTTGCACGCCCAGGTCCCGAAGAACCTCAAGAATATCGATGGATCTCATGGATTTGCCTTTTTTGTAGAGGAAAACGAGGATCTGCTTGCCAACCTCATCGGGCTGGACAAAAGCAAAATTCACAATCTTCTTCACGTCCGGCGTCGGACAGATGCTGAGCCCGTGAAGGGTGATCTCTTCTTCGGTTCTGGCATAATCCTGTGCCATGACATAGTAGAGGTTGACATCATATGCCATTGCGGCCACCACTGCACCTACTGATGTCAGCCGGCCGCACGCAGACATATTCACCGAGATGCGGTTTCCTTGCTCCTGCTCTTTCCTGATGATGCCGGAGATGGTCTTGATCACGTCCTGGAGCTCGAACATATTGGTATTGATCGTGATCACTTCGATGGTACTGTTCAGCCTGGCCTTCACTTGTTTGACAAAATGCTGCTGTCGTGCTACCATGTTCTGGTCGAGATCGGGATTGTTGATCACGGTGAGGAGGTAGACCCGGTTGGGAGTCTGGTCCTGGAACGGAACTACAGCACGATCAATCTCATGGCCAAGCGGAACGATATGAACGATCTTTTCCAGTCCGGTGTTCTGCCCCATGATGTTAAGATTGCTAACGATGCTATATAAAAAGTCCTTATCGTTTTTCCTGAAAGATACATGATCAGCCCGGGGGGCGGGCACGATGAGGACAGAACTGCAATCGTTAGAGGGGCAAAAGTCGCGGTTTGTCGCGATATTTGAGAGGTATGGAACCTACCGGGCCAGGGGAATTGCCGGCCGGAGCATCCTGCTGCGAAACCTGAAAACCGTAAAGGGAAGGCTGCTTGCCGATCACATCTGGATCAACTACACGGCCGGATTCGACGCAATCGGGGAATTTGTCCGGGGCGACGTTGTCCAGTTCACAGCCAGTGTCCGGTCATACTCCAAAGGCTATTTCGGCCAGCGGATCGAAGATCGGTTTGCACATAAACCCGGCCTTGATTACCGGCTCACGTTCCCGAGGAATGTCGTGAAACTTGCCGGACAGCCCGGACAGAAAACCATGCATTCGGTGGGAGAAAAATGAGTCGTGAATCGGTTATGCTAAGTATCCCGCAATCGTGTTTATGGTACGGTGAAGTTTCCGATACGGAGGGGTCGCATGTCCGGTGATATCTTCGAGCAGGCTGCTCAGGCAGGTTGGTACACCACACAGCCACTGAGCGGAAGAGGCCAGATAATTTCAATCCACTCGGACCCCCCGTTCCGGCTGGTCCTATGGGGTGATCTCAGGTTTGAACTGTCGAATGAGATGATCCGGACGATTCTCGATGAATTCTTCATCGAGCGAGGCCGCTGGTATCCGCTCGGCGCCAGTATGACCGAACCGGATCCTGCCGGCTTTGGTTCGTTTGTCCGGAAAACATTTCCCTCGTTCAGCCCCCGCCATGCATCGGCGATCGCTGCGATCCTGGCCCATGAGGGCTTTGTGACATACAGGGGCAGGAGATCGATCGAACTGAAGAAGATTGCGGAGCGTGAAGAGATGGAGAGGTTGAGTGCGGAGGAAGAGGATGCATAACGAGCGGTGTCCCGTGTGCAAGGATACGGTAGAGAGATTGCTCCGAGAGATATACGGGGAAGTTCACCGCAACTACCGGATCAAGATCGGCACGTTACCGGAGGATTATAATGGGCAACGAATCCATGGCCAGTTGTCAACGATTTACTCCGCTCTTCAGAATTACCGGGGCTTCACGGAGTTTGTCGGGGTCCGGTATATTGACGCGGATTTTTTCGTACCGGAGCCTGGTTTTATCGTCGAATTTGACGAATCCCAGCATTTCACTGAACCACGGAAGATTGCCCTCTCCTACTATCCTTCCGATCTTAAAACCGGATTTTCGCGGGAAGTCTGGATGAAGCATTGCGATGAAATCTGTGCACATGACGGTAATCCGCCATTCCGTGATGAGCAACGCGCCTGGTATGACACTTTGCGAGATTTTCTGCCGGAGATCAAGGGGTTCTTGCCGACGATGCGATTGTATGCAAAGGAGATGACCTGGTGCAGTCTTGATGTTAAAAACGGAGACGATATCATGAAATTCAAAGAACTAATCGAAATGAATAGTGTTCTTAATGTGAAGGATCAAAATAGTGCCAGCTTTCACCACATTCCAAAGAAAGACTGGATAGCAACGGTTATTCTGAAATCAAATTTACAAATTATCGATGAAAAGGATGTCCGCAATAATCCTATCCGAATATCAGAGATGGAACAAATCCTGCGCTCAACGATCGCAAACACATCTGGAGATGGGGTGATTCTCTTTCCTGGCGGGTGGGTTCACACACAACACGAACGGGCTGATGCAATATATCCGGAGATTGAGCAAAGCGCGAAAAAGATTCTCAGTCAGACCGACCGGTCAATCAAGGTATGTGTCGGGATTGACGGTTATTTCGATCGACCGGAAGCTATTGATGCGTATGACCAGGATCAAATGGCTATCACGATTGATAAGACAGGAATTATAGCGGATTGTCGAAAATTTTACCCCACAAATGAAGAGGAGAGGGAACATATCATTCCTGCAGAGAATTGCTATGATGGTGAGCATGGCAAACCCCGAATTTTCGAGTTAAATGGCGTTAAATATTTTCCTTTTGTTTGTCATGATGTCTATGGGCCATACAAGGATCCTGAAAAAAATACCAGACCTGATGTTCATGTTGGATTGAACCTCATTCATCGCTTCCGCCCGAGAGGTGAGAAGTTATCAAGAGAAGACTATTTTCCAAAATATGGGTGGTCCGAAGCATCATTTCAGTGGGGAATTCCCATTTTTGGAACAGCAATTTTTTTCCGACGGTCAGTTCCATCGGACTGGCCGACAGGAGTTATCTGGAAATCTGGAAACACCTGGAGAAAGCCGGATTGTCATGAAATAACTATTCCTCACGATCCCTCTGTTATTCAAATCCCTCTAACTGAAGGATCAGCAGAGGTACGACTTTTTAGTGACATTCCGGAGAAAATAAAGTCAGTGATACCATCTTCCGTCTCCGCGATGCAGATCGAAAAGAGTACCACGCAAAAAGCCAGTCCCGCAACTAACCTGGATCCTTACCGTCGTGAATTTGCTGCAGTCATTGAACGATATGAAGAATTGGCAGGTTCTGATTTCCATAAGGGTGGAACAAGATCTAAAACCAATTATATTGTTAAAATAAAAGAGATGCCCAAAGGGGTAGCCTATTATTTAGATGATTGCCGTAAATCCCATCAGATTGGCATCGAACTTGATGTAAATATCACCAGAGCACCACAGTATGAACCAATTATTCGAGATCTGGAAAAGAAGCATTACAATAATTTGCCGCAGCCGAAAATTGCCAGACAAGAAACCAAAGATGGCGATTGGTTGAAGTTACAGATTCTCTTTCCAGAGGACGAGATAGAGACTATAGTAGAAGGGTTGTTTAGTCTGATTGATCAGACCTATCCAGAGATTCACGCGAATAATAACGCAGGATAACTTCAAGTTTGTAGAACCCCTCCCAAAACGAGAAACAGCATTCGTGATCGCGTATGATGATGGGTGGTGCCGCTGATAGAGACAGTTCAAGAGCGAACAGCATATCAACAATGGCAATGGGGTATCTCAATATAGGGTGGAGTGTCAAAACTGTCTCAACGACACTTACCTTGATTTGCAGAAGCATCAAGGATTCTCTAGATCTGTCCGGGCAGCATACGCCGACGTTGGCTTTTTCCCGCCGGAGCAGAAAAATGATTGTTGAGTTCTACGAATCGCAGCACTTTATGGAACGTTGCCCAATGCATGTAGGTTCTCATCGATGAAACAAAAGATACGGTCAATGACTGGCTTATATCAAAACATTTGAGGCATTGTTGATGTTATGGAACTGAAGAAATGTCCGTTACAAGCAGGGTCGGCGAGCATGACCTGCCTGGGACCCGAATGCAACTTCATGGCGAATGGGGAATGCATTTTCATCGGGATGGCAAGAAATCTCCAGGTAATTCTACTGGAAGTCAATCAGATAAAAAAGGGCGTTTACATGCTTTGAAACGTGAAGAAGGTTAAAAAACTGGCAGAGAAGCGAAATTATTAGGAAAACCGGGTAGTACCCCATGAATCAAGTGGTAATAGAACAACTTCTGCCATATGAGTTTTGATCTTAAGTGAGTTGTTGCTCTATGTATCGCGTGAAGAGAGGTCGATGGTTTGACCTCCGGAGGATAGTCTCAACCGTTTTAGCGAAGTACCAGGGAAGTAAAGCATGTTATATCATTCCCCACCAGACACCTCTCCCTCCGGTTACGGGGGAGGTGCCTCAAACCCCTGCTTCGCGAGATAACTGGAGACCACCTCAAAGATCTGCTCTGCATCCTGCACGGTTCCCTTCGCAGAGGCTTCACCGTATGTCAGACCATAATCAGCGGCCTCCCGTACAATCTTCGCCCTCCGGAGGTCGGAGATGATTGTAGAGGGCAGCAGCCCTCTGTCGGTGAACAGCTCTTCGATGGCCGCACTGAGGCACTCATGGTTCTTCTCGACGTAACCGGCACTGAAGAGCAGCGATTTGCAAGCATGAAACATGGAGTAGTATGCCTTGATGATGGTCCACTTGAAGTCGGATTCAAGGAGCGATTTCTTCGCTGATTCGAGATCTCCCTTTGCTTCAGCGAACTCCCTCTCGACCGTCTCCCTGCTCGCGGGCCGTTTGACTACACCCCGACGACTCAAACAATCCTGGAATTTGTATGACATCCCTCACCCGCTAAGAACAATACCCTGCCGGATATTATCGAAGAATGCGGCGTCCCTGGTCTTTAGTTGGTAGGTTTCATCCGGTGTGTTGATGATCGGGGAGAGTTCTCGCGTGAGGGTGTTCTGGTGCACAGGCAAGATCTCCCGGATAGCCTTTTTGTCGAGGCTCTCGATATAGAGGTCGATATCGCTCGCGGATGTATCCTCTCCTCGCGCACAACTTCCGTAGAGGATGACGTTCGTCGTCATACCCCGCAGATCCCGGATGAGGGGCTGCAACTCAAGGAGCGTGAACCAGATCTTCATCTGCCGCAGGAGGACACTTTCCATGTTTGCCTGGTAGAAGGCGAGGTTTCCTATATCTTCACGGATGACCAGATCCATCGCCTCGAGGTCTTTGAGGTTTTTGCTGACGAGCGAGACATCGCGGTGCACTATCCGGGAGATCTCCCGGACGTGGAGCTTCATCGTATGGTCCCTCCCGAGCAGGACGAGAAGGATCAACGACGATCTACGGAAGAGCGATCCGTACGCGTCCAGGAAGTCCCAGGGGTGAAGATATACGGGGGGAGTGCTCCCTTCTCCCACAAGCTCCTGCGTCTCTTCATCCGAGAACTGCCTGATGGGGTTTCCATAATGTTGAATATTGTTCAACAAATGTTGACTTTTTCTCATCGATTGTTGAGTGTATATCAGCAATGGTACATAAAGGCATCCCCGGTGCCCATCATTTGCATAGACGTATGCGGATGTGTATTTGTGCAGCAATCCGTTGCACAAATTGTCCGGTTCTACAATCATATCGGCGGTGCATGACAGGGGTGGGCATCTGTGCAGGAAGCAACTGCACAGATTGTGCGAGGGCATCCGGCCGCACGGCGCGCCCCCCGAACATCGCATCCCGGGGCACCGTTACGCCTCTCCCGGGCATTGTTCCACTAAATTAGTAGTTGACGGATCTGGTCCCTGAACAGGCCCTGGACTCACGGAGAGGTGCCTCACGGTCGACCTCTACGAAGGTCGATGCGGCGATCGCATCGCATCTCCATTGTCACTCCAGGATTACCTCAAACTCCCGATAATGGTTTGCCGAACAGGGACTGGAGGATTCTCCGTTATGCGAACTACGCGATGCCTCGCTGATCCCTCTCCCTCAACTCCTCCCCGCCCCGTCCACCGAGAGAACCGCCCCGGTAATGTAACTCGCCATGTCGCTTGCGAGGAAGAGGAAAGCGTTTGCGATATCCTCCGGCTGACCGATCCGCCCGAGGGGGATCGCGCCGATGATGGGCTTGAGCGCTTCCTCGGGGACGGCCGCCGTCATATCCGTCGCGATGACACCGGGTGCGTTTGTATGGGCCTCAGGCGCCCGGCCACGATCGGAGCAGTTGTTCTCACCACCAGCATCCCCCGGGGTTTATCTCCGGCTACCCCATATGCGTTACTTCATAGTGGGGTATAACGTATGACCGACAAGCAAATGCCGGGGAGGGCGTCGGGGTAATCGCCGGGAACCCGGGCGATCTCCTCGCCGGGTTTGCCCGGAAGGCGAATCATAGGGGAGGGATCATTCCGCGGCGACATCAGGTGCCCGACGGGCCATCGGGAGTGGATATCGGTTGTTCCGGCCTGCCGATGCCTGCCAGATACTTATGGTAATCGAAGTACATGGGAATTGTGTTTCTGGCTTTCGCCTGCGCCTTTTTGAAACCAAACTGGCCATAGAATGACTCTCTTCCAGGTTTTGAGTCCACGGTAATTATCCTGCAGCCGGTGTATCTTGACAGCTTTACTACAATGCTGATTGCTTTTGCAACCATATGTGTGCCAATCCCTCTACCGGTGTACTCGTCATGAGTTGCAAGTTTTGCGATTTTTATCGCCGGATATCTTCTGGCCTCAAATCTCCCATCGCCATCTTCGCTCGTTATTGCATCCGCAAATATACTATCGTTCACCAGGGCAAAGTACCCGACCAGAGCACCCTGATGATAGGCAAGCCTTGTCGATGCCAACCGCTCTTGCAAGTAATACAGTGCATCATCATGGAGAAATTCGTTTAAGTCGCTGTCAGAGCACCGGAAAGAATGAAGATCTGATCCCTCCGAAAGGAAATCGAAGCGCAGCTCGTTCAGAGGGATTTTCATGCTATATCGTTAACGTTGCTCCGTCTCAGCAAGATGAATCGCTACCCGCATCATCTCATACCCACGTTGCGGTAGCTCTTCATGCCCCTCCATATACCGGTGAAAACGCAACGCATCTTCTCCAGTCAGTTCCAGTCCAATCTCCAGTGGCTTCGCCATGGTTTCAGTGCCTCTTTATGGGGATATTCTGATAGAGACAACAGGTTCTCCCTCTGCCTGGAAATTATCGTATCTCACCCGCTGCCGATATGGCTACTTTTGGTTTTCGAGGGTATATATGTTTTGAGTTTTCTGTTGGTATAAAAACGGATGTTTTTTTATGCCTGCACCGTTGGGCCAACTACCCCCTTCTCTTGGCGGGGGCCCGGTGCCGTAGGTGACACTACGCTCTGTCCAGGCTTATGACTCCAACTCTCTCCCTCAACTCCGCCCCGCCCCGTCCACCGAGAGAACCGCCCCGGTGATGTAACTCGCCATGTCGCTTGCGAGGAAGAGGAAAGCGTTTGCGATATCCTCCGGCTGACCGATCCGCCCGAGGGGGATCGCGCCGATGATCGGCTTGAGCGCCTCTTCCGGGACGGCTGCCGTCATATCCGTCGCGATGACTCCGGGCGCGACGGCATTGACGCGGATGTTGTCTTTGCCGAGTTCACGGGCAAGGGATCTGGTGAGGCCATTCACCGCGAACTTGGATGCCGGATAGCCGCAGCCGGTCGACTGGCCGTATATGCTGACCATGGAGCTCGTGTTCAGGATGACGCCGCCACCCTTCTCCCGCATGAGGAGGGCCGCCGCCTGCGAGCAGAGGAAGACGGCGTTGACGTTGAGGTCCATGATCTTCCTGAAATCCTCGGGCCGGTAGGTGTAGAGAGGATCGCTTGCAGCGATGCCGGCGTTGTTGACGAGGATATCGGGGCTCCCGAACTCTGCTCTGACCGTCTCAAACGCCTCCCTGACCGCTCCGGCATCCGAGAGGTCCGGCCAGAGGCCGGCGACCCGGTAGTCCGGGTTCTCGGCCTTCAGCGCCGCGACCGCTGCATCGGCGCTCTCTTTTCGTGAGCCGAACAGGACGACCGATGCGCCGTTCGCGAGGAATTTCCTGACGGTGGCAAGACCGATCCCGCGTGTGCCGCCGGTCACGACGGCTATTTTTCCCTGTAACATTGAGAATTACCTCCTTTTGAGATAACAGTCCCTCTTTGTTGAGAGGGACTTAAAGGTTATGATTCAGGGCGCTGTTCTGTGAGGCACATCGGTTGTATAGCGCCCTCCCCTGCTTCAGCCTGGACGTTGTAACGAGGGTTGAGCCGGGGGAGTATCATGAACGGTATACGCCTGCTCGATGCAAAAGAGTGAACGGGGAAGGGGGTAGAGGCCCAGACGCTCCATACCCCCGTGCCCAGGTACCCGGTATCGATGGTAGCCGTGTAGCGATTATCGGTTACGTACGCGGATATCGGTACGACGGGGTGCCGGGGATTCTCAAAGTTAAGATCTATCGTTGTCCCGTCGGGGAGATTCTTCGTTCTCCCCGATATCACCAGGTCGTCCCCGACATGGTACGCAGTCTCCATCCTGTCGATCCTCACCAGCGCCGGTTGCGCTGCCAGGCCGGGCGTGACCAGCAGCAGGGCAACACAGACGCACGCAAGTCCCGGGAGCAGAATTCGCTTCCTCAACCCATCCTCCCCCTGCCCCGTACGGCAGCCCCCTATACGCCGCCGGCACATAATACTTGCCGGCAAGTGGTCATCAACCAGGGAGGTCCCCTCTCCTGGATGGAGAGGATGGCGAAAGTTGCCACTCTGCCTGCTGTCCAGAATGGTGATCCACCTGTAATAGGTTCGTAATTCGTGATCTACAGCATCGAGCACATTTGAGCGGCTGTTTCTGAATGACAGCGAAAAAGGATGAAATTTAATTTATTCCTCAATCCGGAGGAAAAATGCACGAATTTTTCGTGCAGGAAGTGATGATATATCGTACGTCTCCTCATCTTCGTGCTTCTTATCGAAACTGTGAAGATAGAGCTGGCGGCTCCTTTCATCGGTGAAAAATATAAGTCGATATTTACCTATTCGGATACGCCACCCCAGATACTCTCCGAGTCGTCTATTGCTGAGTTCTCTGATGGCCTTATTCTTTCTTGAGACGGGAAATATCGTAAGCAATGAAACCAGATCGGTAAAGAGATTTCTCTTTGTATTGGGATCGTCGAACTGGTCTATATCCCTGATAAGCTTCGGGTTGATCGCCACGCTCCAGGGTGATTCATGTTGCCGAATCTTCTCAATGAGTACCCGTGCTTTATCATGACCGAACAATTTCTCATAATCCTCATCCACCGTCTTGGAAAAGATTTCCAGCCCTTGCCGCATAGCAGCGAGTGCTATCTCGAGTTCACCTGGTTCACGCGGCCAGTTCTCCCCTTTCGGTGGTGATGGGATGCTCCGGAGTATCAGATGATGTGTTTCGAGTACCCAGGAGTCAGGAAGTGCGAGTAACTCTGATGCCGGCATATGCAGAAGCGGATCACAAAGTGCCGCTCCGAATGTCTTGATCTGATCCTCTCCTGGACCAATATTCGCCATCGCATGAAGCACTCGCACTCCCGGTAATGCATAAATCGCTGGCCAATCAATCATCTCATGGTATGCCCGTTGTCCAGTCATGTCCACGACCAGGCGTATTCCGCGCGCTTTGATATAAGCAGAAAGAAGTCTGGTGAGCCTATTGTTTTCTTTCCAGATCGTTTGAATTTCGAGGAGATCCTCAAGAGGCGATTCATAGAGTTGAATCTGTTCCTGGGGGAGGAGCAGGCCATAAAGCCCAGAAATTATCAGAAGATGGTGTGGGGAGCGGTTCAAACTGGTTTTGAGAGCATATACCTTTCCATTGTGACCTAATCCACCGTAGAACCTTCCGATATACCGGTCGATCGCAGGCAGATACTTAGCACGGGCCGTTCCGTTGAAATCTGGCCCTCGGCGGAGGTCTCTGTTCAGGGGATGTTGTGCAAGCAGAGATCCCTTATTCTCGAGGTTACCCTGAAGAGTGAGTTCAAGAGATGATTTCCGTGTCTGATACAGAAGGTTAACTGCCTGAGAGTCTTTGAGCCAAGCTGCGATCGATTGCTCTCGCTTGTACGGCTCGTCGTTAGAGGATGTCGCTTTGTTCAACGAGCAGATCCCCAGAAAGAGGACAGGGCTCGTGGGCTGATACTCAATAGGTGACGGCTCCATCGCGATCAATCAACAATCTGTTTCGTTATATTTAAAGGCGGGGGAATTGACCTCCGCTTATGGTCCTTGATATCAATTCCTTGGCGCAGGGCATCTCGAAACACGTCAGCACCTGTAAATCCGCCCGATATCTCTGCACAACGCAGGCTTCTTTTGAATCCTGGTTCCGCGTCGAACTGGTTCCGGTCCTCGTGGAGTTGGGGATTGACTACGAAACTGTTTCCCCTGACTATACCTATCCTGGCACCCGTTACAAGGCTGATCTTGTCTGCTCCAGTGCAGAGGGCCGAATACTTATGGAGTTGAAGTCATTCGTTTCGGGACAGGACTCTTATAAAAAAGACCAGTATCCTAACCAGATTGAACGACTACGTTCTCTTCTCGCTCAGGATGCTTCCGTCGGGCAGGTTATCGCATTCACTACGTTTCAAGGGTATTCGCCTCGGCAAATCACGATGCTCATTGGGCGCCTATTCGATCCCTCTCAGTGGTCGATGGTGGGGCCTATCCCCGTTGTTGACGAGTATCCATTCTTGCAGTTCCTGATCGCCGGTATCACCAAGGTACTCTGACGATTCTAGTGATGCGCGATATATCGCCTCATGCGGAGGCTGACGTGAAGCACAGCGTCAGCACGGGGAATGAGTATTCCGGGAACGTACATAACCAAAGGGTTTTGGATGTTTTTCGATTATTTTTGCTCTTCCCGGCAGAATCCGATGTCAATGGAAACGGCTTTTCGAAAAATCCTATCTTCTCCGACTCTAGCAATGCAAAAACTTAACCTACAGGAGTGAGCAATCATTCAATTGTCAGGTAGGTACAATGGTTCTGCGATTGGTAAATCCTCAAGTGTTGCTTTTTCTATTAGCTCTTTATTTTGTGGTCATTCCCGTTTCTGCTGTAGAAAAACCTATAGTCACCTCAGTGGTCGTAGAGAATGAGACGTTCATCGACGGCGGCGAGATTCATATTACTGTTTCAGGTACTGCAGATGCCAGAGTGACGCAAGGGTTTTACTCACGATCCAATCCCATGGGCGCTTGGGGATGTGGGTTCCATGAGATCACCCAATCGGGGGCCAACTGGACCGGTCATATACGATATGCTGTATCACCATTGGCCCCTTCCGGAGAGTATAGGTTTTCAAACATCCGTGTCATGGACGAGATAGAACAACAGTCAGATTACTGGCCGGAGGTAGTCATTGTTACGGTAAACAACTCTCAGAGGGTAGGGAAGCCGGTCGTCACCTCTGTCACTGTAAATGATGGTACAATTACTGACGGCGGCGAGATTCACATTACTGTTTCAGGTACTGCAGATGCTAGGGTGGCGCAAGGGTTTTACTCGCGATCCAACCCCATGGGTGCTTGGGGATGTGGGTTTCATGAAATCACCCAATCGGGAACCAACTGGACTGGCCATATCCGATACACCGTGTCGCCACAGGCTCCGTCTGGAGAGTATAGGTTTTCGAACATCCGTGTCATGGACGAGATAGAGCAACGGTCAGATTACTGGCCGGAGGTAGTCACTGTTACGGTAAACAACTCTCAGATGGCAGAGAGGCCGGTCATCAAATCGGTTGTTGTTGAAAATGAGACGATCATCAATGGTGGTGAGATTCACATCACGGTCTCGGGGACCGCAGATGCCAGGGTGGTGCAAGGGTTTTACTCGCGATCTAACCCCATGGGTGCCTGGGGATGTGGGTTTCATGAGATCACCCAATCGGGGGCCAACTGGTCTGGCCATATACGATATGTTGTATCACCATTGGCTCCTTCCGGAGAGTTTAGATTTTCAAACATCCGTATCATGGACGAGATCGGACAACAGTCAAATTACTGGCCAGAAACGATTGTTGTTTACGTTGACAACGACGAGAATGGCGAAGTAACGCCGACGCCAATGCCGACAACAGTTACCCCAACTGCAACACCAACGCCCCCTTCTGGCACCGATAAACCCGTGATCATATCAGCCTCTCTAAATCAAGAAGAATTTGTGAATGGGGGAACTGTGATACTCAATGTGACTGCAAATTCGGCATCTCCTGTAAACTGGTTGAGTTCTGGGCTGGATGGCCCCAAGGGCAACATCTTTGGAGGTGGGCATGGAGCACGCTTCACTGAAATCTCCCCGTACAACTGGAGTTACCAGACAAGTTACATTATCTCCCCGTACGCCCCATCAGGGAACTACATATGGAGCGGGATCCAGGTAGAGAACGAGATTCAAGAAACATCGGACTACTGGCCGGCTATGACGTTTAGTGTTCAGAACTCGTTTGACGATGACATCCCCATGATAGTATCTGCCGAACTAAACCAGTATGAGTTCCACGATGGTGGGACAGTAGTACTCAATGTGACTGCGCGCTCAAAAGCCCCTGTCGATTGGTTGAGTTCCTCACTGAACGGCCCCAAGGGCAACATCTTCGGAGGTGGACATGGAGCACGCTTCACTGAAATCTCCCCGCACAACTGGAGTTACCAGACAAGTTACATCATCTCCCCGTATGCGCCGTCAGGGAACTACACATGGAGCAGAATTCAGGTAGAGAATGAAAATCAGGAAGCTTCACAAACCTGGATTCCAGTAACCTTCCGCGTATATAATCAGTATGATGATGATATTCCTGTAATCACGTCAGCGGAACTTAACCAGTATGACTTCGTTGGCGGCGGGGTCGTAACACTCAGGGTAGTTGCAACTTCTCGCTCCCCCGTGAATTGGTTGAGTTCTCGACTGGATAGCCCCAAGGGCAACATTTTCGGAGGTGGGCATGGCGCACGCTTCACTGAAATCTCCCCGTACAACTGGAGTTATCAGGAAAGTTACACCATCTCCCCGTACGCTCCGTCGGGGAACTACACATGGAGCGGAATTCGGGTGGAGAATGAAAATCAAGAAGCATCGGGTTACTGGCCGGCCCTGACATTTGCAGTCATAAAGGTTGATTTTAACGGAAATGGCATCGTGGACATTGGCGATGTCTCAAAGGTAGCCTACATGGTTGTCGGGAAGGTGGCGGCTGACCCTGCTGCTGACTTCAATGGTAACGGTGCGGTCGATATCGGTGACGCCGCGAAAATTGCCTACTACTTTGTCGGAAAGATCCAGACACTGTGAAGAAATGAAGATGCTTCAGGAAGGCAATTTACAGGGCGGACCTGAACGAGGTAGGAAGGATACTGTATCGCCCCCGGCAATCACAGCACCACGCTCGGCGATAGAAAGCAGGCCATCAGCGATCACGAAGTCCGGTTGCATTAGGGAGTCTTTCACTCCCACCCCGCTCAGACACTGTTCTTCCGGTAATCGTACTCCCCGCTCGCGATCCGCTCCATCACGGTCTCGCCGATGACGTCGAGCCGGCCCCCGGGAAGTATCCCGAGGAGACGCTCGCGCCCCCGGTCGAGGAGAGCAGGTACACCTGCCCCCGCGCAACGCCGAAGAGTCGGGCGACCGGGTCCTGTATGACCCGGACCATCTGGACCTTATCGTAGTTCATGACGACGGTCTCGCGGTCGACGGCGCCGTTCACGAACGTAAAGAGATCTGTGCCGGCGTTAAAAGCGGATCACACAACTCATGACTGTGCCGCTGCAATCTGATGGAGCGAGATTAGAAGTGCATTCGATTTTCATCATATACATTACTTCTCTTTCCGACTTTAAGAACTAAAATTTTCATCTCTCCATTTTGGATATCAAGAAGCACACGATATTTTCCCACACGGCGAATAAAAAGGTGATAACCTTTCATTCTTTTAACATGCCTAAACGGATCTTCTTTAACTTGCGGGGGTGAAGGGGGCGGAGCGGGAAGTCCCCACCGTTCACGATGGGGATGAAAGCGGAGCCGCCCTTCCTTCCTGCGATAGATATATCATCTTGGGTATCATAATGTGGTATATCCAACATGAAGTATAAACTTGATAGGTCAGCGCATTCGGTCTTTGCTCTCTATTATCATCTGGTGATAGTAGTGAAGTATCGCCGGAAAGCGTTATATTCTGACGATATTCGGGAGCGTCTGAAAGATATCGTGTGGAACCTATCGGACGAATTGGGCATAGACGTTGTTGCTCACGAACCTGCGGAAGATCACTATCATCTTCTCTTCAAGGCGACTCCGAAAACCAACCTCGTCAATGTTGTCAACGTGATCAAGGGAGTATCGGCACGGAGACTACGGCAGGAGTTCCCTGCAACAAAGAATTTGCTGTGTGGGGACTCTTTTTGGTCTCCGTCATATTTCCTTGCAACGTCAGGACAGGTAAGCCTCGATGCGCTGAAAGAGTATGTTGACTCGCAGATAGAGAAGTAAATGATCGTTTCCTACAAGTACCGAGCGTATCCAGACGCAACCGTGGAAACACGGCTGAACACTGCACTTGATACCTGTAGGTGGCTCTACAACAAACTTCTCGAAGAATGCAACACGGCAGCACGAGAGGGTGGGATCTCTACGACGATGCAAGGAATGCAGGCGCGGATCGTCACGCTGAAAGAGGAGAATCCTGCACTCAAGGACGTGTACTCTAAAGTGCTCCAGATGGTCAACTATACCCTCTGGAGCAACATCGCTGCACTCTCGCAGACAAAGAAGAGAGGACGGAAGATCGGCAAACTCCGATTCAAGAGTGCAGCCCGATACCGGACGC
>Ga0208564_1001632_pt1 | contig 18620 bp, 17 predicted proteins | sample AD_UKC073_MetaG_FD_184439 | JGI IMG/M metagenome (GOLD analysis project Ga0208564, IMG submission 184439) | Active sludge microbial communities of municipal wastewater-treating anaerobic digesters from USA - AD_UKC073_MetaG (SPAdes) (version 2) | ecosystem: Engineered > Bioreactor > Anaerobic >... | reverse complement strand
GTGCGCGGACTTTATTGAGCTTGACAGCTTTTTGCTGAAACCCTTATTCGACAAGGGCTTACTGGCCAAATCACCGAAAAGTCGATAACGTGGTAAATCACGTGCCAAGCCCAATGTCGTTGCGCTTTTGACGAAAAAGATGCTACCCTGACGTCGCAGTGCAGGGATCGTTTGCGTCTGCACGGGCACGGACGTTCACAGGGCGACCGGACGCGGCTGCGACGCAACGGCGCAGCCCGGAACACGGGGGAAGCGATGGCACGTATCGCGTGGTCAGACGAAGCAGCGACGGTTCGGGGCGGGCGCTGTGTTGCTGTGGTTTGTGCCATGGGTCTGGCCATGCTGGCGTCGCTGGCAGGTGCGGCCGACACCGTTGCGCCGACCACCCCCGGTACGCTGGCGGCCGGTTCCGCTGGCGGTTATCTGCTGATGGGAATCTTCATCCACCTGGTGATCGTGTTGCCGTTGATGCTGATGCTCGCCCGGCCGGACGCGTCCATCTTTACCCGCGTCTTGCTTTGCGTGGCTGCCTGCGCGGCAATGACGGCGCTGTACTGGTTCGCCGGGGTTGGCGCGCCCCGCGCGTGGCTGGCCGCGGGCTGGCCGGCGATTTTGCTGCTGCTGCTATTGACCTGGGCAACGTGGCGACCTCAGCCGGCGCGCAAGCTGGCACTGCATCCACCGCCACCGCCGAAATCAAAGCGGCACAAGAAGCTACGCAGCCGGGCGCAGCATGCATTCAGTGCACGCTACAGCGGCGTCCGCCCGAGCTGGGCGCATCGTGGCGGACTGGGCATGGTCGCCGGCTTCCTGGCGATCGTGTTTGTTGGCACCTCGGAGGTCGATATTGTGTTGCTGGTGATCGCGGCGCTGCTGTGGGCGGTGTTTGCGCTGATGCTTTGCAACAGCATGGTGTACGCCCTGATGCCGCGGCCTCGCGTGCCGGGATCAAGTGGATCGTTCGACAGCTACTACTCGGGCGACAGCGGCTGGAGCAGCGACTCCGGCGGCGATTCCGGCAGCAGCGATTCCGGGGGCGGTGGTGATTCCGGCGGCGGTGGTTCGTCGGAGTGACGGCGTTCTCGACCGCCGAATGTCGGGCAATCGCTGGTGATGGCGAACGAGGGGAAAAACCATGAACTGTTTTGCACGCATTCGGGTAGCCAGCGTCGCCACATCCGCGCGACGGGCGGACGGCATCGATGGGCAGCGCAGACGCCAGGCATGGTGGCTGCCTGCTGGTCTGCTGGTTGCCGGGGCGCTGCTGCTATGTGCCAGCACGCGGGCGGATGACGAGACGCCCGTTCCTGCCGCAGCGGGTTATGTCGTGGACACCACCGGCAGCGTCAGCACCGCTGACCGTGAGCGGCTGGTTGGGCTGGCGCGGCAGATCAATCAGTCGACCGGTGCCCAGCTCTTCACCGTGATCGTCGATCACACCGACCCGGAGCCGATCGAGAACTTTGCGCAACGCGTGTTCACCACCTGGAAGCCCGGCCGCAAGGGCGCCGACGACGGGCTGGTGCTGGTGCTGGCGCCGAACAACAAGCAGCGCAAGACGCGTCTGCAAGTGGGTTACGGGCTCGAAGGCGCGATTCCCGACGCCACCGCACGGCGCATTCTCGGTGAGCAGGTGAGACCGGCGCTGGACCAGGGCGGCGCCACGGCCGCGGCCACGGCGGCAGCACAGGCGATCCAGAAGACGTTGACTGCGGCCGGCGTGACGCCCGACCACAGCGGGCGCAAGGAAGCAGAAGTACCACCGGCGGAGATCAAACTGTTTGCGCTCGCCTTCATCTACTTCATCCTGATGTTCATCGCGATTGGCGTGTTCAGCAAACGACCCCGGCGTGCCACGGCGGCGGCGGTGTGCGTTGTGCTGGCAGCGCTCGCGGCAGCGGCGTACGTGTGGGCGGCCGGGCCGCATCCGGTGCGCATGGCGGCGGGCGTGTGGCTGGTGGTATTGCTGGCGCTGGCGGTATCGTTCTTCCGGTATCCGCCGCCGGTGGAGGTGCCACCGCGAGCTGGCACCAGCCGCAAGCAGGAGGTGAAGACTGACTGGAAGCCACGGGTGCCCTATGTGTGGGTGGTGTGGCTGGCGATGGCGGCGGTGATCGCGCTTTACTGGTTTCGGGCCGAGCACATCGCGCTCGGCCTTGCCGGCGGCTTTTTCGCCACCATCGGTGCATTGGGGCTGGCTGGCCAGATGAGCATTCCGTTTCTGCCAGCGTCGGCCGTACGGGCGTTCAGCGGCAGCAGCGGCGGCAGCGACTCGTCAAGCAGCAGTGACTCGTCATGGAGCAGCTCCAGCAGCTCCTCTGGAGGTGATTCCGGTGGCGGCAGCGACTCCGGCGGTGGCGGCGACTCGGGTGGTGGTGGGTCGTCGGAGTAGGGCGTCGGACAATTGACTTTTATGCCCACTGAACATGGGCTGACCGCTCAAAATGCCAGAAGTCGACTTTCCTCAAATCCAGAAAGCTTACAAGCGTCCTTTCTATCGTCATGAAGGCGCCTCAATTCGGCACGCTCTCCGGGCACGGCTGGTGCATCGGCACGCGGATCACGGTAGATGACGCTGCGTAGCGACACGTCACCATGAAAATGCCCTGTGTCATATACGTGTCCGGCTCCCTGGTCAGCAGCATTTTGGTCAGCGGTGGTGGCGGTACATACGGCACGGCGGCCGGAACAGGGCTTGGCGCGGGAATCTGGTAGGTTGGAGCTGGTGCGCCGGCCTTGGCGCCATAGTAGCCAGCCGCTCCAACCGCGGCAGCACCAATGACGGTACCAATGATGTCGCCCATTAGCCTGCCAGCAGCGGCGCCGTCTTCCTTTGCTTTGGCTATAGCGCGAGCGTCTATTAGCGCCTGTCTTTGAATGGATTGACAACGATCCTGCGTAAGCCTACCGGCGCGCACCCGCTTTTCATATTCGGCAACCAGAATTACGCCATCCGCCTCTGTCCACGGGCCATTTGCGGCAACTGAGCACAGCTGTGTATCGCTCAATCCGCCAGCGAAGTATTCCGTAACAGGTACCTTAGCGCTGCGCGGTACGGAGCCGCACCCGCTAACGATCAGCCCGAGACTCAAGACAACTGCACTAGCGGGCTTCATTGACGTGCTCCTTTCGTTTACTTCTTGCCCGATCTAGGAGGCTTCGGTGCATTTGGGAATGGGGCTCTGGCGCTAGGTTTAGTGCCCTATTGAGCGGTTGGCAAGTCTCGTGCCGTAGCCAAAAGCCGCTCTTGCCGCTCCGGGTTTAGATCGTTACATATTTCGATTATTTAAAAATCGTCCGATACCGGAAACCCGCGGCCAGATTGAAGCCATATCAAAAATTCGCGCTGCTAGCCCAAGTTGAATGCGGCTTGCGGCAACAAGCTGATCAGCCAGACTACGCCAGCCAGCGCTTGCGGCGGCGGTAGCTCTTGACGTCGCGGAAGCTCTTGCGTTCGCCCGATGAGATGCCGAGGTAGAACTCTTTCACGTCTTCATTGCTGGCGAGATCGGACGCAGCGCCGTCCATCACCACGCGGCCACTTTCGAGGATGTAGCCGTAGTCGGCGTATTTCAGCGCGACGTTGGTGTTCTGCTCGGCGAGCAGGAAGCTCACGCCTTCCTTGCTGTTCAAGTCCTTCACGATCTCGAAGATCTCGGCCACGATTTGCGGCGCCAGACCCATCGACGGCTCATCCAGCAGGATCATCGATGGTTTCGCCATCAGGGCGCGCCCGACCGCGACCATCTGCTGTTCACCGCCAGACGTATAGCCCGCCTGTGACGCCCGCCGCGTTTTCAGGCGCGGAAAGTAGTGATAAACCTTCTCCAGCGAGTCTTTCAGCTCGGCACGCGAGAGCTTGCGCGTGTAGGCGCCGGTGAGCAGGTTCTCCTCAACCGTCAGGTGGCCAAAGCAGTGGCGGCCTTCCATCACCTGCACCACGCCCATGCGGACGAGGTCGTTGGTGGTCAGCTTGTCGGTGCGCTGGCCATCGAACTCAATGGAGCCCTTGGTCACCTCGCCGCGCTCGGTGCGCAGCAGGTTCGAGATCGCCTTCAGCGTGGTGCTCTTGCCAGCGCCGTTGGCCCCGAGCAGCGCCACGATCTTGCCCTTCGGCACGTCCAGCGACACACCCTTCAACACCAGGATGACGTGGTCGTAGATGACTTCGATGTTGTTGACGCTGAGATAGGCGGACATGGTTGCGATGCGGACTCGAGATAAGTTTCAACGGATCACTATGTTGCGGGAAACAACCCTGGCGGTTGTTTTCCGCAACACACTGACACGAACAATCGTGCAGTGCGTCGCGAGCGCGCGTCAGGCGAGGCGCCCGCCGGCGACGCGTACTTGTGTACACGAACTGGCGGGCAACGACGCATCACGCGCGCGCAGCAGCACCCCTATCCAGCAGCGCAGGCGGCGGTGATCTTCTTTTCGGCAGCGTACTTGGCTGACGATTCGGCGACCAGCTTCTGCACCATTGCGCGGTCACCCACCACCCAGTTCGGGGTGATTGCCTTCCAGGCCTTGCCGTCCCACACCTGCACCTTGGTGGCGCCGGAACCTTCGTGGTCGTCGCAGCTGGTCTTCACGGTCGGGAACATGCCGAACGCGCCGAGCGCCTTCTGGCGGCCTTCGTCAACGTTCAGGTTCTCCAGGCCCCAGCGGATCTGCTCGCCGGTCATCACTTTGCCCTTGCCGTACTTCGTCTGGGCATTGCGGATGCCTTCAACCCACAGCATTGCGGCCGTGATGCCACGCATGTGATAGACGGAGCCAATGCGGTCCTTGTCGGCCAGGTTGCCCTTGCCGCCACCGTAGACCTTCTTGCGGATCTCGTCGATCACCGGATAGTTGCCCGGCGTATTGAACGTCATCGTGGTGTAGCCCTTGGCAGCATCGCCGGCCGGGATGGTGTCTTCCTCCGAGCCCGCCCACCAGACGCCAAGCATCTTCTCACGCGGATAGCCGACGCGGGCGGCGGTCTTGATCGCCACCGCGTTCATCACGCCCCATCCCCACAGGATCACGTAGTCCGGATTGGCCTGACGGATCTGCAGCCACTGCGAGTTCTGCTCGTTGCCGGGGTGCGGCACGGCGATCTTGACCAGCTGGAAACCGAGCTGCTTCTCATAGGCTTCAAGCACCGGGAACGGCTCCTTGCCGAAGGCAGAGTCGTGATAGAGATGCACGATCTTCTTGCCCTTGAGCTTGTCCATGCCGCCGGCCTTGTCGCCGAGGTACTTGATCATGCCGGCTGCCTGTGACCAGTAGCTGGTGATCAGCGGGTAGACATACGGGAACACCTTGCCGTTGGCAGCGTCGGAGCGGCCGTAGCCCAGCGTGGTCATCGGCACCTTGTCGACCGCGACGCGGTCAAGAATGCCGTAGGCGATACCGGTGCCGAGTGGCTCGACAAGGCTGGCGCCGCCCTTGTTCTTCTTCAGGCGCTCGTAGCACTCCACGCCGCGGGAGGCGTTGTACTCGGTTTCGCACTCTTCCCACGACAGCTTGACGCCATTGATACCGCCATTGGCATTGACCAGGTTGAAGTAGTCGATCACGCCACCGAAGAAGCCCGAGCCGCCCGAGGCGTAGGCGCCGACGCGGTAGGACAGGATCGGGACGTACTGGTCTTGCGCCGAGGCAAGCGCGCCGGTGAGCGCGGTGGTGGCTGCAACCGCCGACATGGCGAGCAACCGGGTGAGCTTGAATTTCATGAATCCTCCTTGGAGAAACAGCAAGCGTGTCGTTGAACGATTCTGGATGACGATTAGGACCGAGTGACTAGTGCGGGAACGGCCACAGGCGAAGCTTCTCTTTCCCGATCTGCCAGAGCCGCGCCAGGCCGTGTGGTTCGACAATCAGGAAAAAGATGATCAGCGCGCCGAACACCATCAGTTCAAGGTTGGACGTGACCGAGTTCGGCAGGCCGGTGTAGTGCACGATGACCGACAAAACAATGGGTAGCAACACGATAAAGGCTGCGCCCAGAAAAGACCCGAGGATTGACCCTACCCCGCCGATGATCACCATGAACAGGATGCGGAATGAGACATCGAGGTTGTAGGCCTCCGGCTCCACGGTGCCGAGATAACAGTAGGCATAGAGCGCACCGGCGACACCGCAATAGAACGAGCTGACGGCGAAGGCCGTGAGCTTGGTGCGCATGATGCGGAAGCCAATGACCTCGGCGGCGACGTCCATGTCGCGCACCGCCATCCACGAGCGGCCGACCGTGGAGCGCACCATGTTCTTGGCCATCAGGGCCATGGCCGCCACGATGCCCAGCACCAGCAGATATTTCTCCTGCGGTGAATCGAACTTGAAACCGAGAATCTCGATCTGCTGCGCGGTGATCACGCCCGACGAGCTGTTGTTGGTAAACCATGGCACCTTGGTCAGGCACCACACCACAAAAAACTGTGTCGCAAGCGTCGATGCGGCCAGGTAGAAGCCGCGGATGCGCAGGCTCGGCAGCCCGAACACGATGCCAACCATCGCTGCACAGACACCACCGAGGATGAAGGCGACCAGGATTGGCATGCCTTCAATGCGCAGCATGAAGTTGTAGCTGGCAAAAGCGCCAACTGCCATGAATGCCGCTGTACCCAGTGAGAGCTGGCCGGCGTAACCGGTGAGTATGTTCAGCCCGAGCGTCGCCAGCGCAAAGATCAGGAACGGGATCAGGATGGCCGAAAACGCATACGGCGTGGCGACCATCGGCACCACCACGAACGCCACCAGCAGCATTGCCAGCACCGCATAGCGGTCCTGCGCGATCGGGAAAATCTGCGAGTCCCTGATGTAAGACGTCTTGAACTGACCTGCTTCGCGGTAAATCATTGTGCGCTCCGCGCAAGACGAGTGACGAAGGACGAATGACGAAGTTGAGGACGCACGTCAGATTCTCCGGATGATCTTTTCGCCGAAGAGGCCTTCGGGGCGGACGAGCAGGAACAACAGTGCGAGCACATAGGGGAACCAGCCTTCGATGCCGCCGCCCACCATTGGCCCGAGGTAGACCTCCGCCAGTTTTTCGCTGGCGCCAATGATCAGGCCGCCGACAATGGCACCTGGCACCGAAGTGAAGCCACCGAGGATGAGCACCGGCAGCGCCTTCAGGGCGACGAAGGTCAACGCGAACTGCACGCCGTTGCGCGCGCCCCACAGCAGACCGGCGACCAGTGCGACAAAGCCCGCGACCGCCCAGACCACGCCCCACACGTGCTGCAGCGGAATGCCCACGGTCAGTGCCGCCTGATGATCGTCAGCGACCGCACGCAGGGCGCGACCGATCTTGGTCTTGTTGAACAGGAACGCCAGTGCGGCGACCAGCGCACCGCAGATCACCGCTGCGGTGACGTCGAACTTCGACACCACCATGCCGGTGCTGTTCATGATCGCTTCGATCGGCTCATCGGCGATGCCAAGTTCGAGCTTGCGAACCTCGGAGCCCCAGACCAGCTGCGCCAATCCTTCGATGAAAAAGGTCAGACCGATGGTCGCCATGAACAACGTGATGTCGTGCTGGTTCACCAGTGGTCGCAGCACGATGCGCTCGGTGACGAAGCCGAGCGCCACCATCACCACCATCGTCACCGGGATCGCCACCCAGATCGAAAAGCCAAATTTCTCCTGCAGGCCAACGGTCGTCAGCGCTGCGAAGAACACCATGGCACCCTGGGCGAAATTGAACACGCCGGACGCCTTGTAGATCAGCACGAAGCCCAGCGCCACCAGGGCATACATTACGCCGGATAGCAGGCCGGCGATGAGAACTTCAAAGAAAAATTGCATCAGTGCGCCCCCAGGTAGGCCTTGATGACCTCGGGATTGTTGCGAACCTCGTCCGGCGTGCCGTCGCCGATCTTCTTGCCGTAATCGAGCACCACCACGCGGTCCGAAATGTCCATCACCACGCCCATGTCGTGCTCGATCAGAACGATGGTGGTGCCGAACTGCTCGTTGGTGTCGAGTACGAAGCGGCACATGTCCTGCTTCTCCTCGACGTTCATGCCGGCCATCGGCTCGTCGAGCAGCAGCATCGACGGCTCTGCCGCCAGCGCGCGCGCCAGCTCAACGCGCTTCTTGATACCGTAGGGCAGTCGTGCCACTGGCGTCTTGCGCACCGATTGCAGTTGCAGGAAGTCGATGATCTCTTCGACCACGCGGCGATTTTCCATTTCCTCGCGGCGGGCCCGACCGATCCACAGCGCCTGCTCAACAAAGCTGGCCTTGATCTTCAGATTGCGGCCGGTCATGATGTTGTCGAGCACCGTCATGCCGGTGAACAGCGCGATGTTCTGGAAGGTCCGGGCAATGCCGTGCTCAGCTGCCTCGTGGGTGTCCATGTCACGGCGCTGCTGGCCGTGGAAGGTGATGGTCCCTTCCTGCGGTGTGTAGACGCCGTTGATGACATTGAGCATGGAGCTCTTGCCGGCACCGTTCGGGCCGATGATGGCGCGAATCTCATGTTCGCGCACGTCAAACGAAATGTCGGTCAGCGCCTTCACGCCGCCAAAGCGCAGCGAGATGTTGTCGACCTTGAGGATCACGTCCCCGATCTTGCGTGCTTCACTCATGCAGCCGCCTTGTCGGACATGGGCAGACGGCGGGCGTCGCCGATCTTGACATCGGCAGCGATGCTGCCGGTGCGGCCGTCTTCAAATTTCACCTGGGTTTCGATGTGCTGCACGGTTTTGTCGGAGTAAAGCGCGTCGAGCAGCGGGGCGTACTTCTCGGCGATGAAGCCGCGACGTACCTTGCGGGTGCGGGTCAGCTCGTCGTCATCGGGGTCGAGCTCCTTGTGCAGCACGAGGAAGCGCTGGATCTGCGAATGCGACAGCTCGCCCTCGGTGGCCAGTTCGGCGTTGACCTTCTCGACACAATCCTTGATGAGGGCGTACACCTCGTCCTTGCCGGCAAGATCAATGTAGCCGGAATACACCAGGTTGCGCCGCTCGGCCCAGTTGCCGACCGCCGTGAGGTCGATGTTGATGAAGGCGACGACGTGGTCACGCTGATGACCAAAGCAGACCGCCTCCTTGATATGCGAGAAAAATTTGAGCTTGTTCTCGATGTAATTCGGCGCAAACATTTCGCCCGTCGAGAGATGGCCCACGTCCTTGGCGCGGTCAATGATTTTCAGGTGGCCATCGGCGTCAAACACACCGGCATCGCCGGTATGGAAGTAGCCCGCGCTGTCGATCGACTCGGCCGTGGCGTCGGGCCGCTTGTAGTACTCCTTGAGCACCATCGCGCCGCGCACCAGCACTTCGCCATTGTCGGCAATCTTCACCTCGACCCCTGGCGCCGCCTTGCCGACGCTGTCGAACTTGATTTCGCCGTCCGGCTGCAGGCAGACATAGGCGCAGGTCTCGGTGGAGCCGTAGAGTTGCTTGAGATTGATGCCGATCGAGCGGTAGAAGCGGAACAGGTCCGGCCCGATGGCAGCGCCCGCCGTATACGCGATGCGGATGCGGCTCATGCCGAGCGTGTTTTTCAGCGGCCCGTAGACAAGCACATTGCCCAGCGCGTAGAGCAGGCGCCCGGTGAGAGGCACCGGGCGGCCATCGAGGATGTCGGCGCCGAATTTTCGGGCCACGCGCATGAAGTAGTCATACATGCGCTGTTTCAGGCGGCTCGCGTCTTCCATGCGGATGCTGAGGCTGGTCAGCACGCTCTCGAAAATGCGCGGCGGCGCGAAGTAGTAGGTCGGTCCGATCTCACGCAAGTCAGTCATCACGGTGTCGGCTGATTCCGGGCAGTTCACCGTGAACCCGGCGACCAGTGCCTGTGCATAGCTGAACAGGTGATCGCCCACCCAGGCCATTGGCAGATACGAGAGCACGTTGTCGTCGGCGCTGAGCCGGTCGAACTCGACACCGCCCTGCGCTGCCGTGATGAAGGCGCGATGGCTCTGACAAACGCCTTTGGGTTTACCGGTGGTGCCCGAGGTATAGAGCATGACCGATACATCGTCGGCCTTTCCCTGTGCGACTTCCTGATCGAAGCGGCCAGCGTTGGCAGCATCGGACTTGCGTCCGAGCTCACGCAGTTGCTCTAGGCTGATCAGCCCCGGCGCGTCGTAATTGCGCAGGCCACGTGGGTCTTCGTAGATGATGTGGCCGATCTGCGGCAGCGTCTCGCGTGCCTCCAGCAGTTTGTCGACCTGCTCCTGATCCTCGACGATAGCGAACTGGATCGTGGCGTTTTCAAGCACAAAGGTCATTTCGGCAGCGACGGCATCCTGATACATCGGTACCGCGACGCCGCCGAGTGACTGCGCGGCGGCGAAGGCCATGTAGAGCCGCGGCCGGTTGTCGCCGATGATGGCGAGATTGTCGCCACGCCGAAACCCGAGCGAAGCCAGACCCATCGCCATTTCGCGAACTTCCGTCGCGGTTTGCCGCCACGTCCAGCTTTGCCAGATTCCGAGATACTTTTCGCGCAGCGCGGGCGCATCCGGGCGAACCGCAGCATGCTGCAGCAGCAGGCGCGGAAAGGTATCGGGCGTAGCTGTGCCAGGAGCACCAGAAACTACAGACATGACAGGGCGATCCTCCTCGACACCGCTGACCAGTTCTTTCGGACTACGCTTGATGCACAGCATCATCGCGTTGTCCGCCATTCTTTTTGTGCGCTGACAATTTAGCAGTCGTGCAGCGCACAACGACAAAATGACCGCGCAAACAAAACCGACCGCAGGGTCGGGAATAAAATAAGTTTAAGTCTTATATAAGACTTGAGCGTTAGGGTTATCACTAATGAATGCCGGCGGAGGCGCATTTCCGTGTCTCCGGTTGTACGACGAGGGGCGCCGATCCGTCGCCATGGACGGTACAGAATTGACGACATGCCCGGTTTTCAGATTGAACATCTAGCGACGGTTGACTCAACCAATTCGCGGCTGCAGCAGATGGCGCTGGCCGGCGCTTGCCACCGCCGATGCCTCGTCGCCGACGTACAAACTGCTGGACGCGGTCAACGCGGGCGGCAATGGCTGGCGGCACCGGGCGCCGCGCTCCTGTTCAGTCTTGCCTGGCAGTTTCATCGCGGCTGCGCGCTGGACGGGCTCAGTCTGGCGGTGGGCGTGATGACGCTTGACGCCTTGCAGTCGCTCGGCATCGCCGATTTGCGCCTGAAATGGCCGAACGACATCCTGGCGCCAGCGCCCGTACTCGCACAAGAATCCGACGATGCGCCGCCAACCTTGGGCAAGCTTGGCGGCATATTGATCGAAACCGTTGCCAGTGGTGACGGAACTCGCACAGCCGTCATTGGTGTCGGGCTGAACCTGCGCTCGGTGCCGGCAGCAACGCTTTCACCCGGCGCGCTGCAACCGGTCTGCCTTGACGACCTGATCAGCGCCAAATTTGAGCGAGATGCGCTGCTGGAAACCCTGCTGGTGCATTACGACATCGGTCTTGCCCGTTTCGCGCAGGATGGCTTCGCGGCATTCCGCAATGCATGGTGGCGGGCGCGCGCCTACGGTGATGCGCCGTTGACGGCAAAGTTGCCGGATGGCAGCGAGTTGCAGGGGCACGTGACCGACGTTACGTCGCGCGGTGCGCTAGTGCTGGCCAGCGACTGGGGATTGCATACACTCGTCTCCGGGGAGGTATCCGTACGTGCTGCTCGTTCTTGATATCGGCAATACGCGACTGAAGTGGGCTGAATTCCACAATGGACAGATCGGCGCCCGTGGCGCGATCTTTCTGGCCGAAGTGGAGCACTTCGTCGAGCGTGCGGGTTTCGCGGCACGCGTGCCCGAGCGTGTGGTCGGCAGCCATGTGGCCAATCTGGTGTCGAAAGAGCGGGTTGAGCGGCAATTCGCCGCCCTCGGCCGCACGGTGCAATGGGTGGCGTCCAGCGCCTCGGCGTGCGGCGTACGCAATGGTTACGATGACCCGGCGCGGCTCGGCACCGACCGCTGGGCCGCGATGGTGGCAGCATGGCAGCGTGGCCACGCGCCCTGTATCGTGGCGTGCGCTGGCACGGCACTCACCGTCGATCAGCTTGACGATAACGGCCAGTTCCTCGGCGGCGCCATCGTTGCTGGCTATCACGCCATGCTCGGTGGCTTGGCCGGCAATACAGCGGCGCTGTCGGTGGATGCGGGCGACTGGGCCGCACAACCGACCAACACCCGCGATGCGCTTGCCACCGGTGCCATTGACGCGATGGTCGGCGCCATTGAGCGCGGGCACATGCGGTTGACGCAACGGCTGCGTGAGCGCGGCTCGCGGCTGACACCGCGCATCATCCTGACCGGTGGCAGTGCCTATCGTCTGCTGGCACACCTCCCCGAAGGAAACTCGGTGATCGACTCGCTGGTACTGGAAGGGGTGCGACTGCTGGCAGAATCGTGAGCAGTTCACCGTCCTTGCAATGAAAAAGCTGTTTATCTTCCTGCTGCTGGCCAACGCAGCGCTCTTCGCTTACGCCTATGTCGACCGCATGAACAGTGCGGCGCAAGCCAGCGCCGATCGCTACAAGCCGGTCAACCCCGAGCTGGTGAAGGTGTTGAGTGCCCAGCAGGTCGCCAAACTAGGGCCGGCCAAGGTCGCGCAATTGACACTCGCTTGTGCCGAATGGGGGCCATTTGCGGAGTCGGATCGCGGTCGCGCGGTCAAACTGCTGGAGCCGCTGGCGCTTGGCCGGACACTGTCAACCCGCCGCGTCGACGTTACCGCCGAACACTGGATCTATATCCCGCCGAAGCCCAACAAGCCATCGGCCGAGCGGGCGCTCGCCGAACTGAAAAAGAACAACGTCAACGACGGCGTCATCGTTCAGGAAAGCGGGCAGTGGAATTTCGCCATCTCGCTGGGTGCCTTTCGCAGCAAGGAAGCGGCCGATGCACGCCTGGCTGACGTGAAAGCGCATGGCATCAAGACCGCCACTTACCGGCAGCGCGAACAGACCGTCTCGCAGACGATGATCGTGCTGCGAGAACCCACCCAGGCCACAGTCAGCAAACTGGAAGAACTGAAGTCGCAGATTGCCGGCAGCACGGTCAACACGGGCGCCTGCCCGGAGGCCAAGGGATGACCTGGCGCGTCGCGCCGGCGCAGACGGGAGCTGATCTTGAAGACGCCCGCGCTCTGATGCGACGCTATGCGGAATGGACCGGTGTCAACCTCTGCTTTCAGAATTTCGACGCCGAGCTTGCCGCATTGCCCGGCAAATATGTGCCTCCGGCGGGCCAGCTGTGGCTAGCCCGCGATGGCGAAGGCGCTGCCAAAGGCGTGATCGCCGTGCGTCCGATTGACGCGAGCGATTGCGAAATGAAGCGTCTGTGGGTGGAACCCGGCACTCAGGGCAGCGGCCTTGGGCGCACGCTGGCGACCACGGCGATCGCTTTCGCGCGTGACGCAGGTTATGTTCGAATGAAACTCGACACCCTGCGTGGCCGCATGCCTGCGGCAATATCGCTCTATCGAACACTTGGGTTCGTCGAATGCGAGCCCTACATCCACAACCCTGAACCTGATGTGCTGTACATGGCGCTCGATCTTGTGCCCGCCGCGTAACCGCACGTCACTTCCTTTCCATGAATCCTGACTACATCATCGTCGGCGCCGGCACCGCCGGCTGCGTGCTTGCCAACCGCCTGTCCGAGGACGGCCGCAATTCGATTTGTCTGCTTGAGGCTGGCCCGCGCGACAACTATCTGTGGATTCACATTCCGATTGGCTATGCCAAGACGATGTTCCACCCGGTCTACAACTACGGCTACTACACCGAGCCGGACGCGAACATGAATGGTCGCAAGATCTACTGGCCGCGCGGTCGCGGGCTGGGCGGATCGTCGTCGATCAATGGGCTTATCTACATTCGTGGCCAGTCGGCTGACTACGACCGCTGGAGCGAGGCCGGCAACAACGGCTGGTCGTGGCGCGAAGTGTTGCCATACTTCATCAAGAGCGAGCACAACAGCGACGCCAGGCTGGTTGCCAATGGCACGCACGGGCAGGGTGGCCCGTTGTGGGGCACCACCATTCCCGAGCCACATCCGCTGATGGATGCGATCGCCGCCGCTGGCGAGGAGCTTGGCGTGCCGCGCACCATCGACTTCAACAGCGGTGATCAGGAGGGCGTGGGCTACTACCAGCTGTTCACCAAAAACGGCTGGCGCTGCTCCACGGCGGTGGCCTATCTGCGCCCGGCGCAGAAGCGCAAAAACCTGCGCACCGAGGTCAATGCGCAGGTGACGCGCGTGCTGTTCGAGGGCGCCCGCGCCGTGGGTGTGGAGTATGTGCAGCACGGCAAGACCATTACCCTGCGCGCCAACCGCGAGGTGCTGCTGACGGCGGGGGCGCTGCAAAGCCCGCAGTTGCTGATGCTCTCCGGCATCGGGCCGGAGGCGCATCTGCGCGAGCAGGGCATCGCCATTCGACAGGCACTGCCAGGTGTCGGCCAAAACATGCAGGACCATCTGCAGTTGCGCCTGATGTTCAAGGTTAAAAAGCCGATCACCACCAACGATGACCTGCAGAGCAGCTGGCGCAAGTTCGAGATGGGCTGGAAGTGGATCACGCGTCGCGCTGGACCGCTGGCGATCGGCATCAATCACGGCGGCATGTTCACACGTGTCTTGCCGGAGTCAGCGACGCCGGACATCCAGTTTCACTTCGCTACGCTGTCGGCAGAGATGGCCGGCGCGCCCACGCACCCGTGGAGCGGCTGCACATTCTCGGTGTGCCAGTTGCGCCCCGAGTCGCGCGGCGAGATCAGGCTCAAATCCACCGATCCGCTGTTGCCGCCGGCGATGCACTCGAACTATCTGTCGCGCGAGACAGACATCCGCTGCGCCATTGCGTCCGTCCGCTTCGCCCGCAAACTCGCCCGAACGCAGGCGCTGCAATCGCTGATTGGCGAGGAATACCGCCCCGGCGACAGCGCCGAGAGCGACGACGAAGTGCTCGCCTTCGCGCGGCAGTACGGCGCCACCATCTTTCACCCCAGCGGCACCTGCAAGATGGCCCCGGCGGATGACCCGATGGGCGTGGTCGACACCCGCCTGCGCGTGCGCGGCGTTGCCGGACTGCGAGTGATCGACTGTTCGATCATGCCCATGCTGGTGTCGGGCAACACCAACGCTCCGGTGGTGATGATCGCGGAGAAAGCGGCCGACATGATCAAGGCCGATAACCTGCACGCACTGTAGGAGCGGCTACGCCGCGATCGGCCGGCACACCCAGTCAATTTCAGGGTTGGAGCGAACGACCACCGCAGCGATCACGGCGAAGTTTGATCCCACGGCGCAAAGTCACAGAGAACTGCAGCAATGACACCCTTCGCCAAACTCCCCGCCCCGCCTTACTACGCCGTCATCTTCTCATCAAAGCGCACGCCGGGTGAGGATGGCTACGGCGACATGGCCGACCGCATGGTCGAGCTGGCCTCACAGCAGCCCGGCTATCTCGGCGTTGAATCCACCCGCGACGCTGACGGCTTCGGCATCACCGTCTCCTACTGGCAGGACGAAGCGTCCATCGCGAACTGGAAGAAGAACGCCGAACACCAGCTGGCACAGCTGTATGGGCACGAGCGCTGGTACGAGCATTTTGAGCTGCGTGTGGCGAAGGTGGAGCGGGCGTACGGAAAGCGGTGACAATTACGTGACAGGTCGCGAGCAAAGTCGCGCCACAAGGAGAGATCATGTACACCTGCTGCCGTTATTACGGGCTTGAGGGGCTGACCGGTCACGAGGGCGATGCCTCATTCACGGTTGAGGTCAATCACTTCACGTTTGGCCCTGGTTGCCTGCGCGAGGCGGGCTCGCATGCGCGGGCGCTGGGCATGCGGCGCGTGGCGCTCTACACCGACAAGCAGGTCAACGCCCTGCCGTACGTGGCGACGGTGAAGCGTTCGCTGGAGGCGGCGGGCTGCGAGGTGGCGATTTACTGGGAATGCGAGGTCGAGCCGACGGATCGCTCGTTCCGTGCGGCGGCAAAGTTCGCGCAGGAGGGCAACTTCGACGGCTTCGTCTCGGTGGGCGGCGGCTCGGTGATGGACACCACCAAGGCCGCGAATCTCTATGCGACCTATCCGGATGACTTCCTCGCCTACGTGAACGCGCCCATCGGGCAGGGCAAGGCGGTGCCGGGGCCGCTCAAGCCGCACATCGCCTGCCCGACGACCTGCGGCACGGGAAGTGAAGTCACCGGCATCGCCATCTTCGACTTGCTCGAACAGCAATGCAAGACAGGCATCCTCTCGCGTCACCTGCTGCCGTCGCGCGCGCTGGTGGACCCGGAGGTTACGCACACGCTGTCGCCCGCGATCATCGCCGCCAACGGCTTTGACGCGCTGTCACACGCGCTGGAGAGCTACACCGCGCGACCGCACTCCGCGAAGGCCAAGAACTACGAAGGCTTCGACGGCGCCAGACGCCCGATGAACCAGGGTGCCAACCTGTGGAGCGACATGGGTGCGCGCGAAGCACTGCGCCTGATCGGGCAGAACCTGGTGCGTGCGGTTAACGACCCGAGCGACGAGCAGGCGCGCGGCGCCGTCATGTATGCCGCGCTGGTGGCCGGCATGACCTTCAGCAACGCAGGCTGCCATCTGCCACACGGCATGAGCTACGCGGTAAGTGGGCTTGTACGTGACTACAAACCGCCTGCCGGTTACCCGCAGGACGCGCCGATGGTGCCGCACGGCATGAGCGTGGTGCTCAATGCGCCCAGCGTCTACCGCTTCACCGGCGAGGCGGCACCGGAGCGTCACCTGGAAGGCGCGCAGTTCCTCGGGGCAGACACGCGTGGCGCCACGACAGCCGACGCAGGCGAGGTGGTCGCGAAGAAGCTGATCGAGATGATGCGCGCCGTGCACTTCCCGAACGGGCTCAACGCCGTGGGCTACACCGAAGCCGACGCCGACACACTCGCCGACCGTGCCTACCCGCAACAGCGCGTCATCAAAAACGCCCCGCGCGACGTGACCAAAGCCTCGCTGGCGGAACTGTTCAAGGGGGCGATGCGGTATTGGTAGGGCCACAGCGGCTCGCACAGTCATCTCAACCGCTCCTCCATGCGCATGACTCAACGATGGTTCACAACACAAGTTGTGCGAGCGCGACGTTATCTGATCGCTACCGCCGCAGCTTGCTTCGCCGTTTTTGCGAATTCTGCAGACATTGAGTACACGCTGCGGCAAGCAACATGCGATTCGAAACCCTGTTTGCGCATTGAGTTGACATTTGCGAATGATCGGCTGACCACCACCGCACTTCGCCTCCCGTCGGACTATGCAGGTAGCACGGGGGCCGTGTCCGCAGTGCGAGAACTTCGAGCAAGCGGGAAGCAACCTATTGAATTGAAACCCGCCGACAGCGGCCTAGTGCGGCTTGACACCGAAGTGAACGAACGCGTGACGGTGAACTACTTGCTGCTTTCCGGCGCAGACCAGCTTTCAGGGTTGAAGCTATCGACGACATATTTGCCCGTGATCGAACCGAAACGCGCAAGATTGCTCGGCTACACGGCGTTGGTTATTCCACTGCTACCCCAGCTTACAGGTCGTACGGCGTCGTTGCGCTTTCTTGACGCGCGTGGTGAGCCCATGTTCGTGCGAACCAATCTTGGCCCGCCTGGCGAGCGAATTGAGTTTCATTGGAGTGCTGCAGCAATTGGTGCCAGTGTCATGTTCGCAGGTGACTATGTGGCTCATATGACCGACCACATCGGTACCGGCGCTGGCGCTGCCGGCGTGACTCTGCTCGTCAGCGGTAACGAACCAGCATGCCGCGATTTCGACGCAATGGCGCGGAGCATCGCAGTCGTGAAGCAGGCGATTGACGGCTACTGGGGCTCCACCAGTGATACCCAGCTTATCTACTTTGGCGAAATCACAGACAGCAGAAGTTCGATGAAAGGCTCGGCGTTCGGCAACGTCTTTCTCACGTTTGCCACAGCGAGCCGCGCGGGAAGCGAACTGATCGACCTCTGGATGCATGAGCTAAATCACGCCTGGCTGCCGCAGCGCATGCTAAGTCCGGGTGGTCGCCGCGAGAAGGAGTTCTTTTGGTTTACCGAAGGCTTCACGGAGTACGTCACACACTGGTTGCTGCAAGAAAGCGGCATCAGGGGTAAAGGCTCCCTGTCGGAAGCTCTGCTTCAAGCGCGGCAGCGACTGAGTGAGATCGCGTTCCCCGAGCCTTACGCCGCGCTTGACGAGCGGTTTCACAAGGACTTGTCCGCTTTCAGGCAGGTATACGACCGCGGCCTTTTGCTTGCAGCGCTATGGGACATCGAGATACAGCAGAAGTCGGACGGCACACGGAGCCTCCGGGACGTGTTACGTGGGCTAATCACAGACGGCGGCGAGCGCGTTTCCCTTGATGTCAAAGTCATCGAACAAGTCATGGGCGCAGGAGGTGTTGCTGATGCTGCTGGTGACATTGATCGATTCGTCAACCAAGGACGTGTTCCTCCTGCCACGGCGCTGGGGCGGTATCGCACAGTAACGCGATAGCGCGATAACAGCCTTCGTAATCGCAGAAACAATGAAAGACGGCCGCAATTGCGGCCGTCTTTGAGGACTGTACGGAGTTTCGTCTAGTGCCCGAGAATCTTCGACAGGAAGTCCTTTGACCGATCCGTCTG
>Ga0208564_1001622_pt1 | contig 18688 bp, 17 predicted proteins | sample AD_UKC073_MetaG_FD_184439 | JGI IMG/M metagenome (GOLD analysis project Ga0208564, IMG submission 184439) | Active sludge microbial communities of municipal wastewater-treating anaerobic digesters from USA - AD_UKC073_MetaG (SPAdes) (version 2) | ecosystem: Engineered > Bioreactor > Anaerobic >... | reverse complement strand
CGATGGAACCAACAATATGGATCCCCTTGGCTCCTGCCTTTTGGGCCCGCTCCTGGTAGGCGGGCTGCCGCACTTTTTGCAGGGTGGCCACCCCAATCCAGGGTTGATGTCCATTGAAAACGATGTTGACATAATCAGGATCCATAATGCCCAGGTCAACATCGACCTGGTGGGGCATGGGAGTCCCAAAAAGAATATCCTGCACCATTTCCAGGCCGATTTGAGCCGTATAAATGGTTGCGATCCCCAAACGCAGGGCTTTTCGGGCCAGGGACACAAAGTCCCCGTCCACATTGGTAAGGCAACTGGCAATACTGTTTTCCACCTCATGCTGTACCCCGGAAGGATAAAGCTCCTTCTCCCGCCACAAAACTTTGCGCTTCTTCGGGGCAAAGGCCTCCAGCATGATGCTTTCCTGGTCCGGATTGATTTTTAATTCCCGATCCAGCAATTCCGCCAATTGAATCGCCAGTTGCTTCGTCTCCTGATTGGGGTCGATGCCCACCTTTTCACACATCCATTTCAGTTTGCCCACATCGCCGATGGTAAAAGGAGTTTTTCCTTCTCCGGTGGCTTTCAAGGTGCGAAAGGCTTCAAAAGCATGATGGGCATAGGTTGCGGCGCCCATAATATTACGCATGAGCAAATTCCGCATAGCCATGGCATCAGGCCCAATACCGCACACCCCTTTGTCCGCGCCCGCCACCTTATCGCTGATCCGGCAAGGCCCATGGGTGCATAACTGGCAGCTCAGACCCTGCAAGCAAAAACTACACCGCAGCTTTTCCTGGACCGGCCACCTGGAAAAGACGCTGGAAAGCCCATCCTCTTTGATTCTTTTCAGCATCGCTTCCACCGAATCATGATAACTGACCCGCCCTTCGGTTCTTTCCAAAACATTTTCCGCCATCAAGCAATCATTCTCCTTCTTCTGGAATTTTTCTTCGGTAATTCTCCTGCAAAAAAACCTCTTTTAAATAGTTTGGGCAGTAATACCTTGCGATATTACTGCCTTTGTATCCTTACCATATATTTTGGACCATCGCTGCGCTTTTATGCTTATGCGACTTACTTATGTCACTTTACCTCAGCAGGTCTAAAATTATCAATTAGTTCGTTTGCAGGGGATTGCTGGCTAAAATGTCCTCCACTTCTTCGAATCCTTCGGGAAAAGCGTAGTTATAACGGGCGGGCAAGGCAAAAACGTACTTGTCATTACTGCCTAATTTAGATGGCGGAACAGGCGCCGCTCCGATCGCGAGTATTTCCTGCTGCACAGAGTTCCATTGCTGATGCGTAAGAATGAGCATGGGGATATCCTGCCGCGGGTTTTTTTCTGTCCAAAGAGGATGGCGAATGGAAATCAGCGGACCTTTCTCCACATTTTTACCCTCGGGAGCGTCTTCTAACCATCTCCCCTCCCATTCCTCAGTGATAATCTTGTAGTTTTTCCAACTCTCGGGCAGAGCAAAACTGAACCCATATTGCTCGTTTTTATACACCAGGGAGAGCTTGCTTCCGGTATTAGCATTAGCATTACCATTAGTATTAGTATTAGTATTAGTATTAGCGGCAGCGCTATCGTTATCAGTAGCGTTATTGAGGGCACCGTCGCCCTCCACGTAATCTCCCAGTTCAACGCTGTTAATGAACCACCGTTCATCGATTTTTACCACGGTGAGATTAATTTCTCTTTTCGCGGCAACTTCCCCGCTTTCTTTTTCCACATTGGTAACCTCGATAATTTCACCTTTTACATGATAGGCTTCCTCCGAAACTTTGTTCATGTTCAATATTTCGATCTGATCCGGCCAAGGGCTGGAAGTAAGCCTGCCCGGGGCCTTTTGCGGGTCTTGCTTCCATTGTTCAAGCAAAGCGGGCGCAACATATTCCCCGTAGTTTTCCTCCATACTTTCTGCTACTTGCTCTTTGGGAGCTAAAAGGGAAACATTTTGCAGTTTCTTCCCGAAGTTCTCGACGACATTTTTCACCGCCGCCTGCACTTCTTCATCGCTTTCCTGAACTTCCCCCGCCTGGCCGTTGGGCTTTTCATCCTGCGTATTAGCACACCCCAAGAGAGAAAGCCCTAAAATCAAGGCTAATACAAGCATCCCCAGCAAGGACTTATGTCTGTTTGACAGCCTCCCATCCTTTGCTTTGAAAAATTTTTTCATAAAAAGATTCCCCCTCTATCCTTCTTTTGTCTTACAGTATTTACAGACGCAAACAAGGTCTTTTTGTTCCTTGTTATTTTTACCAAAACTGGTCCCAATCTTGTTCGCAATGCTGTAGCCAACCTTAACCCAATGCTTCAACCAGCTCTTTCCCCAGGAAAACTAGCGCCACCAGCACGGGCTGGTGCAAGAGGTAAATGGCCAACGAGTTTTTGCTGATATACCTTACCCATGTTCTGAGACGCCGGGTGTTCCTGCCGTTGCTTGAGTTCCCGTTCTCAGGCGCCCCCTTCCCCTGTTCCTGCTTCTCTGCCTCCGGCGCTTTTTCCCCGGTCAGGGCCACAAGGAGGCTTTGCCTTCGGTAATAATAGGTTTTATAGGACAGAATCCCAAGGATAAAAACCGCGAGATACGGAACCAGCGGGTAATAGTCATAACTGGTATACCCTGAATACATCAAGCCGACCGGGAGCAGCCAAAAAGTGTTCACGATGAGCTTCTGCAAAGGTAAGGCCGCTGCGGCAATTATCACTGTTCCAATTAAAAGCAGTATATTAGGCAGCCGCAGCAGCAAAGGAAACAAGAGCATACAGGTACCCAAAAAATGCAGAATGCCAAAGCGGATGTACTGCTCAGGAAATACAAGATAAGTAAAGAGGGTAATCAAAAAGCCAAAAGCGAGTACCTTAAGGCCACGCTTGATGTTATTGCGGCTAAAGCCGCTGCTGATTCCGGCTAAAAAAATGAAGAGCAAAGCGGCCGTTTTCCCTTCCCAATACCAAAAGCCGCTTAAATAATTAATCCTTAGCCCCACGAATTCCGCCAGGTCAAACACCAGATGAAAAACAACCATCAGCAGAATGGCGAAGGCCCGTAAAAGGTCAATTTCCCAAATCCGCTCCGCCCTCAATTGACCACCCCCATCGGCCGGTGCCGCTTCACATCCCTCAACTCTTTCCTCCGCCGGCTACAAAAAGATCCACAAACCTACTCCAGTTCAAAGGCCCCGGTATACAGTTGATAATACTTCCCTTTTTGGGCCAGTAAGTCCTCATGGGTGCCCCGTTCAATAATGCGCCCTTCCTCCAACACCATGATCACATTGGCGTTTTGCACCGTGGAAAGCCGGTGCGCAATCACAAAGACCGTGCGCCCCTGCATTAGCGCATCCATCCCTTTTTGCACAATCGCTTCCGTACGCGTGTCAATGCTCGATGTGGCTTCATCAAGGATCATCACCGGCGGATCTGCCACTTGAGCCCGGGCGATGGACAAAAGCTGCCTTTGCCCCTGAGAAAGGTCCGCCCCGTTGCCCGTTAAAACCGTATCGTAGCCCTGGGGCAGCAGGGAAATAAAGCTATGGGCATTGGCCCGTTTTGCCGCCGCAAAAACTTCTTCATCCGCGGCATCCAGTTTTCCGTAACGGATATTTTCTTTGACCGTCCCGGTAAACAGGTTGGTATCCTGTAAAACGATGCCCAACGAACGGCGTAAATCGCTTTTTTTGATTTTCTTGATGTCAATCCCGTCATACTCGATTTTTCCGTCGGTCACATCGTAAAAACGGTTAATCAGGTTGATAATGGTGGTCTTTCCGGCCCCGGTGGCCCCCACAAAAGCAATCTTATGCCCCGGTTTCGCGTAAAGGGTTATGTTATGCAAAACCCGTTTTTGACCATCATAGCTAAAATTCACATCAAAGAAACGGACATCGCCTCTTAATTGGGTGTAGCTGACGGTCCCGTCCGCATGGGGATATTTCCAAGCCCAAATACCGGTTCGTTCCATGGTTTCCTCAATTCTATCGCCCATGATCCTGGCGTTAACCAGCGTCACCACACCGTCATCTTTTTCGCTTTCTTCATCCAGCAACTCAAATATCCGCTTGGCGCCCGCCAGGGCCATCACCACAAAATTCAACTGATTGGAAAGCTGCCCAAGGGGCATGCTCAGCGTTCTGCTTAATTGTAGAAAGCTGGCGATAACTCCCAGGGTAATGCCGCCAATCCCGTTAACCGCCAGCATGCCACCAATAATGGCAATCATCACATACTGCAAATGACCAAGGTTGGCCATGACCGGCATCAGAATATTGGCGTAGCGGTGGGCCGCCGTGGCATTACGAAATAAAGCCTCATTCAACACGTCAAAATTAAACTTGGCTTCTTCTTCATGGCAAAACACCTTTACCACTTTCTGCCCGCTGATCATTTCTTCAATGTATCCGTTGGTCCTGCCCAACGACTCTTGCTGTTTCACAAAATATTGGGCACTGCTGCCGGCAATTTTTCTGGTTACCAAATACATAATAAATACCGAAACAATCACTACCGCCGTCATGTGCAAACTTGTAACCAGCATGGCACCAAAAACGGCCACCACCATCACCGCCGAAGAAAACATCATCGGCAAACTATGGGCAAACATCTGGCGCAGCGCGTCCGTATCATTGGTATAGCGACTCATCACATCGCCGAAAGAATGGGTGTCAAAATAACGGAGGGGCAAGGTTTGCATATGGGCAAACATTTCGTCACGGATTTCTTTCAAGACCCCTTGCGCAATAACCACCATAAAGCGGTTATATAGATAGGTCGCCACAATCCCGGCCAGATAAATGCCGGCCATGATCAGCACCGCTTGCAAAAGCCCCGTAAAGACCGGCGAGGGTGCAGCCAAAAGCGGGGTAATATAGTCATCGATCAAAACCTTCAGGAACAGCGAACCTGCCACCCCGGCAAAACTGCTTAATAAAATACAAACTAAAACCAAACTAAACTGGGCCTTGTATTTCCTGCTGATGTAGGAGAAAAGCCGCTTAATCGTTTGTTTACGCGACATCATGGCCTTCTCCCCCTTTTTGCTGCGAATAGTAGATTTCCTGATAAATCTGGTTGGTTTTCATTAGTTCAGCATGGGTTCCGGACGCAACAATCCTACCACCGTCCATCACCACAATCTGGTCCGCATCCATCACCGAAGCCACGCGCTGGGCGATAATAATTTTAGTGGTTTGCGGGAGGGCCGTGCGGAGGGCTTGGCGTATCAGGGCATCCGTTCGGGTATCCACCGCGCTGGTGGAATCATCCAGGATTAAAATCTTCGGTTTCTTTAAAAGCGCCCGGGCAATACACAAGCGCTGCTTCTGCCCGCCCGAAACATTTGTTCCTCCTTGCTCAATGTAAGTGTCATAGCCGTCCGGAAAAGCGCGGATAAAATCATCCGCCTGCGCCAATTGACAAGCGCGCACCATCTCTTCATCGGTGGCCTCGGGATCTCCCCAGCGGAGGTTTTCCCTGATCGTTCCGGAAAACAACATGTTTTTCTGCAATACTACCGCTACTTCCTGCCGCAAAACCTTTAAATCATAGTCACGCACATCCACCCCGCCCACCAGCACGGCGCCTTGCGTAACATCGTAAAGGCGAGGAATTAATTGCACCAGCGTTGTTTTTCCGCTACCGGTCCCCCCGAGAATCCCCACCATTTGTCCGCTTTTAATCTCCAGGTTCACATCCTTTAAACATAAAGCCCGGACATCCTTGGCATAGCTAAAGCCCACATTACGAAAACTGACATCACCGTTTTTCACTTCACGGACCGGCTGCTTTTTATTGTAGAGATCACTTTCCTCCTTCAATACTTCCACAATTCGTTCCGCCGAAGCCCGGGAAATGGTAAGCATCACGAAAACCATCGAGATCATCATCAGGCTCATCAGGATCTGCATGGCATAAGTGATCAGGCTGACCAACTGCCCTGTAGTCATGGAGCCGGCCACAATCATTTTCGCGCCAAACCAGGCGATCAGGAGAATGGTGCTATACACCGAAAACTGCATTAGCGGGCTGTTGAATGCAATAATCTTTTCCGCTTTGGAAAAGTCCTGGAAGATCCTGTTGGAAACGGCATAGAATTTTTCTTTCTCGTACTCTTCCCGGACAAAAGATTTCACCACCCGAATGCCACGCAAGTTTTCCTGCACCACGGTATTCAGCTTGTCATAGGTCTTAAAGACCCGCTCAAAAAGCGGATGCGCATGACGAATAATCAGGTAAAGCCCACCCGCCAAAAAAGGGATAATCACCAGAAAAACCAGAGAAAGCCGGGGATTGACACTAAAGGCCATCAACAAGGAAAAAAGGAGCATAATCGGGCTGCGTACCGCCACCCGGATAACGATTTGATAAGCGTTCTGCACATTGGTCACATCGGTGGTCAATCGGGTAACCAGGCTGGCGGTGGAAAACTTATCAATATTATGAAAAGAAAAGTCCTGCACCGCGTAGTACATTTTTTGCCGCAAATTTTTCGCAAAGCCGGCCGAAGCACGGGCTGCATAGAAGCCGGCCAAGATCCCCAGCATTAAGGAGCCGAGAGCGAAAATAACCAGTGCGGTTCCTACTTTGCCGATCACGCCCATATCGCCCAACTCGATGCCATAGTCAATCAAATAAGCCATCAGCAGGGGGATAATGACTTCCATTACCACTTCCAAAATCACAAAAACCGGGGTGAGAATGGTTTCTTTTTTATATTGTCCAATACATTGCATTAATGGTTTGAGTAGTTGCATTCTTTTTCCCGTTCCTCCCCTTCCACTCAAGTAAGCCGCATGAAGCAAGCTGCACACACAATCCAAAAAGCTCACACCATATATTATACCGCACCGTTTCTGAACACTGCTTAAAAAAAAGGAAAGCCATCGTTTAGCCTTTCTTTTGGTAGGGCACCAGTTTTTCGCGAGCCAGTTTCTCTTCCCAGTCCATTTGCAGCAGTGCTAACTCATCGCTGTAATCGGTTTTTGCTTCATCCTCCTTATCGTAATCCAGGGTTTCCAGAACCTCAATGGTGAAATTTTCCTTGCCCCATTCCTTCCATTCCTTCTGCAACTCCCGGTTGGGATGCATCCCTGCCGCTAACCTGGCCTGGGTTCCGTTGATTCTTCCATGAAGGTTTTGCGTTCCCTCCAGATAATACTTCGTATTCTTTTTACACCGGATGATAAAAACACCCATCTGGGGTCTTGTTTGTTTATACTGGGCAATCAATTCTTTTTTTCTCTGTGCATCCAAAGTTAATACCCCATCTCTTTTAAAATTCTCCCTAATGTACGCAAGCGTTCCCCCAACAACTCATCATCATGACTGAGGGCATCACGAAAGAGTTTAATGTCCTCGTCAATTTTCTCATTGTCCGTACAAACCGCTACGGTCATGGCATCACCCTGCAAGCCTACCCGGTCGATAACCGGTTCCTCCGGGTCATATAGTTTTTCATAGCGATAAGCCTCTTGAAAATGCTGTTTGGCCCGGCAAACCAGAATCGCCAGGTCAAGAACCCGGTGTAATGGCAATTCTTCCGACTGCCTGGACCATTTTTCCCCGGTGTATCTCCAGACCTTAGCGGACACTTCCACCTTGCCCCGGTCATTCCACTGGGCCAGACCTAAGGAAAGTCCCTTGGCATCGGAATGATAAACGTATCTGCCGTCCACATTTTCGTAGTTCTCCGAAACGATCACCGGCTTATGTTTTAAAGTAGTTGGTATTTTCATTTTGCTGTCCTCCTTTCTGAAATAAATATACTAAATTACTGGTTTACTAAACTACTAAATTACTGGTTTAGTTATAACGCAAATACGGGACCCTGTCAAGCACCACATTGTGCCCCCCTTACTGTAAGCAGATATTCTTTACATCATACTCTGCCTCTTACTCCTCAGCGTACCCCCTGTTTATTCATTTTTCACCTTGCCCCTCTTTTTCCGTTCGCATATTGGGCGCAATTTCTGGAAACACTTATGTAACAAGAAAGAATAAAGGAAAAGGAGAGACAGGATGGCAACCTTATTTGAAAAAGTAAAAATCGGCAATCTGGAACTCAAAAACCGTGTGGTCATGGACCCGATGGGCTTTTCCCACACGGACCCCGACGGCGGGTACTCGGACCGGCAAATCGACTATTACGTGGAAAGGGCGAAAGGCGGTTTTGGCTTAATTTATCCAACGGCCACCACCGTCACCACCAAGTTTGAATTCGCACCGATGCCCAATGTCCTGGAAACATACTCGCAAGCGACCCGCCTCAGCATCTTGTGCGACAAGGTGCACCAGTACGGCGCCAAGCTATGCTCCCAGCTTTCCTTAGGATTAGGCCGGGTGGCTTTTGTGGACCCCTTCACTCCGCCTAAATCCGCCAGCGCCGTGCCGGCATTTTTCTTTCCCGATTTAATCTGCGAACCATTTACCGTTGATGAAATCAAATTCTTAATCGGCAAATTCGGCTATTCCTGCCTGCTGGCCAAAAACGCCGGAGCTGATGCCATCGAAATTCACGCCTACGGCGGTTACCTGATTGACCAGTTCCTGACCCCCTTGTGGAATAAACGGACGGATGAATACGGCGGCAGTCTCGAGAACCGCTTGCGGATTTTGTACGAACTGCGGGATGCCTGCTGGGAAAACTGCGGGAAGGACTTCCCCTTGTTTGTGAAGCTCACCATCGACCACGGTATTCCGGGGGGACGCACCCTCGAAGAAGGAATCGAAATGCTGAAAGTGCTGGATGACGCCGGATTTGCCTGCTTCCATCTGGATTTAGGCACTTATGAAAACTGGTACGATGCGGTCACCACAGTCTATCAAAAAGAAGGTAACCAGCTTTATCTCGCAGAAGCGGCCAAAAAAGCCGGCATCAAAACTCCGCTTCTCGTCCAGGGGAAACTGGGTGACCCGAAACTGGCCGAAAAGGTGGTGCGGGAAGGAATCGCTGATTTAATCGGTCTGGGCCACCCGGCCCTTACGGATGCGGAATGGGCCAACAAAGCCAAACACGGACGCCATGAAGACATCCGTCCCTGCATCGGCTGTAACGAATGTATTTACGCCAACTTAACCAATCAACGGTTTAAATGTGCGGTGAACCCCGTTTTAGGCATGGAAAAAGAATTTGCGCTTACGCCGGCCCGGGAAAAGCTGTCCGTATTAGTGGTGGGGGCCGGCCCCGGCGGCATCAAGGCGGCTATTACCGCCGCCCAACGTGGTTTTAAGGTTGAGTTGTGGGAAAAAGACTACTCCTTAGGCGGCGCCTTACGGGCAGCCGGCGCGCCGGACTTCAAAGAAGCAGTAGCCAAATACCTGGAATACCTCAAAGTCCAGCTCTACAAGAGCCAGGTCATGGTACGCCTCAACAAGGAAGCTACCCCGGAAGAAATCCTTAAAATGAAACCGGATGCGGTTATTCTCGCCTGTGGCGCCCGGCCCATCATGCCGAATATCCCCGGAATGGAGAAAATGACGGTTCTCGAAGCAACCCAACTGCTCATTGACGGGACTTGCCCCGGCCAAAAGATTGTCGTGCTGGGCGGTGGCCTCGTCGGTTGTGAAACCGCCCTTTTCCTGGAAAGACAAGGCAAAGAAGTGACCATTGTTGAACAGATGGAGGCGCTGCTCATGACCGTAAAACATGCCACCAATAATGATCTGGCCATCAAAAAGCTGCTGCAGGATTCCCAGATCCAACAGCTTACCAAAGCCAACGTCACTTCCGTCGATACAGCTAGCGTAACTGTCAACAAGGAAGGACAGGAAATGACCGTGCCCTGTGATACCCTGGTGATTGCCATCGGCTATCAATCCGACCACAGCCTTGAAGCAGCCCTGAAAGGGAAAATCCCCAAGGTCTTCACCATTGGCGATAACGTCGTGCCGGCGAAAGTCATTGATGCCGTCGCGGAAGGTTACCATACGGCTCGCTTGCTGGAAGAACTGGAAAACTAAGAAGAACTGAAAAACCACAAGGGATAAAAAACCACAGTTCCTGCTTATCGGGACTGTGGTTTTCATCGTCATTATTCAAAGAGCGGGGTGGAGAAATACCTTTCGCCGGTATCGGGAAGGATCGTTACCACCGTTTTTCCCCTTCCCAATTTTTTCGCCAGCTTTAAAGCAGCCGTTACGTTCGTTCCTCCGGAAATGCCGCAGATAATCCCTTCCAGACGAGCCAGGTCTTTGGCGGTTTGAATTGCTTCCTCATCGGAAACACGGCATACCTCTTCGTAAATATTTACATTCAGCACAGCCGGAATCAGCCCGTCGCCGATCCCCATCTGCAAATGGGTGCCCACACTGCCGCCTGACAAAATGGCGGCATTCTCGGGCTCCACGGCCCATATCACGATGTCCGGGTATTTGGCCTTTAAGACCTCCCCGATCCCGGTAATGGTGCCGCCCGTTCCAACGCCCGAACAGAAACCGTGGATTGGCCCACCCACCTGCTCTAATATCTCTACCGCCGTATGCTGACGATGCACCATCGGGTTGGCTTCGTTCTCAAACTGCTGAGGAATATACACGTTAGGGTTTTCTTCCGCCATCCGGAAGGCCGTTTCCAGGCATTTTTGAATACAAGCCCCGATATTCCCCTCATCGTGCACCAGCTTTACTTCGGCCCCGTAATGCTCGATCAGCTTTTTCCGCTCTTCACTGACCGAATCGGGCATGATGATAATGGTCCGGTAGCCTTTCACCGCTCCCACCAGGGCCAAGCCAATTCCCTGATTACCGCTGGTGGGTTCCACAATAATGGAATCCTTGTGAAGGATACCCTGTTGTTCGGCTTCCCGAATCATGTTAAAGGCGGTTCTTGTTTTGATCGAACCACCTACATTTAACCCTTCATACTTGACTAATACTTCGGCATTAGTAGAATCGTTTATACGGTTTAGACGAATTATGGGGGTATGACCGATCGCTTCCAGGATATGGTTGTAAATCATTTCTTCCTCCTCTTCGGACATCGACAGAAATTAGACGCACTATTACAATGCAATTTTAGCATAGTATCCTTAAGAAAACCACCTATGTAAATTGCCCACAGGTGGTTTTCTCCCGTGCTCCGGGTCACTGCTCCAAATTAATAGTATAACTGAGCCTATTTTTCAATTATCACCGACTGATCCACCTCAGCCCAATGGACGTCTGCTCCCAGTTTCTCCATTACATAGCGGGTGGGGAGAAAAGTGCGGCCCTTTATGATGGTGGGCGGTGTATCAAAATCAGCAGGGGACTGATCGATGACCAGGCTCAGGGTTTGTCCGTCCATTTGGACGGTAACCGTCCTTGTTTGCTCGTCCCAATCGACCTGTGCGCCCAGATTTTCGGCAATAAAGCGGATCGGCACCATTACCCTGTTGTTGATAAGCACCGGCGGAACGTCAATTGGTTTGGGTTTATTGTTCACTTTGGCTTTAGGCGTATTAACGTTCCTTAACGGCTACTTTGGGAAGAAGCACCGTGTATGTGCTGTCATAAGCCAGGTTCTCAGCAGGAATTAGCCTTAATGCGTTACTCTCTATCACGGGAGTGTATTCAACAGAGATTTCACCCTTGGTAATGCTGATTTGGGTTATTTGATCCCCCATGATATCTTCATTGAAATTGACGACAATGTCGGTAATCAACAGATATATTCCCTTCACCAGCCTCCGGAGTTGTGGCAACCACAAACGGTCCGACATCCATCCACTGGAGGCGGTGATTATCAGGATCAGCTACCTTTTTACACAATTTCCTTTATTACTTTATTCTTTTTTATCCCAAAATTCCTGCTTTTTCGTATTATTATGGTAAAAATACCAGTTTTTTATTTCCCTTGGGGGAACAATACTTCCGTATATATATCGGCACTGTAAATGCTTTAGCAAACAAAATCGCACTATGAAAATAGCCCGATTTTGTTTGCTGACACTGTTAATATATTGAAATTATTATCTCTTTAAAGTTACTACCACCAGTTCCGGCCGGTTAAACAGCCGCAGGGGAATCACGCTGTTGCCAAGGCCGCGGGAGATCACCATGGTGGTGTTCTCTCGCACGTGAAGGCCGCTGGTGTACTTGGGGAAAAACCCCTGGTCCGGCGCAACGAGTCCCCCCACCAAAGGAAGGCGGACCTGCCCGCCGTGGGCATGCCCGGTAAAGACCAGATCCACCTGGCACTCCGCATAGGTACTGAATAATTCCGGCCGATGCGCCAGCAAAATATTGAGCCCGGAAGAGGAAGGAGAGGTCATCTTTTGCTCGATGGTCTCTTTGACCAGGGCGATGATTTTATCTTTGTCCCTTTCCCCCTTTGCGCGCCGGAACAGGGGATCGCTGATGCCGATAAGATTGAAACTGTAGTTACGGTGCTCGATTGTTACCGCTTGATTGTCCAAAACCGTGACCCCGAGGCCGGTTAACCGGGCGGCTAATTCCTCGTAGCGGCCGGATTTCATTTCATTGTTGCCGGAAACATAATAAACAGGAGCAAGCAAAAGCGCTTGCTCAAGTAAGTTTAAAGAAGGCTCCATATCCTTGCTGAGATTATCAATCAAGTCGCCGGTCACCACAATCAAGTCGGGCTGCTGGTCTTGGAGGGCCGCAAGGAGCCGCTTCCCAAAGTCCTTGTTATGCAGGTCCGAGAACTGCACAATGCGGTATCCGTCCAAACCGGGCGGCGTTTTAGCGCTTACAAATTCATATGAGGTGACCACAAGACCATTATTCTGCCAGTGGAAAAAGGCCCATCCTCCTACGCAGACAACGACCAGGGCAATAAGGCGGAAAAACGCCTGCACTCTTTTGTCAGGAATGACCTGTTTACTCATCATCTGCCTCCCGGGGATCCTGCGCCCTCATTAATTATATTTTCTTGCCATTGTGCAGTTCAAGTTCCACCTGTCGCGCCACAATCTTGGTTGCCCCATATTTTTCCCTTAAGCGGGGTTTTTCAATTTTCCCGGTTGGATTGCGGGGCACCTGGTCGAAAATAACCTTCCGCGGACGTTTGTACCGGGGCAAGGCAAGGCAGAAAGTGTTGATCTCTTCTTCACTGCTTTGCACGCCCGGCTTTAGTTCGATAATCGCCGCCGCGATTTCGCCCAGGCGTTTATCGGGCAGCCCAATAACCGCGGCATCCTTAATCGCCGGATGGGACCGGAGAAAATCTTCCACTTGAACCGGGTAGATGTTTTCGCCACCGCTGATGATGACGTCTTTTTTGCGGTCCACCAAATAAATGAAACCGTCTTCGTCCATCCGGGCCATATCCCCGGTAAACAGCCAGCCGTCTTGCAATACCGCCGCCGTCGCATCCGGATCTCGATAATAGCATTTCATGATGCCGGGTCCCTTGACCGCCAATTCGCCAATCTCGCCCTGAGGCACCTCCCGCCGGTTTTCATCCACAATCTTTACTTCCCATCCGTAGCCCGGTATACCAATGGCCCCAACCTTATGAATGTTCTCTACACCCAAATGAACACATCCCGGTCCAATCGACTCGCTCAAGCCGTAATTGGTATCATATTGATGATTCGGAAAATACTGCTTCCAGCGTTTAATCAAACTGGGCGGAACCGGCTGGGCGCCAATATGCATCAAACGCCACCGGGAAAGGTCATAATCCTCCAGCTTCACGTCTCCTCGTTCGATGGCGTCCAAAATATCCTGTGCCCAAGGGACTAAAAGCCATACAATAGTGATTTTCTCTTCCGAAACGGTACGTAAAATCCAATCCGGCTTAATTCCACGGAGCAATACCGCTTTACTGCCGGAGATCAGGCTTCCGAACCAATGCATTTTTGCCCCGGTATGATACAGCGGCGGAATGCACAAAAAATTATCCTCCCGGGTCTGACCGTGGTGCTTCTGCTCGGTGTAACAAGAGGCCACCAAACTGCGATGGGCATGCAAAATGGCTTTCGGGAAGCCGGTGGTCCCGGAAGAAAAATAAATGGCGGCATCGTCATCGTCGGACAACTCCACATTGGGTTCTTCGGAAGAACAGTTGGCCGTCAGGCGGTCATAGTTTTCCGCAAAAGAGGGGCGGTTTTCCCCGGCAAAAAACAGGGTCTTAATTTGCGGGATCTGATCAAAAATATTTTCAATCCGCCCGATAAACTCCGGTCCGAAAATTAAGGCGGTAGCCTCGGACTGTTCTAAACAGTATTTAATCTCTTCCGCCGAATAACGAAAGTTCATGGGTACCACAACTGCTCCGGCCTTTAAAATGCCGAAGTAAATGGGCAGCCACTCCAGACAATTCATTAATAAAATGGCCACCTTGTCCCCTTTTTTGATACCCCTTTTAATCAGTAAATTCGCCAGCCGATTGGCCTTCTCGTTAAAAACCCGCCAGGTCATATCACGGCGGTATTCCCCGTTGGGATTGTTTTCAATCAGTTCGTATTCGCGCCAGATTACATGATGTCTGTCCTGAAGATCCAGGTTAATCTCGGTCAGACAAATCTCGTTTCCATACAACTGGGCATTTCTGATTAAAAAATCCGTAATGGGCATGATGCTATTCTCCTCCCGTTCTACCATCCTGCAATGGTGGTGTGTATTTACTGCTTAATTATAACAATGAACGCCGCCCTTGCGCAAGGGAGCGACTATGTTATCCAGACTTTGTAATCGGCCCGTCCTGCCGGGAATCATCAGCGACTACGGGCGGCAGCATTTCATCTTTATCAATGGTTTTCAATTGATAAAGGTGAATACTTATCCCGCAGCCGACCAACAGCAAAAAATAGCGGATAGGCCAGTTATTCACCAGTATAATCGATACCGCCAGAGCAAGCCATAAATAAACGGCGGCAATAATCTTGGTGCGTTTCAATACGGCCCGGTGAGTAACATAATTATAGATATAAGCGCCAAAAACCTTATGATTAATCAGCCAGTGGTACAGGCGTTTGGAACTGCGCAAATAGCAGTATGCAGCCAGCAGCAAAAAAGGCGTGGTGGGCAGTACCGGCAAAAACATGCCTATAACGCCTAAGGTTAAGGAGAGACTGCCAACAAAAATCAGCAGGTATTTTTTGATGAATTTGGTCATGGCGCTTTTCTTTCTCCTCTCACACGGTTATTCCCTGCTGGTTTCAAGTTTTTTCCTCCTGGTTTCACATTCTGTTCAAAAAAACACCACCTCATTCCGGTAGTGTTTTACAAAATATTCTACTCTAATGTGTAAAAAATTGCAATGATTGTCACCTTTTTAACGATATCTCTTCGCCAACCAGTCCCGCCAACACTGGCAAACACCGGGCTGAATATAATCCCAAAGGCTCCACTTCCCCTTTCTACTTTTTCTTTCGTCTCGCTTTTCTGGAGCGACCTGTCGTCAACTGAGTCTTTTGTTTTTGCTTCCGCTCAGGCTCTGCTCCGGACTGATCTGGCTCTTTCCTGGTTCGTTGTCTCTTCGACCGCCCTTTCGGCGTCTCCTTTGCCGACTGCTCTTTCCTCCGGCGATTTCTCAATAGTTTTCCGTCCCAGGCGCCAATACAAGCAAAGAAAACAATCACGGCCAGATATAGCAACAAAAAAGAATTAAATTCTTTGCGCAACAAAGAGCCTAGAAACAAAGCGCCCGGTGCACTAAGCAATATTCCCCATTTCCACGAATAATTCGGAAAAACGAGCCCCAACATGGCACCAACAGCAAAGTAAACCAGCGCAATGGACCCCATGACATTGAACCGTTGTTGCGCTTCAACAACTGCGGAAAGAGAACCAAAAACACCAAAATAGGCGATAAGCAAACCTGCTAGCACGGCGACGACAATCCCTATCAGGTCTCTCATTGTGATGATCAGTGGTTTATTTTTTTCCATATTTTTTGCTTTGTACTCCTTTCAACTGACATACCATAGACAAACAAGCCTGCAAGCTTTTTGCGCTAATCTTTCTATAACTACATCATGCTCAACTACTCCCCTCTTTATTAACTTTTTCTGCCAGCTTCTAATTAGCTTTTTAAGCATATCATATCGTCAAAAAGAAGAATATTCCTGCACAAAAAAGTCCTCAACATATATCAATAATACCGTTAAGGACTTTTCCTTACATACTTCCTTACCAGCCTGCCGCCCAGCCCGCCTAAAGAGGACAAGGCAAAAATGGCCAACATGTAAATCAGGTAGTAAAAATTGAAATTTTTCAGCAGGCATCCAAAAAGGAGGATGATGCCCGGAGCACTGAATAAAATTTGCCCTTTCCAAAAATACCGGGGATCGAAAAGTCCCCATACACCGCCTAATCCGAAATAAAACAGCAGAACCAGGCCAATAGTTATTAAGCGTTCGTTAAGATTATTGCCGGCAAACACAGAAGGAAAAACCCCCAACAAGCTTAGGACAAAACCGGAACCAATGATGTCTACTCCTGAAAACGCTGCCGTACGGTTGTCCTCCATCGATGTCCTCTCCCTTCAAAAAAGCCTCGTTTAATTACTGTATTTGTCATGGCCTTGCCAACTGCCTTTGACCTAGTATTTTACCCACCTTTCACCTTTTTCTCTCGCCAATTCGTATGTTTATTGTAACATGGATTTCGACTTATTTCGACAGCCTTTCACTCCCGCCAATCCTTACATATATCCACCCATTCCCCATAATTGGTATACTGCTCCAACTCAGGAATAGTGAGCTCAATAGCACTGTTACTGCTGCCACAGGCAGGAAACACGGTGGTAAACCGTTTTAACGATTCATCAAGATAAATCTTTACCCCTTCGTTAACGGCAAAAGGACACACGCCCCCCACGGCATGTCCCACCAGTTTTTCAGTCTCCTCCGGTGACAACATTTTTGCTTTAGTCCCAAATTTGCCCTTAAACTTTTGGTTATCAATCCTGGCATCACCGGCGGCCACAATTAGAACACAATGATCATTCACTTTGAAAGACAAGGTTTTGGCAATCCGTTCCGGGGCGCAATTTAACGCCTTGGCGGCCAATTCCACCGTGGCACTGGAAACCTCAAACTCGAGAATTCTTCCCTCCATCCCCCATTGCCGGAAATATGCTCTTACTTTCTCAATCGCCATATGATTACCCCTTTTCCCTAACATTAGTGCTTCTCACAAAACATTACTAATAATTATATTTGCTTTTATCCGTAAACACAACGACTAAGGGCTAAGTAAACAAAGGCGATCATGCTTAGCAAATACAAAAACTGAAGGAAAGGAGAGAGCCTTAATGACCCTCTCCTTTCCCCCTTTTTTTTTCTTTTGGCAATTCAGCTTTGCTTTAATATTTGCCAAACTCTTTGTCGTTAAGGATTATTGTGGCATCCGCCGCATCTTCTTTGGAATGGCCAGACTTTTTCTTGTTTTCGCGCTCATTTGTCTCCTCAAAGGCAGGTGCGCTTTCAAAGGCAGCTGAACTGTCAAAAGCAGAGAAGCCCATTTGTCTAATCCTGAATTTTTCCACCTGTCTCTTGAGAAGTTCAGCTTGCGAGGACAGCTCTTCACTGGCCGAAGCGCTTTCTTCAGAAGTGGCGGAATTCACTTGCACCACTTGGGAAACCTCGACGAGTCCCTGATTAACTTGATTAATACTCAAGCTCTGTTCCTTAGAGGCGATATTAATGCCATCAACAATTTCCGCAACTTGCGTAGCAACATCGACAATCCGGTTCAAAGCTTCTGCCGTATCATTGGCAATCCGGTTCCCACCTTCAATGGTTTTTACTATTGGTGCACTTATCTATATACGGACAGTTTTGGCAAACCGCCGGGTCACTTTTAAATTCACGATAGCCTTCTTTATTTGTTGTTGAGTAAGTTAATACTTGATTATTAGGACAAATTACGCAGTTGTAATACTCATCATAGACATATTCGTGGGGAAAGAAAAAACCTTTTTTCCCCATGGGACGTTTATATGGGGTAGAGGGGTTACGACCATCATCTATTATTTTTTTGCATATCCAAGGCGTTTTATAGCCAAAATCTAGTGCAACTGTTTTTACTTCCGGAAATTCTTTTGTTACATTGTCGTATACGCTATCAAATACAATACTATCATGTACGTTGCCAGGAGTAACTTCACATTCTAAAATAAAATTCCTTTTATCACAGGCAACATGAGCTGTATAAGCAAATTCTACTTTATGTTCACCTTTATGAAAAAGACCGCAATCCGGATCGGTAGTTGATACGGTTATTTCTTTTGTTCCTCCTGTGGAAATATCGTTATCATCATCGTTTTTTAAAGGTTTCTTGCCTCTTTGCAAACGATCCTGATTGATTTCCTCTCGTAATTGGACATCATAATTGCGGGCTGTCTTTTGTGCTAATATTTTGCGATTCTTCTTTTTGTTCGCGTTAGCTTTGATATGAGTTGCATCTATGAAGATAGTGCTTGCATCCACAAACCCCTTTTTAACCGCTTCATCCAATATCCAGGTGAAGATTTTTTCGAATATTTCACTCGGCAATCTAGTAGCAAAAGCGTAGCTCACTGTTGCAAAATGCGGGATCTTTACACTTAAATCAAAACCTAAGAACCAACGGTAAGCTATATTCATATCAATTTCTTTTACGGTTTGCCTTAGTGTTTTTATCCCATATAAATGCTGAATTAATACCATTTTAACCAGAATAACAGGATCTACTGCCGGTCTGCCGTTATCTTCACAATACAGATGTTCTACCATATCATAGATTTTGTTAAAATCCACTGCT
>Ga0208564_1001621_pt1 | contig 18694 bp, 16 predicted proteins | sample AD_UKC073_MetaG_FD_184439 | JGI IMG/M metagenome (GOLD analysis project Ga0208564, IMG submission 184439) | Active sludge microbial communities of municipal wastewater-treating anaerobic digesters from USA - AD_UKC073_MetaG (SPAdes) (version 2) | ecosystem: Engineered > Bioreactor > Anaerobic >... | reverse complement strand
CCAGCGGCTGCACCCGCGCATCATCGAGGTCGGCCTGCACCCGGACGGCAGCATGCGCGACCGCCACCTGTGGCACCTGCCGCCGCTGGCGCCCCGGCTGTACGCGCTGCGCATGGATGCCGAACTGGATTTCGCCTCGGCCAGCACACTGGAGCGTAACATCAGCAGCCACCTGGCCCGGCACCCCGGCATCCGCCATGTCTGCCTGTTCGCGCAGCCCATCAACCGCATCGACGTGACGGGGGTGGAGGCCTTCCGCAGCATCCACCAGCTGCTGCGCAGCCAGGGCGTGACGCTGCACATCAGCGGCATGAAGCTGCCGGTGGAGGCTGTGCTGCGCCGCTCGGGCGACCTGGCCGAGGGCCCCAGCCTGCACCTGTACCGCACGGATGTGGAAGCGCTGGCGGCATTGCAGACGATTCACCCGGAAACCACACCATGATGGACGCCATCACTTCTTCCCTGCCGATGGCCATGGCCATCCTGGTGTCATCGGTCCCGCTGATAGCGGTGACGCTGATCCTGGTGGCACAGCACCAATGGCCGCCGGCGCTGGCTTTCCTCTCGGGCTGGGCCGGTGGCATGGCGGTGGTGGGCGGGCTGACGCTGGTGCTGTCACAGCAAAGCGCGGCAGCCGGCGAACGTGGCCCTGTGGCCTGGATGGGGCTGCTGCGGGCGGGCGTGGGGGTGCTGCTGCTGGTCCTGGCCTGGAGACAGTGGCGGGCGCGCCCTCGCGAGCCCGCCACTGCGACGCTGCCCAAGTGGATGGACATGGTCGAAAGCCTGAGCACCCCCAAGGCCCTGGGCCTGGGCTTTGCCCTGGTGGCGGTGAACCCCAAGAACCTGATGCTGACAGTGTCGGGGGCCATGGCCATTGCCGCATCCGAGGCCACGCGCTCGGCCCACTGGGCCGCACTGGGCATTTTTGGGCTTGTGGCCACGGCGGGCGTTGCCAGCCCCGTCCTGGTTCACTGGGCTGCTGGTGAGCGCAGCGCTGCGGTGCTGGCGGCGATGAAGAAGTGGATCGTCCGCCACAACGCCGTGATCGTGAGCATCGTACTCCTGCTGCTGGGGGCCGTGCTGCTGAGCAAGGGCCTTACCCAGATGGCCCACATGCACCAGCTGCCGGGCTTGCCTCTGCGCTGAAGAAGCCGCCCGGAAACCCCTCTCAGACCCGCCACTTCTCCAGCAGCTTTTCCACGCCCAGACCGTCATAGCCCTCAAAGGGCTGGTGGATCCACGGGTTGGTGGCCAGGAATTCAACCGAATAGTCCGCGGTGAAGGTGGAGACCCCCTTGGTCCAGATCACCGCGCTGCGCAGCTCGGTGATGGGGCTGTAGTTGGTCTTGAGCATGTTGATGACGGCCTTGAGCGTATGGCCCGAGTCCGCCAGGTCATCCACCAACAGCACCCGGCCGGCGATCTCGCCCTTGGGTGTGGTGATGAAACGGGCAATGTCCAGGTGCCCCTGCACGGTGCCGGCTTCGGCGCGATAGGAACTGGTGGACATGATGGCCAGCGGCTTGCTGAAAATGCGGCTCAGGATGTCACCCGGGCGCATGCCCCCACGGGCAAGGCACAGGATGGTGTCGAACTCCCAGCCCGACTGGTGCACCTTGATGGCGAGCTTTTCGATGAGGTTGTGGTACTCGTCGTAGCTTACGTACAGATGTTTTCCGTCTTCAGTCAGCATGCAGATGCTCCCATTTCAATAGCTATATGTCGGCGTACTTACTGGGCAAAGTGCCAATTTTTTGACAAAATGCCCTCAGAATCATCCCAGGTAGGGATGGCGCTGCATGATCGTGTGGTCGCGGTCGGGGCTGGTGGAGATCAGGTGGATCGGCACCCCGGTCACGTGGGCAATACGCTGCAGGTACAGGCGTGCATTGACCGGCAGCTTGTCGTAATCGGTCACCCCCACGGTGGAATCAGTCCAGCCTTCCAGGGTTTCATAGATCGGCTTGCAGCGCTCGATGTCATCCGCGCCCATGGGCAGGATGTCGACGATTTCGCCATCCAGCTCATACCCCGTGCACAGCTTCAATTCCTTCAGGCCGTCGAGCACGTCGAGCTTGGTGATACACAGGCCGGTCAGGCCATTGACCTGGGCGCTGCGCTTGAGCAGGGCCGCGTCGAACCAGCCGCAGCGGCGGCTGCGCCCAGTGGTCACACCTTTCTCGGCGCCCACGGTGCTCATGTGGTAGCCGGGGGTGCCGGGCACTTCCCAGTCCAGCTCGGTGGGGAACGGGCCGCCCCCCACGCGGGTGCAGTAGGCCTTGGTGATGCCCAGGATATAGTGCAGCATGCCCGGGCCCACACCAGCGCCAGCGGCGGCGTTGCCGGCCACGCAGTTGCTGGAGGTGACATAGGGGTAGGTACCATGGTCCACGTCCAGCAGCGTGCCTTGTGCGCCTTCAAACAGCAGGTTGGCACCGTTGCGGTGGGCTTCGTTCAGCTCGCGCGACACGTCCGCCATCATGGGCTTGAGCAGCTCGGCGTGTTTCATCGCCTCGTTGAACACGGTGTCGAAATCGATGGCAGCTGCGCCCAGCACCTGCGTGAGCACATGGTTGTGCAGCTCCAGCAGCACCTTGAGCTTCTCGGCGAAGCGCTCGGGGTGCTTCAGGTCCTGCACGCGCAATGCGCGGCGAGCGATCTTGTCTTCGTAGGCGGGTCCAATGCCACGGCCGGTGGTGCCGATCTTCTCAGTGCCACCTTTTTCACGGAAAGCCTCGCGGGCAATGTCCAGCGCCGCGTGGAAGGGCAGGATCAGCGGGCAGGCCTCGCTGATGCGCAGGCGCGAACGCACCTCGACGCCGGCCTTCTCCAGCCCTTCGATTTCCTCGAACAGCTTGGCAGCCGACAGCACCACTCCGTTGCCGATGTAACACTTCACGCCCGCACGCATGATGCCGCTGGGGATCAGGTGCAGCGCCGTCTTGACGCCGTTGATGACCAGCGTGTGACCGGCGTTGTGGCCGCCCTGGAAGCGGACCACGCCCTGGGCGCTTTCCGTCAGCCAATCGACCAGCTTGCCCTTCCCTTCGTCACCCCACTGGGTTCCCACGACCACGACATTGCGGCCAGCCACCTGAGTGCTTGTGTTGCTCATCTCGAATTTCCGATAATCAAATAGGTTGCACAGTCCATTGGCCCGCAAGGTTCACCAGCTCGCGGTCGCACAGGAATTCATCAATCTCGCTGGCTGCACCCGGCAGCACACACACCACCGTCTCACCCTGCGCACGCAACTGCGCAATGGCTTGGCGCAGCACGGGCGTGTCGCTCCAGGGCGCACGGATGGCCGCTCGCAGGGGACGCGCGGGGGCCACCGCCACCAGATCGCGCAGGTCGAGGCTGAAGCCCGCTGCCGGGCGGTTGCGCCCAAACACCGCGCCTACCTCGTCGTAGCGCCCACCGCGCACCAAGGCGTCACTGGCGCCCGGCACGTAGATCGCAAAACGGGCACCGCTGTAATAGGCATAACCGCGCAGGTCGGCCAAGTCGAAACTGGCACGCGCACCCTGCACCTGGGAGGCCAGTTGCTTCAGCTGGGTCAGCACGGCGGCCATCTGGGGCACATCGCCCAGCACCCGGGCTGCTTCGTCCAGCACAGCGGCGTCGCCATACAACTCCAACAGCGCCAGCAGCCCGTCGCGTGCGCGGGCAGGCAGGCCACGGGTGGCATCGGCGAGTTCGCTGCGGTCCTTGGTGGCCAGGGCTCCGTGGACACGCGCCAGGGTGGCGGCATTCGCCTGCGTGCTGGCCAGCAGCAGCCGGGCAATACGCGCATCGCCCAGGTCCACGCTGGCGTCCTGCACACCGGCGGACTGCAGGCAGTCCAGGGCCAACAGCAAGGCTTCCTGGTCGGCCTCGATGCCGGCATGACCGTAGATTTCGGCGCCGAACTGCAGGGGTTCGCGCGTGGCGTGCGGGCGGTCGGGACGGGTATGCAGCACCGGGCCGCAGTAGCACAGGCGCGCCACACCCTGGCGGTTGAGCAGGTGGGCGTCGATGCGCGCCACCTGCTGGGTGGTGTCGGCACGCAGGCCCATCATGCGGCCCGAGAGCTGGTCTACCAGCTTGAAGGTCAGGAGGTCTAAGGCTTCCCCGGTGCCGGTGAGCAGGGATTCAAGGTGCTCCAGCAGAGGCGGCATGACCAGTTCGTAGCCATAGCCACGGGCAGTATCAAGCAGCTTGCGACGGAGTTCTTCGATGCGGCGCGCCTCGGAGGGCAGCACATCGGCGATGTGATCCGGCAGGACCCAGGCAGACATGGAATTGTGTGGGCTGTTAAAAACGAGATTCTACAGGGATGGAATAAACCAAGCCCCATGCCGCTGCGCGGCTCCCCCTTCTCTCGCTTCGCGGGAAGGGGGCGACACCAGTGTGGCCGGGCGAAAAGCCCGTTCCACGGCGTCTGCTGGTATGACGGCCCCCGCAGGGGGCAGCAACCGGCCTTACTTCTTGGGCGCAGGCGCAGCCGGTGCGGCGTTGCCGCCCCGGAAGATGCGGAAGAAGTCGGACGAGGACGGGTCCAGCACCATCACATCGCTCTTCTTGTTGAAGCTGGCGCGGTAGGCGTCCAGGCTGCGGTAGAACTGGGCGAACTGCGGATCCTTGCCGAAAGCCTCGGAGAACTGGCGGGCCGCATCAGCGTCCCCTTCGCCCTTGACCTTCTGGGCTTCGCGGTAGGCGTCGGCGAGGATCACTTCACGCTGGCGGTCGGCATCGGCGCGGATCTTTTCGCCTTCAGCTGCACCAGTGGAACGCAGTTCGTTGGCCACGCGCTTGCGCTCGGCCTCCATGCGGCGGTACACCGACTCGGTAATGGCCTCGACGTAGTCCACACGGGTGATACGCACGTCCACGATCTCGACGCCCCAGGGCTTGTTGCCCGCAGTGACGATCTCCTGCACCTCCCGCTTCACGTCGGCCATGAGGGCTTCCCGCTTGCCGGACAGCAGTTCACGCACGGTACGGCGGTTGATCTCTTCCTGGAACGCGTTGCGCACCACGCGGTTGAGCTGGTTGGCACCGGCGCTCTCGTCCAGGCCTACGTTACGGATGTACTGCGACGGGTCGGTGATACGCCAGCGGATGAACCAGTCGATCACCACACGTTGCTTTTCAGCCGTCAGCATGGGCTCGGAATCGGCACTCTCCAGCGTCAGCAGACGTTTGTCGATGTAGGACACGTTCTGGAACGGCGGTGGCATCTTGAAGTTGAGCCCCGGCTCGGTGATCACATTCTTGATCTGGCCCAATTGGTAGACCACGCCAAACTGACGCTGGTCCACCACAAACAGGGTGGAACTCGCCAGTGCCAGCAGCACCAGGATGGTGGAAGCAATAAAACCAATTCTGTTCACGTTGTCACTCCTGGCCTAGCGCGTATCGCGTTCACGCGTGCGGGCGGCATCCCGCGTCCTGGCATCTGCCGCTGCTGCGACGGCTGCAGCCGGTGCGGGTGCTGGTGCGGGGCTGCCTGCTGCAATCCCCTCGGCTGTTGCCGCGGCAGAGCCGGTCATCTGCATGATGCGGTCCAGGGGCAGGTGCAGCAGGTTAGCGCCCTGCTTGGAATCCACCACCACCTTGGTCACATTGCCCATGACCTGTTGCATGGTTTCCAGGTACATCCGGTCGCGGGTGACCTGCGGGGCCTTCTGGTACTCGGCCAGGACCGAGCGGAAGCGCTGCGAATCACCGGTGGCCTGCGCCACGATGCGGGCGCGGTAGGCTTCCGACTCTTCGCGCAGGCGAGCGGCGGCGCCGGCAGCACGCGGAATCACGTCGTTGGCATAGGCCTGGGCTTCATTGCGAGCGCGTTCGCGTTCCTGGCCGGCCTTGAGCACGTCGTCAAACGCGGCCTGCACCTGCTCGGGTGGCCGTACACCGGTCTGCTGCAGGTTAATGCCCACCACTTCGATGCCTACCTTGTAGCGGTCGAGCATGGTCTGCATCAACGTACGCACGCGGGGCGCAATCTGGTCACGTTCTTCCGCCAGGGCGGCGCTCATGGGCATGTTGCCCACCACCTCGCGCACGGCGGTTTCTGCGGCCTGCACCACGGCACCAGCCGGGTCCTTGCTTTCAAAAAGGTAGGCACGCGCATCATTCAGACGGTATTGCACAGCAAACTTGATTTCGACGATGTTCTCGTCAGCAGTCAACATGGCGGATTCACGCAGGCCCGTGGCCTTGATGATGTTGTCGCGCCCCACATCCACAGCACGGATCTGGGTGACGAACACCAGTTCATGCCGCTCGATGGGGTATGGCAGGCGCCAGTTAAAACCGGCCCCCACCGTGGATTTGTAACTGCCGAAGCGGGTGATGACCGCCTGCTGGCCTTCCTGCACGATGAAAAAACCGGTGCCCAGCCAGATCAACACAGCCACCAGGGCAATCAGGCCCAGGCCATAACCCGCACTCTTCATGTCGGGCTGGAAGCCTCCACCGCCACCTCCTGATGAACGGCCTCCGCCATTGCGGTTGCCACCGAACAAACCACCCAGCTTGCGGTTGAAATCGCGCCACAACTCATCCAGATCCGGAGGACCCTGGTTGGCATCCGTATTGCGCGGCCGCTGCGGCTGCGCTGGGGGAGTGGCACCAGGGCGGGGGGAAGACGGCGGTTCCGTGCGGTTGTCCGACGCACCGGCATCGTCATCGCTGCGGCCCCAGCGGGGGTCGTTCAGATTGAACATGCCCCGGATGCGCCTTGGAAGTGCGGCCCAGCGGATTGCCGGTAATTCAAGATTCATTCGAAGTTCTCTTCTAGGGTCGTTACTGCCCCGATTGTGCCCAATCAGGCCTGCGGACTTTCCAATTCAGGACCACCTTCAAGGGTCATCCCGGTGGAGCCGGCATGCGCCACTGCGGCCTGCGTGAGGGCATCCCGCAGGGCCTGCAGCCCATCACCCGCCCGTGCGCTAACAAAAAAGCGGGGTACCTGCACGCCGTCCAGTTCGTAGACATCCTGCAGATGGGCTGGCCTGCGCTCATTTTCAAGGGCATCGGTCTTGTTGAAGACCAGTATCTGCGGCACATGGGCCGCACCAATCTCACCCAGAACCCGCTGCACCTCGGCGATCTGCTCGGGGAAGTTGGGGTTGGCGGCATCCACCACGTGGAGCAGCAGGTCGGCATCCACCGCCTCCTGCAGCGTGGCCTCGAAGGCATCGATCAGTCCGTGCGGCAGGTCCCGGATGAACCCCACCGTGTCGGACAGGGAAACCGATCGGCCAGCCTCCCCCAGATACAGCTGGCGGGTGGTGGTATCGAGAGTGGCGAACAGCTGGTCTGCGGCATAGGCACGGGCCTTCACCAGCGCGTTGAACAGCGTGGATTTGCCCGCATTGGTGTACCCCACCAGCGAGATATTGAAGGTGTCGCGACGCTCGCGCTGGCGGCGCTGCGTCTGCCGCTGGCGCTTGACCTTGTGCAGCCGCTCCTTGATGCGTTTGATGGCATCGCTGATCATGCGGCGGTCAAGCTCGATCTGCTTCTCACCAGGGCCGCCGCGCATGCCGATACCACCGCTCTGGCGCTCAAGGTGTGACCACCGCCGCACCAGGCGGGTACTGATGTACTGCAGACGTGCCAACTCCACCTGCAACTTGCCTTCGTGGCTGCGCGCCCGCTGGGCAAATATCTGCAGAATCAGCAGCGTACGGTCATTAACAGGGAGTTCCAGGTGGCGCTCAAGATTGCGCTGCTGGGCAGGGCTGAGGGCTTGGTCGAAAAGTACTTCCTGGACGCCATGTTGCTGGGCCAGGAAGCGGATTTCATCGGCCTTGCCGCTACCCACGAACAGGGCGGCATCAGGCGCCTTGCGCTTACAAACCACCCGCACCACAGGCTGCATGCCGGCGGTCTGGGCTAGCAGACCCAACTCCTCCAGCGCACCGTCAAAATGGGGCAAGCCCAAATCCACCCCAACCAGCAGCACAGGGGTGGCAGGCGTGGAGGAAGAGGATGACGAACTCAAGGCCGCACGCCTCGCTGCAAGGACATACGATCAGCGGGCCGGCGCAACTCAGGAGGCAGCGGAATCAGCGTCAGCGCCTTCAGCGGTAGAGAAATTGACAGCACGACCGGGAACGATGGTCGAAATGGCGTGTTTGTATACCATCTGGGTCACCGTGTTGCGTAGCAACACGACATACTGATCGAAAGACTCGATCTGCCCCTGCAACTTGATACCGTTGACGAGGTAAATCGACACCGGCACATGCTCCCTGCGCAGTGCGTTCAGAAAGGGATCTTGCAAAAGCTGGCCTTTGTTATTGCTCACGATATTCTCCGTGTTCAAAAAATATTGTTGTAAAACACGACCTTACCACAGCAATTCGGTCACATTCAGCAAATCGTACGAAACCCCTACAAATTGGCAGACCAAGGACTGGTTTCGCAAGCGCGCCGGGTCAGCCTTCACCCTTGTGGGCAAAGGGATTGTCGGAAGTTTTCATCTGGATACGCAGCGGGGTACCCACCAGGTTGAATTCCTTGCGGAAACGGGCCTCCAGGAACCGCTTGTAGGCCTCGGTCACGTGCTCGAGCGAATTGCCGTGGATCACGATCACCGGCGGGTTCATGCCCCCCTGGTGCGCATACCGCAGCTTGGGCCGGAACATGCCGCCACGCTGCGGACTCTGGAACTGCACGGCCTCCAACAACAGCCGGGTGAGCACGGGCGTGGACATCTTGCAAGTGGCAGACCGGTGAGCCTCGGCGATGGATGTCCACAAAGGCGCCAACCCCAGTCGCTTCTTGGCCGAAATGAAATGGATGGTGGCGAACTTAAGGAAGGGCAGGCGTGTCTCGATGGAGCGCTGCACCAGTTCGCGCTGGTAGGCATCCACCGCGTCCCATTTATTTACCGCCACCACCACGGCGCGACCGCTTTCCAGGATGAATCCTGCGATATGGGCATCCTGGTCAGTCACGCCCTGCTCTGCGTCCAGCAACAGCAGCACCACGTTGGCAGACTCGATGGCCTGCAAAGTCTTGACTACGGAGAACTTCTCAATGGCTTCGAACACTTTGCCCTTGCGGCGCAGGCCGGCCGTGTCGATCAGCTCGAACTTCTGGCCATTGCGCTCGAAAGGCACCGTGATGGCGTCCCGGGTGGTGCCCGGCATATCGAAGGCGACCAGCCGCTCTTCGCCCAGCCAGGTGTTGATCAACGTGGATTTGCCTACGTTGGGACGCCCTGCCACCGCCAGTTTGATGGTGTCGGTTTCGCCTTCGGCTCCTTCTTCATCCAGTTCTGGCAGGTGCAGAGGCTCCAGCGCCAAGTCCACCAAGCTACGGATACCCTGTCCATGGGCAGCGGACACCGGGAATACGTCGCCCAGGCCCAACTCATAGAACTCACCCAGCTGGCTACCTTCCTTCATACCTTCGGCCTTGTTGGCCGCAAGCACGCAGGGCTTGCCCAGGCGGCGCAGGTAACCGGCGATATCGTGGTCCTGGGCCGACAGACCTCCACGCGCATCAACCACGAAAATGACCACATCCGCCTCGGCCACGGCCTGCTGGGTCTGGCGCGCCATCTCCTTGTAGATACCGCTGGTGGCATCCGGCTCGAAGCCACCCGTGTCGATGACAATGTACTCGCGCTTGCCCTGGCGGCCGCTGCCGTAGTGGCGGTCGCGTGTCAGCCCTGCGTAGTCCGCCACAATGGCGTCACGCGACTTCGTCAGACGGTTGAAAAGTGTCGACTTGCCGACGTTGGGGCGCCCTACAAGGGCGATGACTGGCTTCATGGATCAGCTTACGTTCATTCAGGGCGGAAGCCGAAGACCCCACCCTTTTGGGTCACCACCACAAGGGTGTCTCCCGCTACCACCGGGGCCGCCGCAATCGCGGAACCATCGGTGGACAGGCGGTTCAGGGGACTGCCGTCTTCTCTTGAGAGCAAGTGGACCAGGCCGGTGTTGTCACCCACCACCACCGAGCGGCCCAAAGCAAGGGGCGCAGTCAGGCGGCGGTATTGCAGGCGATCACTCACCCAGGCACGCTCCCCATCCGCCCGTTTCCAGGCCACCAGCTTGCCGTCGCTCTCGGTACCGAACACCAGGGATTCGTCGCCATGCAGTCCTTCAAAACCATCCGCGGGCTTGGTCCACAGCACGGTACCCCGCTGTGCATCCACGCAACCCACCCCCATCTGGAATGCCCGAGCACAGACCACAGGCCCGACGCGGCTGGTGCGTCCGACCAGATCGACCAGTCGCTCCACATCATTGGTGCCACGCGGTGCGCCGATAGGAGCTTCCCAGCGGACGCTGCCATTCATCGGATTCAAGCCCGTGAGCCGGCTGGACAGCCCCACCAGCAGCGTGTCACCCACAGCCAGCAGCACACCGGGCTGGCGCAGCACGAGGGCATCGCCGCCAGGACGCTGCTGCACCCACAGCCGGCGACCGGTTTGCCCATCCAATGCGGTCACTGACCGGTCTGCCGCCAGGACAAAAACCCGCCCTCCGGCCACCAGCGGTGCGGTATAGACCTGGGCCGGCAGCTTCTGCCGCCACAGCTCCTTGCCGTCGGCAACGGCGATCACTTCGTTGGTACGCGCCACCACAGCTGCCGTCTTGCCGTCACTACCGGCCGCAGCCGTCAGAGGCACGCCCAGCGACACGCGCCAGAGATCGCGGCCAGTATGGGCGTCGATGGCCGCCAGCGTGCCATCGCTGCTGGCCAGGGTCACCGTGGTGCCCGTCACATGGACATCCAGGGGGAAATTGATGGCGGCCAACTGCGCCGTCCAGGCGGAACGCACACCCACGATGGCCGTGTTGGCCGGCAGCTCGGCCGGCTTAGGTTTGGCCGGACCACTCGAACAGGCGACCAGGGAGGCCGCCATCAGCACGGTGGCGGCAAAAGCTCCAACCACGCGGCCGGATACAGAACGGTGATCCGGAAACATCACTTGGCAGCCTCCGTGGCCTTGGGCTCGACACCCAGCGCATTCAGTTTGATCTCGACCAGACCCCGGTACTCGTGGCGCTCGGTGAATTTCTGGTAGGCCGTGGTGTAGGCAGCAACAGCCTCGGCCTTTTTGCCCTGCAGTGCCAGGATGTCCCCCCGGCGGTCTGCAGCCAAGGCTTCAAACTCCTTGGGGAACGGCGCCTGCAGCTGCTGCAGGGCTTCGTCGTAGGCCTTGGCCTCGACCAGCACACCGGCCAGACGCATACGCGCGATAGCCTGGTATCCAGGATCCGCAGACTTCTCAGCCACCCAGGCCAGCGCACTCTTGGCTGCGGCCGTACCTTCCGTGGTCTTCTGGCCATCCAGCACCTTGGCGGCCAGCAGGCCCGCCTGCTGTGCATAGGTCGTACTGCCGAACTTCTCGCGGATGTCCGAAAAGGAGCGCTCCACCCGCGCTACATCCCCTGCAGCCACGGCGCGTTCTACTTCGTCGTAGAGGGCGGAAGCCTTCACGGCCTGCGTACGCTGCCAGTATTGGTAACCGTTCCAGGCAGTGAAAGCCCCCAGCACCACCACCAGCAAGCCAGTGATCAGGGTGCCCCAGCGGGTCCAGAAATGCTTGAGGGCGTCAAGCTGCTCTTGTTCTTCGAGGTCGAGATGATTTGCCATGTAGATAAGGAATTGCTGTCTCAGGATTGTAGGGTGGCGGCCCAGGCACTCACATCGGCCAGTGGGCGCGCCACCTGCGGCGTACCCGCTTGGCGCAGGGGCTTGACCAGAACCTCGCCTCGGGCCAGTTCGTCTGCACCAAATACCAGGGCATACATAGCGCCACTGCCGTCAGCCTTCTTGAACTGGGACTTGAAGCTACCCAGGCCGTCGACAGTGCCCGCATGCATCTGCACCTTCACGCCTTGACTCCGCAGCTGCTGCAGTACCCGCAGGGCCACGGGCATCGCAGTGGCATCCGGTACCACGGCATAGGCATCAGGCACGGGCACCGGAACTGCCTCGCCCTGCTCCTTGATGAGGTCCAGCACCCGCTCCACCCCCAGCGCCCAACCCACGGCCGGTGCAGCCTTGCCACCGATCTGCACGATCAGGTCGTCATACCGGCCGCCCGCACAGACCGTGCCCTGCGCACCTAGCCGGTCGGTGACGAACTCGAACACAGTGAGGTTGTAGTAGTCCAGGCCACGCACCAACCGGGGGTTGATGGTGTAGCCAATGCCGTTCGCGTCCAAAATGGCACGCAGGCCATCAAAATGCGCCAGCGATTCTGGTCCCAGGAAGTCCATCAGGCGCGGAGCGGCCTCCACAATGGATTTCATCGCCGGGTTCTTGGTGTCCAGAATCCGCAAGGGGTTGGTATAGAGGCGCCTGCGCGCGTCTTCATCCAACTGGTCTGCATGTTGCTCCAGGTGGGCAATCAGTTCTGCCCGGTGGCGAGCACGCTCTGCCGGCTGCCCCAGGCTGTTGAGCTCCAGGCGCACATCCGTCAGGCCAATGGCCTTCCAGAGAGCAGACGCCAGCAGGATCAGCTCTGCATCCACTTCAGGGCCGGTAAAGCCCAATGCTTCTGCACCGATCTGGTGGAATTGACGATAGCGCCCACGCTGCGGCTTCTCGCGCCGAAACATCGGACCCATGTAATAGAGCCGCTTGCCACCGTCGTACAGCATGTTGTGCTCGACAACAGCGCGCACCACGCCAGCGGTGTTCTCTGGCCGCATAGCAAGGTGTTCGAACTGGCCGTGTTTGTCCGACCGGTCTTCGAAGGCATACATTTCCTTTTCGACGATGTCGGTCACCTCGCCGATGCCCCGCACAAACAGGGCCGTCTGCTCCAGAATAGGTGTGCGGACATTGCGGTAAGCATACCGTGCCATCAGTTCGCGCACCAGCGATTCCAGCCACTCCCAGCGGGCTGACTCAGGGGGCAGGATGTCGTTCATGCCTTTGACAGCGCTCAGCTTCTCCACCCGCGCAGTGGCAGGTGCTGGGCTGGCCGGGGCAACGCCGGGGCGCTCCGGGCTTGCAGAGTTCAGGTTTTCAGCCATGGATAATTTCAGACTGCGTCGGCCGCCACTGGGCTGCCGTAACGCTTTTCAATATAGGACTCGACCAGTTGGTGGAACTCGTTGGCGATGTTCTCTCCCCGCAGGGTCAGTGCCTTCTCTCCGTCGATAAACACCGGCGCGGCAGGCGCCTCACCGGTACCAGGAAGGCTGATGCCAATGTCGGCATGTTTGCTCTCCCCAGGGCCATTCACGATGCAGCCCATCACGGCCACTTTGAGCTTTTCGACTCCTGGGTACTTGCTGCGCCAGACTGGCATCTGCGCACGCAGGAAGTCGTCAATCTGCTTCGCCAGTTCCTGGAAGGTGGTGCTGGTAGTACGTCCGCATCCTGGGCAGGCGGTCACACTCGGCACAAAGGCACGCAAGCCCAATGACTGCAGGATTTCTGACGCAATCACCACTTCCTGTGTGCGGGGCTCACCAGGCTGCGGCGTCAGCGACACCCGAATGGTGTCGCCAATACCGTCCTGCAATAGCAGAGACAGCGCGGTCGCCGAGGCCACTGTACCTTTGGTGCCCATGCCGGCCTCTGTCAGTCCCAGGTGCAGCGCATAGTCGCAGCGCTGCGCCAGGGCGCGATAGACAGACACCAAATCCTGTACGCCACTGACTTTGCACGAAAGCAGTATCTGCGAACCATCCATCCCCATCTGCTCAGCTCGTTGTGCGGACTCAATGGCCGAGGTAATCAGCGCCTCGTACATGACTTGCCGGGCATCCCAGGGCTGGGTTCGACGGCTGTTGTCGTCCATCAGGCTGGCCAGCAGCTCTTGGTCCAGGCTCCCCCAGTTCACACCGATACGCACGGGCTTGTTCCAGCGCATGGCAGCATCGATCATCTGGCCGAACTGCTTGTCCCGCTTATCGCCTTTACCTACGTTGCCAGGGTTGATACGGTACTTCGACAGCGCCTCGGCGCAGGCGGGGTACTCTGTCAGCAGACGGTGTCCGTTGTAGTGGAAGTCGCCGATCAGGGGCACGTCTATGCCCATGCGGTCCAGCTGCTCGCGGATGTAGGGGACAGCCGCCGCTGCCTCGGGAGTGTTAACCGTGATACGCACCAGCTCCGAGCCGGCCAGGGCCAGTTCCTTGACCTGGATCGCGGTACCAATGGCATCCACGGTGTCGGTATTGGTCATGGACTGCAGCCGCACGGGCGCACCGCCACCCAGCGTGACCACCCGCGAACCCCAGACTGCCCTCGCCTGCCGTGTGGCACGCGACTGCGGTGCGGCGATGTCGATCGGTTTGTCTGACGGCATCTTCCTGTTCCTCACTACTGCGCGACGAATCGCACGACCTTACCGCCTGACGACGAAAGGTCCATCGGCTTGCCGTGCACACGCACATCCACAGCATCAGCCCGACCGATCACCACGGACAACGGGGGGCGGGCAGTCACGTTGGCCACCTCACCAGCCAGCATGGTCTTCTGCAACACCACCACATTCTGCGCATCCGTTACCCGGACCCAGGCCTCACCCTTGGCCTGCAGCACCAGCCATTCCGCTGTACTGACAGCAGCAACTGCTGGCACTGGTGTCGATGCCGGCGGGGCTGCCATCACAGGTTCGGGCAATGCCGCTGAGGCCAAAGGCAAAGCTTGCACAGGTGTCACAACGGAGGCAGCAGGGACAACAACTTCCGGCGCCGAAGAAGGGGAAGCCAGAAACTGCCCTCCCCAGCCACGGACCTGCGGCCAGAAAATGATCACTACAGCACCCAGCAGCAACAACAAGACACCCCACATGAGAGGACGAGACATCCACTCCTGCACCAAAGGAGACTGGCGACCCTGGTCCAGCCGAACCGATGTAAGACCTGCGGCAGCGCCCCCCACAGGCCGCTCTACCCGGGTGGTCGGTGGCAGTTTTGCCAGGATGGGCTCTGGCGCCACCTTGAGATGACGGCAGATGCTGGAGACGAGAGCCCGAACAAACACGCGGTCAGGCAAGGCAGACAGGTCACCACCCTCCAGCGCCACCAGCTTGGCCACCGGCACCTTCAAGGACGCCGCCAGCACCTCGATGCGCAGCCCTGCGGCCTCACGCGCTTCACGCAGCAAGGCTCCAGCCTCTGCGGGAGCCTCATGCGAGGGCTGCCTTGGCTCGTCTTCCGCCATCAAGACTTCATTCATTAAAAGCACCCCGCTCGTACGCTGCGAGCTCTTTGGACACAGGGAAACGGCGACGCAACTGGCTTGCCAGTTGCGACATGGCGACCGAATCATTCAACTGACGCTCGACCTTGATGCCCAGCCACAGGGACTCTGCATTGGCATATTCACCGTTGTTCAGGCGCCGGATATAGAACTGCGCACGGGCATAGTCTCCGCGCGCGAACAGCAACTGGGCCAGGTTGTAGCCGGTAATCGGGTTCCCGGCATCAAGCTCATAGGCGCGGAGCAGGGTCCGCTCCGCGTCGGCCGGCTGGCCCGCGCTAATCTGGCACAGCCCCTGGGCCATGAAGGTTTTGGACTTTTCGGTGTAAGAAGGATTGGCCACTGCCTGCGAAAACAGCTTGTCCCCTTCGGGGTAGCGCTTTTGCTGGCACATCAGCCAGCCATAGTTGTGGTGGGCGCCAGCATCCCGTGGATTGAGAGAGATCGCACGGCGAAAGCTCTCTTCCGCAAGCCCCGGCTCGTTCATGCGCATGTAGATCAGGCCGCGCAGGTTATAGGAGTCTGCAAATGTCGGATCAATCGCGATCGCCTGCTTCAACTCATCCAGCGCCACCGTGGTCTGGCCCTGCTCGAAATAACTGCCCGCCAGTTGAAGGCGGATACGGGCCCGGCGACGAATCTCGGGCTCGTCAAAGGCGGTCATCGGCTCGGCCTGGCGCGCACCGGCATCCACGGCGGATGCCACACCCGTGGCACAGCCAGACAAGAGGGAGGTGCCCAGCACGATGGCCAGCACACCGGCTGACAGCACCCACGGGGCAGGCGACTTCAGCGCCGCAAAACCGGTCACGCCAACCACCATGTCACGCCTCCTTCGATCTGGAATCGACTACCTTGACGGGGTGCATGACCACCCGTTGCTGCGCCATCCGCTGTGCCACACGGGTGCGGTCCTGCACCTCTCCTGCCAGCTGGCCACAGGCTGCATCGATATCATCGCCGCGGGTCTTGCGCACGGTGGTGACAATACCAGCATCGCTGAGGATTTTGGCGAACAACTGAACCTGCTCCTTGCTGGAGCGCAAAAGGCCCGAGGCAGGAAACGGATTGAAAGGGATCAGGTTGAATTTGCACCAGGCGCCCCGGTCGGCGCGCGACCGGACCAGCTGCACCAGTTGCATGGCGTGCTCCGGCTGGTCGTTCACACCATCCAGCATGCAGTATTCAAAAGTGATGAAGTCCCGTGGTGCGTGTTCCAGGTAACGCTGGCAGGCGTCCAGCAGTTCATGGATGGGGTACTTCCGGTTCAGCGGCACCAGGTTGTCACGCAGAGGATCATTAGGCGCATGCAGCGACACCGCTAATGCCACCGGACAGTCTTGCGCCAAACGGTCCATCATGGGCACCACGCCTGAAGTCGACACCGTCACCCGCCGCCGCGACAAACCGTAGGCATGGTCATCCAGCATGGTGTGCAACGCAGGCACCAGAGCGCTGTAATTCTGCAGCGGCTCACCCATGCCCATCATGACCACATTGGAGATCACACGATCTTCACGCCCCAGGTGCTTGCGCAGGAAATGCTCGGCAAACCACAGCTGCGCGATGATCTCGCCGGTTGCCAGATTACGGCTGAAGCCCTGGTGCCCGGTGGAGCAGAAACGGCAGCCCACGGCACAACCGGCCTGGGATGAGACACACAGGGTTCCGCGATCGTCTTCCGGGATAAAAACGGCCTCTACGGCATTGCCAGAGCCCACATCGAACAGCCATTTGACGGTGCCGTCGGCAGACAGGTGCTCCGAGATGACTGGCAGGCCTTCAATGCGCGCATGGACTTTGAGTTTTTCACGCAAGGACTTGGCCAGATCGGTCATCTGCTCAAACTCGCGGGCGCCACGCTGGTGGATCCAGCGGAAAAGCTGGACCGCGCGGAAACGCTTTTCGCCCAGACCTTCGCAGAACGCAGCCAAGCCTTCCAGATCAAAATCAAGAAGGTTGGTGGTACTCATGGCGTCAGGAGGACGGGGCGGGCAAACGCCGTGCCGCTGCCTTATATCGGGTTGCATCGAACATCACGGCGATGGTGTCGCAACCCTGGGCAGAACGGTAGGCGTATGCCCTGAAACATCAACGGGAGTAGATGTTCAGGCCGGGGAAGAAGAAAGCCACTTCCACGGCAGCCGTTTCCACAGCGTCGGAACCGTGCACGGCGTTGGCGTCGATGCTGTCGGCGAAGTCTGCGCGGATGGTGCCCGGCTCAGCCTTCTTCGGGTCGGTGGCGCCCATCAGGTCACGGTTCTTCAGCACGGCATTTTCACCTTCCAGCACCTGCACGAACACCGGACCGGACACCATGAAGTCCACCAGATCCTTGAAGAAAGGACGTGCCTTGTGCACGGCATAGAACTGCTCGGCTTCGGCACGGGACAGTTGCACCAGACGGCCAGCCACCACCTTCAGGCCAGCAGCCTCGAAACGGGAGATGATCTGTCCGATAACGTTCTTGGCCACTGCATCGGGCTTGATGATGGAGAGGGTGCGTTCGATAGCCATTGGTATTTTCCTGATCTGTAGGTTCTGAAAACTTTTGCCTATTTGGCAAAGCCTCTCATTTTACTGTGTGGCTTGATGGCCACGGGCTTACCTGTTGAGAAAGTGGGGCATAGGAACGCATTCCCAGCCCCCTCACGGGCTCAGGGACGCCCGCCACGCTTGTTTCCACCGGGGCCGTTGCCACGCCGCTGCCCCTGGCGCTGCCGAGACAGGCTGTCCCCGCCGATATAACCCACCGAGGTCTTCATCGGGTCAGGCTGCTGCCCGGCACCACCACCCTGCCCCGGCTGGCCGCGCCGCTTGCCGCCGTTGCTGGCGCCACGGGCACCCTGGCCCGCATTGCCGCGCGCACCTCCACCGGCACCACGCGGGCCACCCTGGCGTCGATGGCGGTTGGCGTTGCCACCCGGCCGTTCACCATCGGCCCCCTCCGGACGGGGCTCCCGTTCTCCGGCCGCCCGTGCCAGCGCGCGGATATCCGCTTCATCCAGCTCCAGGCAAGCGCCACGCTTGAGCCCCCGGGGCAAGACCATGGCACCGTAACGGATCCGGATCAGCCGGCTCACGGCATGGCCCACCGCCTCGAACATGCGCCGCACCTCGCGGTTGCGTCCTTCCGAAATGGTGACGCGATACCAGCAGTTGGAACCCTCGCCGCCGCCATTTTCGATGGAGCCGAATTGCGCCATGCCATCGTCCAGCTTCACCCCATCCAGCAGGCGCTGTTTTTCTTCATTGTTCAATGCACCCAGCACCCGCACGGCATATTCCCGCTCCAGCCCAAAACGGGGGTGCATGAGCCGGTTGGCCAGTTCACCCGAATTGGTGAACAGCAGCAGGCCTTCGGTGTTCAGGTCCAGCCGCCCCACCGACTGCCACTTGCCGTTCTGCAGGCGTGGCAGGCGACGAAACACCGTAGGACGGTTTTGCGGGTCGTCATGGCTGACCACCTCGCCCGCAGGCTTGTGGTATGCAATCACACGCGCCGGCG